>JACXTT010008571.1_pt1 | contig 14157 bp, 11 predicted proteins | sample 9270951 | NCBI WGS metagenome assembly JACXTT01 (sample SAMN15532306, study PRJNA645909) | rock metagenome | isolation source: weathered quartz diorite | place: Puerto Rico | collected 2017-06-21 | reverse complement strand
CCGCCGCTGTCCGCGCCGGAGAGACCGTCGCGGGCTCGGCGCTGCGAGGCGGCGCGCGCGCCTACCTCTGCGTGCGCGGAGGAGTCGCCGTCCCCTCGTTTCTCGAGAGCGCCTCGACCCATCTGGCGACGCGGCTGGGCGGACTCGACGGGCGCGCGCTCCGCGCCGGCGACCGTCTCGTCGTCGGAGAAGCGACCGCCGGACCGGCGCACACCGGCGCCGTCGACCCGCGGGCACTACCCGGGTACCGGCCGGACGAGCCCTTCCGCACGACCGAAGGGCCGCAGGCGTCCTGGTTCGCCGACGACGCCCACGACGCCTTCTACCGAACCGAGTGGCGAGCGGCCGAGGCGTCCGACCGGATGGGGATCACGCTCGTCGGGCCTCAGTTGTCCCGCGTCGAGCCTCGAGAGCTCGTGACCGAGGGCGTCGCCTTGGGAGCGATCCAGGTTCCGGCGGGAGGTCGGCCGATCATCCTTTTCGTCGAGCACCAGACGACCGGGGGCTACCCCAAGATCGCCAACGTCATCGCCGCCGATCTCGCCCGGCTCGGGGGAGTTCGGCCGCGCGACGCGATCCGGTTTTCGCCGGTCACCGTGGCGGCCGCCCACGCGCTGCTAGGAGAGCAGGAGGAGGCGCTCGATGCCCTCTTTCGCTGATCGGGCGATCGACATCAACGCCGACGTCGGCGAAGGGCCGGGCGAAGAGCCGCTCTACCCGTTCATCACCTCGGCGAACGTCGCTTGCGGGGGCCACGCCGGAGACGAAGCGTCGATGCGCGACGCGGTCCGCCTCGCGCTTCGTTTCGGCGTCGCGATCGGCGCTCACCCGAGCTACCCCGATCGCGCGGGATTCGGGCGCTCCAGCTTCAATCTCCCTCTCGATGAGCTCGCGCGTGCGGTCGAGGGGCAGACCTCGGCGCTCGTCGCTGCGGCGGCCTCGTTGGGAGCGCCCGTTTCCCACGTCAAGCCCCACGGTGCCCTCTACAACGACGCCGCCAGGAACTCTGACGCGGCCCTGGCGATCGCCCGCGGCGTCGCTGCGGTGTCGACGGGGCTGACCCTCGTCGGCCTCGCGGGAAGTTCGATGCTCGACGTCTGGTTGGAGCAAGGCTTCGCCGTCGCCGCCGAAGGGTTCGCGGACCGGGCGTACGCGTCGGACGGCTCGCTCGTCCCGCGCGGTGCGCCTGACGCCCTCCTCGACGATCCCGCCGCCGCCGCGACGCAGGCTCTGCGCCTCGCGGAGTCCGGGCGCTGCGACACGATCTGCGTTCATGCCGACACGCCCGGGGCCGCTCTCATCCTCGCCGCCGTCCGCCGTGGACTGGAGGAGGCCGGGTTCACCCTCCGGGCTCTAGTCCCCGGCCCGCCCCCCACGTAGACTCGGCGCTTCGAGGGCTCGTGGTGCGATTCGGTTTTGGGAGGCTGGCGATCCGAGCGGGACTGACTCTACTCGGCGTCGCCCTCTTCTCCGCCTACGCATTCGCGCCGCGCCTCGCGTTCCTCCCGTACTTCGCTCTCGTTCCGTGGGCGATCCTCTACACCGATCCCCGGAGGGCCCGGGTGTCGTCCCTCTACTTCCTCGCGGCCGCCTACGTGTGCTGGATCCTCTGCCATCGCGAAACGCTGCGATTCGGTTGGTACGTGCCGCTGGCGATGGCGCCCTTCTTCATCCCGGCCTGGATCCTGTTCCCGTGGATCATGCGCCCCATTCAGCGGCTGGATCTGCCGCGATCGTTGACGCTCCCCATCGTCTGGGTCGCCGTCGAATGGGCGCGGCTGCTTCTCGCCACCGGGCACTTCGATCTGTTCGCGCTCGGCTACTCGCAGGCGCGATTCGCCCCGCTCGTCCAGCTCGCGGACGTCACGGGAGTTTACGGCGTCTCGTTTCTGGTCGCCGCCGTCAACGGGCTCCTCGCCGACGGGTTCTTTGCGATGCGAGACGCCGGCTGGAGCCCGCGCCGCATGCTGCGCTCGCGCCGGGTCGTCGCCTCCGCGACGGCGATTGGGGCGGCCTTCGCCATCGCTTGGTGCTACGGGCTCGTGCGGCTCGCCACGACCGAGGTCGCGATCGGCCCGCGCTTGGCGGTGGTGCAGCCGAACATCGCGCACACGCTTCGCAGCTCTCTCGGAGCGTCCCTCGTGCAGCTGTATCAAACCGACGAGGCCGTCCCCGCCGGAGGAGCGGATCTGATCGTCTGGCCGGAGAACGCCATCCTGGACGACCTCGGGCGCAAGTCGGCGTATCTCGACGATCTCGCCTGGTTGGCATCCCGCAAGCGAGCCCTCATCCTCGTCGGCGCGCAGGGTCGCGCGGAGGAGCTGACGGGACGGACGACCAACTCCGCTTTTCTCATCGGGACGGGCGGGAGGATCGAGGGACGATACGACAAGCAGATTCTCTTTCCGTTTTCGGAGTACGTGCCGCTCGACCGCGCGGTGCGGATGATCGCGCCCGGGTTGAGGATCGATTACCGCGGTCTCATCCGGCGGGCCTGGGGGTTCGCCGCTTCCGGCTCGTCGGGCAAGCACATGACCCTCTTCGAGCTCCCATGGGCCGGTGCCTCCCTTCCGTTCGCGGCGCTGATCTGCGTGGAGAACACCTACCCGCCGCTCGTCGCGGAAGCGGGGCGGCGCGGAGCCAGGTTTCTCATCAACGCGACGAGCGAGGGAGAAATCGGCGGCGTGATCCAGGAGCAGCTCCTCCGGGTCTGCATCCTGCGGGCGATCGAGAACCGGATCTCCTACGTGCGCGCGGGGAACACGGGAATCTCGGGGTTCATCGATCCGAGCGGGCGGGTGCAGCGGGTTCTCCGCGGCGCGAGCGGAGGAACGATCGACGTGGCGGGGGTTCTGATCGATACCGTCGCGCTCTCGAGCGGCGGCGCGACGCTCTACGCCGCGAGCCACGACGCGTTCGCGCTGTCGTGCCTGGCCGCCACGCTCTGGCTCTTGGCGCGGGCGCTCCTCAGGGGCCGGCCGACGATGACCCCGCACCCCGTGCCGGCCGCGGCTGCGGTCTCGATGTTCGCCGCGGCGGCGGTTCTCTTCTCCGGATGCCACAGCGCCGGTGGCGATTTCGCAGCGGCTTGCGCCGGCGAGGCCGCTTGCCGCGAGGCGTTGGCGAGCGAGGCGGATGCGTACCGCGCGCGAGATGCCGCCGAGCGAGGGGTTGACTTCTTCGACCGCGTCCTCACGCGTTATCCGGCGCTCGCGGCCGAGGGGCGCGCGTATCGCGCCTACTTCCTCGAGCGGTGCGGCGAGATCGCGCCCGCCCTCGGCGACTACCAGGCGTCGCTCAAGGACGCTCCCTCCGCGCGCACCTACGGGCTCCTCGGCAATCTCCGTGCGCGCATCGGCGACGGGAAGGGAGCTCTCGAGGCCTACCGGGCGGCCCACGATCTTTCTCCCGGCGACCCCGTCATCCTTTACCTCGTGGCGCGGACCGAGTGGGAATTGGGAGATGCGGCCCAGGCCCGGCGATGGGTGGAAAACGCTCTCGCGATCGCGCCCGACCAATCACAATCCTTGACCCTCTTGGCGCGGCTCGAGCTCGCGGAGGGGCGCGATGCGGAAGGCGTGGCCGCGCTGGAGCGCGCCGCCGCGTCCGACGCCGCGAACCTCGAGTGCCGCTACGAACTGTCCCGCCTGGCCTGGCGAGCGGGGCGGAAGGACGAAGCGCGGCGCCGGCTTCGCGAGCTTCGCAGCATCGAGGGGACTCTCGGCCGCGGTCCAGGAGGCTAGTCGTCCTCGTCGTGCGTGAGCGCCCGCTGACGCTTGAGCCCGCCTTGCCTCTTCTTCGATTCCAGCCGCCGGCGCTTTTCGGCGCGCGGCACTCGCGTCGCGACCCGCTCGAGGACCGGCACGAGCGCGTCGGCGAGGAGCGCCTCGAGGCGTCGCTCGGCCGCCCGTCGGTTGGCGAATTGGCTTCGGGACCCCTGGGAGACGACGCGCACCGTTCCGTCGGTCGCGAGGCGCGACCCCAGCGCGGCGAGCAGCTTCTTGCGGATCTCTCCCGGCAGCGACGGCGCGTGCGCGACGTCGAATCGGAGCGTGACGCGGCTCGACGTCTTGTTGACGTGCTGGCCGCCGGGGCCGCCGCTGCGCGATGCCGTGAACGTCAGCTCATCGTCCGGGATCTCGACGCCTTCGGCGATACGGAGAGACATGGGCTCTCGGGGCTGCGAACCGTGGGCTGGGAATCCCTTCGGATCCGCAGCCCACGGTCGTGAGTCGTCGATCGATGCTTCTACCAAACCTCGCAGGCGTCGGCCGGGCGCATCGGCGTGCCGGCGGCACACTGGAACGTCTCGCCGAATTGAGGGAAGTTCGAGATCGGCCCGTTGACGCGGAACCGCGGCGGCGAATGCGGATCGACCGTGACGAGCACGCGCTCGATCTCGGGGGTCGCCAGAGAGCACCAGGTCTGTGCGAATGCGACGAACAGGAGCTGATCGTTCGACATGCCGGGAATCGCGGGAGTCTCGGCGCCCGGGTGCTTCGCCTCGTAGGCTTTGTACGCGGCGAACGCTTCCTTGATGCCGCCGTTGTCGGCAATGTTCTCGCCGAGCGTCAGCTTTCCGTTCAGCTTGAGACCGGGCTGGATCTCGAAATTGCCGTACTGCTTCTCGATGCAGGCGGCCCGCTCTTCGAATTTCGACGAGACCGAGGGCTCCCACCACTCCGTGAGCTTCCCTTGGGCGTCGAACTTTCGGCCTTGGTCGTCGAAACCGTGGGTCAACTCATGTCCCATCACCAACCCGATGCCGCCGTAGTTCATCGCGGCGGGGAACTCCTTCGAGAAGAATGGAGGCTGGAGGATCCCCGCCGGGAAGACCATCTCGTTGTTCAGCGGATTGTAGTAGGCGTTGACGGTCGGCGGCGTCATCCCCCACTCGGTCTTGTCGACCGGCTTCCCGACCTTCGCGGCCTCCCGCTCGAACTCAAAATGCTCCGCAGCGACGAGGTTGCCGAAGTAGTCCCCCTTCTTGATCTTGAGCTTCGAGTAGTCCTTCCATTTGTCGGGGTAGCCGATCTTGTTGATGATCGCCCCCTTCTTGCCGAGAGCGCGCTGACGGGTCGTGTCGTCCATCCACTGGAGGGACGGGAGGTTCCCCGCGAAGGCCGTTTGAATCTGCTCGACGAGATCGCGAGCGATCTTCTTGCTCTCGCCGGGGAAGGCCTTCTTGATGAACTCCTGGCCCAGGATCTCGCCGAGGGCGTGGTCGGTCGCGCCCACGCAGCGCTTCCAGCGCGCCTGCTGCTCCTTCTGCCCCTGGAGCGTCTTGCCGAAGAAATTGAAATTCGCTTCGTCGAACGCCTTGGGAAGCGCCGGCGCGGCGTCGCGGAGCACGTTCCACTGGAGATACGCCTGGATCGTGGCGTCGTCGGTCGTGTTCGCGAGCTTCTCGAGTCCCTGGAAGAACTCCGGAACCGCCACGTTGATCTGGGTGATCTCGGGGTGCCCCGACGCCTTGAAGTATCCGTCCCAGTCGAGCTTCGGCGTCAGCTTCTGCAAGCCGTCGCGGTCGAGCTTGTTGTAGACCTTGTCGGGGTCTCGGAGCTCGGCGCGTGGCCGGGAGTTCCTGGCGAGCTCGGTCTCGAACGCCACGATCTTTCCAGCCATCGCCTTCGCGGCGTCCGGCTTCTCGCCGTAGAGCTCGAACATCTTCGCCACGAACTCGGTGTACTGGTCGCGGATCGCCTTCTTGTCGTCCGTCAGGTAGTAGTCCCGATCCGGAAGCCCGAGGCCGCCCTGGGACATCTGGGCGATGTTCGTGTTCGGGTCCTTGAAATCGGCCTCGACGCCGCCGCGGAACAACCCGGGGATTCCCGCCGAGTGCATCTTGCCGACGGTCGCCATCAGCACCTTGGCGTTTTTCACCTTCCCGACGTCCTTCATCCAGGGATCGATCGGCTTCGTCCCCGCCTCGGCGATGGCGGCCTCATCCATGCACGAGGCGTAGAACCAGCCGAGCTTCTGGCGATTCGGGTCGTCACCCGGGTTCTTCGCGGCGTCCTCGAGAATTGTCTTGTTGACCGAGCGGTTGCGCTCCGCGATCTCGCTGAATCCGCGCCCCCAGCGCACCTGGTCGGCCGGAAGCGTCGTGTTGTCGATCCATCCTCCGCACGCATAGCGATAGAAGTCCTGGCAGGGGTCGGCCTTCGTGTCCATCGCCGCCTTGACCGTCGCTGCCACGTCATTGGACGGCGGGTTTCCGGCGAGAGCCAGGCCTGCGACCAGAAGAGCCGCGAGTACGAGTCCGATTCGATGCATGTTGGGGTCTCCTTGAAGTCGTTGTTTCTTGAGGCCGGCGATTCTTACGGTCCGCCGCGAACCGGGGTTTCACGGAGCGCGAACGACCTTCAATGCGGGGGCCTCGATCGCGCCGCTCGAGTCCACCCGGATCGTGATGAAAGGGGGATCGCAGATTAGCACGCGCCCGCCTTTTCCGGCCGCCACCAGTCGATAGGTGCCCGGCATCAGACCTTTCGCGAAGAAATGTCCGCGCTCGTCCGGAACGACGCGCGCGGCTTCATGAAGAATGTTGTCGGGACCGAGAAGCCTGATCGATTCAACGGCCGAAAGCGCCGGTCCTTCGGCGGTCCCGCTCACCGTGCCCGGCTCGGCCGCCGCAGCCGACGGAACCGGGACCGTCTGTGGCGATGGGGTCGGCAAAGGGGTCGGGGCGGGCGTCGGCACCGGTGTGGGTGCGGGAGTCGGTACGGGACTGGGTGGCGTCGTTGGCGCTGGCGTAGGCGGTGGCGTGGCAGGCGGCGGCTCCGGTACGGACCTGACGCGGACACACCAGGCGTGACCGCCGTCGCCGAGAGCGATCGCGTCGGCGTCGCCGACCGCGGCGACCATGCCCCGAAGCGCCGCGGGGGCCGCGACCTCCTCGGAAAGCGCCAGACCGTCCGGCCCCTGCGGCGCCGAAAGATCGGCCAGAACGAGCCGCGACGGCTGCGCCAGGAGTACGAACGCGGTTCCGGCGACCGGGGACACGCCGACGTTTTGACCCAAGGCGCGGTAGAGCGATCCGCTGGAAAGGTTCGGCAGGCTGAAGGTCCGGATCTCGTCCTTGCCGGCGACGAGGAGCGTCGAGCCGTCCGCGCCGATGGTCACTCCCCGGGCGGAGATGGGGAGCGATGTCCCCGATGCGACCTTGGCGTCCTCGAGGTCGGCGCGGGCCAGGTCGACACCGCGCAGCACACCTTTGCGGTCCACCGTGCGAACGACGACGTAGGCCATGCGGCCGTCGCTCGAGACGGCGAGCCCGGCGACCCGCCCGCCGAGTTGGGCCGAGCGCGGAGCGTCGGAGCCGCGGCTGAACTTCAAGATCGACCGTCCTCCGTCGTCGGGGGTCGCGATCGCGGCCACCGCGACGCCAGCCGTAGGCGCTACGGCGAACGATTCGATGGAACCGGCCGGGGCGAGCGCGGCGACGGCCGACGGGAGCTCGTCGCACGAGGCAACGAGGGGAGGCTCGGCCGGGAGCCTCGAAGCGGAAGCGAGCGCGAGGACGAAGACGGACGCGCCGCGGACCGCGTTGCGAGGCATCGGGCTATGATACGCGGCTCCATGTACGACATCGCCCTCTCGTGCCAGGGACTCGTCAAGCGGTACGGCGACGTCGTCGCCGTCGACGGCATCGATCTTTCGATCCGCGCCGGCGAGTGCTTCGGCCTGCTCGGTCCGAACGGTGCGGGGAAGACGACCACCGTCGAGATCCTCGAGGGACTCAACAAGCCGGATGCGGGCGTCGTTCGAGTGCTCGGACACGCGTGGACCGAGGATGGTCGTGGCCTGCGCGAGCGGATCGGCATTCAGCTCCAGGAGACCCAGCTCTCCGAAAAGCTGACGGTGCTCGAGACGATCCGGCTTTTCAGATCGTTCTACGCGAAGGGGCTTCCGCCGACCGAGGTGATGCACATCGTCCGGCTCGAAGAGAAGGAAAAGTCCTGGGTCCGCAAGCTTTCCGGGGGACAGAAGCAGCGGCTCTCCCTCGCGGTCGCGCTCGTGGGCGATCCGGAGATCCTCTTCTTGGACGAGCCCACGACGGGACTGGATCCGCAGGCGCGGCGCCAGGTGTGGGACGTCATCGCCGACGTCAAGGGGCGAGGTGGCACCGTTCTGCTGACGACCCATTACATGGAGGAGGCGGAGCGCCTATGCGATCGCGTCGCGATCGTGGACCGTGGGAAGGTGATCGCCCTCGATACGCCGGCGGGCCTGATCGCCCGGCTCGGCGCCGAGCACGTGCTCGAGATCGAAACCGGGAGCCGGCCCGATCTCGACCGCCTCCGCGGGCTGAGCGGCGTCCAGGATCTGCGCATCGATGGGGAGATCGTCTCCCTCACCGTATCCGAGGTGCATCGCGCCGTGCCCGCGCTTCTCCAGGAGCTGGCCGCTCAATCCGTCGCCCTGACGCGGCTGGCCACTCACCACGCCACGCTCGAGGACGTCTTCGTCGCGATGACGGGGCGCCACCTCCGCGAGAGCTGAGCCGTGCTCGGTCACCCGCTGCTCCAGCTGGCGAAAGTCAAGTTCCTGGAGTTCGTGCGCGAGCCCGAAGCCATCTTCTGGGTGCTCATCTTCCCGGTCCTCTTGTCTCTGGCGCTCGGCATAGCGTTCCGATCGAAGACGCCGGAGCCGCTTGCGGTTGCGGTGTGCGACGGGCCCGGAGCCGCGGAAGCGGCTTCGGCTCTGGCCACCGACGCGGGTCTACGCCCGAAGGTCTTGGGAGAGCACGACGCCCGCGAGAGCCTTCGCACGGGAAAGGTCGCGCTCGTGGCCATCCCGGGCGCGACGATCACCTACTGGTTCGACCCCGCGCGCGACGAGAGCCGCGTCGCCCGGCTCGCCGCCGACGCCGCCCTCCAGCGCGCGGCAGGACGGGTGGACGCCAAAGGCGTCGCCCTGCGCGAGATGACGGAGAAGGGCTCCCGTTACATCGACTTCCTGGTGCCCGGCCTGCTCGGCATGAACCTCATGGGCACGGGGATGTGGGGCATCGCGTTCTCCATCGTCACCGCCCGCTCGCGCGGACTGCTGAAGCGCTTGGTCGCCACGCCGATGCGAAAGCGCCACTTTCTCCTCGGCCAGATCATCGGCCGAATGGCGTTCCTGATCCCGGAGGCCGTCGTCCTCCTCGCCTTCGCGCACTACGCTTTCGGCGTTCCCGTTCAGGGCTCGGTGGCGGCGCTCGCGCTCGTCACGGGCTTGGGAGCGATGGCGTTCGCTGGAATCGGGCTCTTGGTTTCCGCGCGCCCGCGGACGATCGAGGGGGTCTCCGGTCTGATGAACTTCGTGATGCTTCCGATGTGGATTTTCTCGGGCGTGTTCTTCTCCCCGTCGCGCTTCCCCGACGCGATGCTGCCCGCGATCCGCCTTCTGCCGTTGACCGCTCTCAACGACGCGCTCCGCGCCGTCATGATCGACGGCGCGACGCTCGCCTCCGTCGCACCCGAGCTGCTGATCGTCGCGTTCTGGGGCGTCGCGGCGTTCGCGTTCGCTCTGCGCCTGTTTCGCTGGCAGTAGCGTGACGCCATCGGCCGGCCTGTGCGCCACCTGCGCGTTCGCGCGTAGGGTCGGGACGAGCCGCGGCGCCCTCTTCACGATGTGCGCCCGCTCGACGTCCGATGTTCGATTCGCGAAATACCCGCGATTGCCGGTCGTCGCCTGCCCGGGGTTCGAGCCCCGGGTTGCTAGAATCGACGGACACACCCCAGGAGAGCCCATGGTCAGCGTCACGTCGGAAGTCGGCCGCCTGCGCGAGGTGCTGGTGCACCATCCGGGTCCCGAGGTCGACGTGATGGTCCCGTCGATGATGGAAGAGCTGCTCTTCGACGACATTCTGTACGGCGAGCGCGCCCGTGAAGAACACGCCGCGTTCCGCCGCGTGCTCCAGGTCCTGGGGGTCGACGTCCTGGACGCCCAGAATCTGCTCGAGGACGTGCTGCGCGATCCGGAGGGCCGGGCCTGGACGCTCTCGGCCATGCTCCCGCACGGTGCGACGGCCCTCCGCGAGAGGCTGGCCGACGCCCCGTCCGAGGACGTGGCGGCGGCGCTCGTCTCCGGGCTTCGGCTCCCGCCGGGGACGGTCGCCGCGCAGGACATCGGCGATCTCTTCGAGATCCCGCCGCTTCCGAACTGGTGCTTTCAGCGCGACCCGCAGGTCGTGATCGGCCGGGGGGTGGTTTTCTCCTCGATGGCGAGCGCCGCGCGCGAGCGCGAGACGCGCCTCTCCCGCGCTCTCTTCCGCTTCCACCCGGATCTCGCCGCGACTCCCACGATCCACGAGCCTCTCGCGACGGACTTCGAGCGCTCGCACGTCGCCGGAGCGGGACGGGCTTGTCTCGAAGGGGGCGACGTCATCGTCGTCTCGCCCGAGGTGATCGCCGTCGGGCTGACCGAACGGACCAACCGGCTCGGGATCGAGGACCTGGCGACGGCCCTCGCCGCGAGCGCGTCGGGCCCGCGCTACCTCATCGTCGTCGAGCTACCTCGTCGGCGCGCTTACATGCACCTCGACACGGTGTTCACCCCGATCGACCGGGAGATGGCGCTCGTGTTTCCGCCCGTCCTCCTCCAACAAGGGGCCGAGCGCGCGACCGTGTACGAGATCGACCTGCGCTCGCGCAATCGCGCGTTCACGCCACGCTCCGATCTGCTGTCCTGCCTCAACCGCCGGGGTGCGGGATTCGAGCCGGTGCCCTGCGGCGGCGACGATGCGATCGCCCAGCAGAGGGAGCAGTGGACCGACGGCGCGAACGCGCTGGCTCTGGCCCCGGGGGTCACCGCGATGTACGACCGCAACCGCGCCACGATGGACGAGCTGGCACGGCGCGGCTTCCGTGTGGTGGATGCTGAGGATCTCCTGATGGGACGGGAAGAAGTCGATCTGGATGCGGGCGAGCGCGTCTGTATCGCGTTCGTGAGCCACGAGCTTTCGCGCGCGCGCGGCGGGCCGCACTGCTTGACGCACCCGCTCCGCCGCGATCCCTGAGGCGTCGAGGCTACCAGCCGTAGCCGATCAGGATGCCGGCGTGGAATCCCCCGGCCGCGATGTCCTCCACTTCGATGCCCGCTCCCAGGTTGACGTCGGCCCTCGTGTACCGCGTCTCCAGCCCGAGATTCAGGTGCTTGGCGATGCGAAACGTCAACCCGGCGTCGATCCACAAGCCGTAACCCCGGTCGGAGCGCCGCTCGATGCCCGCGGAATCGCTCGTCTCGAGCGTCACTTCGACGACGTCCGCTCCGGCGCCGATGTGGGGGCGGACGACCCCGTCCCCCCAGGGCTTTCTCACGCCGAACGAGAACTCCCTCGACGATCCCTTGATTCGCTGCGGCCCGAACGTCGGGTCGGTCATGTTGGTCTCGTCGCTCGATGCGAACGCATCGATCGAGAACTGAACGTGGATACGCTCCTCCGCGAAAGCCAGCATCACACCGTACTGCCGCTGTTGGTCGACGGGAGCCCAGTCGCCATTGTTCAACCACTTCTCCCCGACGAAGGCGTTCAGGTCCCCCTTGTAGCGCGCCTCCGCGCGGCCGGCGAGAGCCGAGACGGCGACAGCGGCGGCGAGCCACCGCGCTCGAAACCGGTCGTGCATGCTCAGGCGTGTCCGTGCGCGCCGCCCGGGCCGTGGGCGTGTCCGTGGGCGATCTCGTCGGCCGTGGCCTCTCGAACCTCGACGATCTCGATCTCGAACGTCAGCGTCTTGCCCGCGAGCGGGTGATTCGCGTCGAGCACGGCGTGCTCGTCGTCGACGGAGACGACGCGGAACGTGATGGGGCCGTCGGGGGTCTCGGCCTGGACCTCCGCTCCAGGCTCGAGGACGAGATCGTCCGGGAAGTCGCCGCGAGCCGCTCGAATGACCGCCGCCTGGTCGATCTCTCCGTAAGCGTCTTTCGGTCCGATGGTGACCTTCGTCCGCGCCCCTACGACGGTTCCGTCCAGCGCCTTCTCGAGTCCCGGAATGATGTGCCCGTAGCCGTGCAGGTAGGCCAGCGGCTCGCGCCCGCCGCTGCTCTCGATCGTGGTCCCGTCTTCGTCCCGGAGCGTGTAGTGCATTTGGACGATCCGGCCTCGCTGTATTCTCATCGGGACTCTCCCGGCTGGCTGGAGCCGAACGGAGGGCGAACGCTAGCATGGCCATGTCGCGCCGTCGCGATCAAAAGAGGAGGGAGAACGGGTGAAGCGTGACGGGCCGCTCGTGTTCCTCCTAGCATCGGTGGCCTGCGTCTTCGTCTGGTCGGGCTGGGCTCCGAAGGACCGGATGACGTGGGCGCTCGAGGTGTTCCCGGCGGTCGTGGCGGCTCCGATCATTCTGGCGACGTGGCGCCGCTTTCCGCTGACGACCCTGGCTTACGTGCTGATCGCCATCCACGCGATGATCCTCATGGTGGGTGGCCGGTATACGTACGCCGAGGTTCCTTTGTTCAACTGGATCCGCGACGCCTTCCACTTGGCCCGCAATGATTACGACCGCGTCGGGCACCTCGCGCAGGGGTTCGTCCCGGCGATCGTCGCCCGCGAGATCCTGCTCCGCCGAACCGCGCTGACACGCGGCGGGTGGCTGTTCTTCTTGGTCACGTGCGTGTGTCTTGCGATCAGCGCGGTCTACGAGCTGATCGAGTGGGGCACCGCGGCGGCGTCGGGCTCCGCAGCGGATGCGTTCCTCGGAACGCAAGGCGACCCTTGGGATACGCAGAAGGACATGCTCTGCGCGGGGATCGGCTCTCTGGTGTCCCAGCTCTCTCTGGCGCCGATTCATGATCGTCAGCTCGATGCGCTGACCCAGGACTCTTAGGGGGGCAGGTCCCCTCAGTAGAACCAGGTGAACGGTCCGGGCAGTTCTTCAATTCGGCGACCCTTCGACAGCTCATCACCGGCCGATCGAGCCCAGCGCGCGATCTCGGCGATCGAGCGCGTTCCGCCGACGGGTCCCGGCTCGACGATGCCAAAGGCGGCGAGCTTCCCTTCAGCCAGCAACGAAGCCGGCAGATCGCCGCGGAGAGGGCCGGCGAACGAGGCGACGGCGAGGATCTTGCCGGAGGAGGCGGGATCGACGGCCAAAGCGCGCAGGCGCCGCCCGAGAACCCCGGGCGGCTCCGCGCTGACGAGCAGCAAGACCTTTCCCCCGGGCGCAGCCGGCAGATCGTCGAGACCTGCCCGAAGGCTCATCGACGAGGGAGGGAAGGCGCTCCCCTGGGCGGCGAGCGTGATCGTTCCGTCGAGGAGCGGCGCCTTCAGCCAGCGCCCGGGGGAGGTCAGCGGGTCCACACCCACCACCGCGCGCGGACCCGCGGGTGCGTCGACAGACCACCAGCGGGTGAGCGCCGCGGCGAGACGCGCGGCATTCTCTTCTCCGGGGCGCCCCGCGAGCGGGCCGGACCAAGGCGGTCGGGTCTCGTCGCTGAACTGAAGCACCATGAGCACTCGCGCAGTCCCCATCACGTCGGCGGCCGGGGTGAATCCGGCCAACGGTTTCTCCGGAGTCAGATCGACCTCGCGGCCGCGAACGAGGCGCTGCAAGAGCGCTCTGGGGAACGTCGCCACGCGCTCGCGCCCGTCGGCCGTCTGCAGCCGGATCCGGAGCGACGGCGACTCCCCCACCTCGGGAGCGGGGGCATCGGCGGACGGAAGAACGTCCATCACCACGAGATCCCTTGGCAGTCCGTCCGATGTCGGAGCCTCCGCCGAGGATGTCCCTGTCGCCTGGATCGGAAAGTTCGAGGTCGCCGGGACCGCGCTCATCGCATTCCCCGTCCGCTCGAGCTTGTAGCTGAAGTACCGCCCATCCTCGACGCGCTCGAAGACGGCTCCGGCCGCGCTGGTGCCGATGCGGCGGCGCGTCCGCACCTCGGGCCCCTCCATCCCGAGCTGAACTTCATCCCAGACGATCGGCTCGCCGCCCGCCGGCTTGAACGTTCCCTTCCGCACGTTCGATCCCGCGCGACGCCGCGCGGCGATCGATCCTTGGCCGTCTCTGAGCTGGGTCACGCTCTGCTCCGACGCCGGCCCCAGCCCGTGGTCGGGCCACTCCGTCGAAGGAAGGCCCGGCGGATCCGCGGCGGCGGCCTGCGGGGCGACCGGCTCCGAGCCGGCGACGGAAGACGGCGCTGTCGCCGGCCCGCGTGCGGACGGCGCGA
>JACXTT010008570.1_pt1 | contig 14158 bp, 11 predicted proteins | sample 9270951 | NCBI WGS metagenome assembly JACXTT01 (sample SAMN15532306, study PRJNA645909) | rock metagenome | isolation source: weathered quartz diorite | place: Puerto Rico | collected 2017-06-21 | reverse complement strand
CTTATTCTCGCGCCTCGAGCGAAACCACACCTGGCAGTGCCCGACGCTCACGGTTCTTCGCAGCGGTGCGTTCCTGAACGACCCCAATTTCCGCAATGACCCGCGCCTCCGGTACATGCCGATCCAATTGAGAACCGCGTGGGATCCCGCTACCGATTTCCGCTTCAGAGAACGGGCGGCGGAAGATTTCGAGTTGTCGAGGTTGGTATATCGGAAGCATACTGAACTTGTGGGTATGATGCATCGGGCAGGGGTTCAGTTTCTTGCTGGTACCGACGTGCAAAATCCTTATTGCTTTCCGGGTTTCAGTCTGCACGATGAATTGGCGCTTCTGGTTCAGGCGGGCCTAAGCCCGATGGATGCACTGCAGGCTGCCACAATCAAACCGGCGCGCTTCCTCGGGAAAGAGAAGGAACTCGGCACGATTGAAAAGGGCAGGATCGCCGACCTCGTGTTGCTCGATGCGAATCCGCTCGAAGACATTCGGAACACTACGAAGATAAATTCGGTAGTGGTCAATGGTCGTTTGCTGGACCGGAAAGGGTTGGACCAGGTTCTGGCGGACGTGGAGGCCGCCGCAAAGAAATAGAGATTCAGGCTGCGCCTGTGGAATAATGAAGTCCTGAGGTTCTGATTCAGGATCATACAAGGAAAATCCGAGATTGTTTTCCACCAGCATTTCGAAGAGCCGATCCCTCGCTAGACCTAGTCTCATCGTGGGTGTCTGTCTTTCGCTTGGATTTGGCTCACTAGCTGATGCGCAGGCTGATTCGCCGATTCCCAATACAACCCAAAAGGGGTCAATCGTGGCGGCTCATGCAACCGGAACATTTGAAGTAAAGCTGAACCCTCAGGGGCAGGACGACAAGTCCGAGGATCCAATGTTGGGCAGGATGTCGATCGATAAGCGATTCCACGGAGATCTCGAGGGCACCAGCAAGGGCCAGATGCTGACCGCCGGCACGGCATTTAAAGGCTCGGCAGGTTACGTCGCGATTGAGCGGGTCAGCGGAACGCTGCACGGCCTCAGCGGGACGTTCGTGCTCCAGCACAGTGGCACCATGACCCGCGGCACACCCCAGTTGACTGTTACCGTGGTGCCTGACTCCGGCACCGGGCAATTGGCAGGTCTTGCAGGGAAGATGACGATCAAGATCGCCGACGGCAAGCATTCTTACGATTTCGAGTACACGATCGCCAAGAGCCCTTGAGATCGCCCGCTTTCGACAATGTGGAGCAGGACGAATTTCCAGGCACGTCTCCTGAATCTGAACTTGACCCTGATCTGACGCAGGGGAAAGCGGGGAAGCCCCAAGATGCTCTACATGGTGGTTGAGCACTTCCGAGACAAGGATGCGGTACCTGTTTATCGCCGCTTTCGAGATAAGGGCCGTATGGCGCCTGAGGGATTGGCCTATGTCTCGAGTTGGGTCGATCTCAACCTCGAGCGGTGTTACCAGCTAATGGAAACGGATGACCCTGCACTTCTCGAAGAGTGGATGGCGAAATGGAGCGATCTCGTCGAGTTTGAGCTATATCCTGTGATGCCATCGAGAGAGGCGGTAGAGAAGATCGAGCCGCTGCTGTAGTCACATGCTGAGTTTTCGTAGTCGATTCGGTCGTCGAGTGAAACGGCGCCTGAGCCGCGAGCAAATCGTTTGGCTCACGACCGTGGACTCTCGCAATATTCCTCAGCCCAGACCGGTATGGTTCCATTGGGATGGAGAATCCCTCCTCGTCTACAGCCAAAAGCATACGGCGAAGCTGCGACACATCGCCCGCCATTCAAGTGTTGCCCTCAATTTCAACACGGATGAAGAGGGAGGCGACGTTACGGTTCTGCTGGCTGACGCAAGGATCTTAAGGCAGTCGCCGCCGCCCGAGCGCGTAAAGGCCTATCTGAGAAAGTATCGGGGAGGCATCAAGGATCTGGGAATGACCATCCCAGAATTTCAAGAGGCTTACCCGGTTGCGATTGTGATCACGCCGCGGGTTATGCGGGGCTTCTGAGAATATCGGTTGGCGGATCGGCCAACCTTGTCCTCGCGATCATCACCCCAAAGTCTCATCCTCGTGACATCGCCTAATGATCACTGACATTTCGTAAGAAGCGTTGGGTCCATCAGATTGCAGGAAGCAAGATGACTGGAGCGGACCATCTCAATGTCTGATCTGAGGCCATTTTATGGAGGACTGAGAGTATGCGCCAGATGCTGACTGGCTCCCTTCTGACCGGCCTGGTGATGTTCGTCGTGTCGACTGGATTGCCAGCCGGACAGCGGGACGGCTCGCGCGAGCTTCGAAACGTCGCAATCGCGGACGGAGTCGAGTTGCACTATGTCGAGCAGGGTACCGGCGTTCCGGTCGTTTTCGTTCACGGCTTGATGGCGGATTACACTGCGTGGGACGCGCAGCTTGGGCCGTTTGCCGAGAACTGTCGTGCCATCGCATATAGTCGCCGATACAACTACCCGAACACAAACAAGCTGCGGCAGAATCACTCCGCTATCGTAGATGCCGAGGACCTCGCGGCGTTCATCAAGAAGCTCGATCTCGGGAAGATTCACCTGGTGGGGCACTCATACGGAGCGTACACGGCACTGTTTGTCGGAGTGCTCCATCCCGAACTGGTGCGCACGCTCGTGGTTGCCGAAGCCCCGGTGATCACATGGCTTGCGGACCTACCCGGCGACCGAGCGGGACCCGGCAGGTCCGAGCTGGCCGACGTCATGGAGCGGTTAGTGAAACCGGCGAAGGCCGCGTTCGAGAAAGGCGATGCACAGGGCGCTCTCCGTGCCGCTGCCGATTACTTCATCGCCACAGGAGCATACGATAAGTTGCCTGAACCGTTACGCGGGTTGTGGCTCCGGAATGCTCGGGAGTTGCAAGCGCTGGTGACCTCAGACGACATGTTCCCTGCGCTCGAACGGTCAGGTGTCCAGAAGATCCAAGTGCCTGTGCTCATGCTGTCCGGAGAGAACAGCCCTCGGTTCATCAAGTTGATCGACGACGACCTGGAACGCATTCTCCCGGAAGCTAGGCGGCAGCGGGTAACTATTCGCGGAGCGAGTCACGCTATGTGGTCCCAGCAACCTGAAGCATGCCGCCGGGCAGTATTGGAATTTATCCGAGGGCAGTCGTCTCAATCCGAAACTCCCCAGCCGATCCGACTGTAGAAACAAGCATGGATGATGCAGTCCCATAGCCCGTGTCTTGAGTTCTGTGTTTATTCGAATGATGAATGGCGATTATCTTTACGAAGTCGACGCGGCGCTCGTTGCCCTGTTACTCTTCGGATTGCTTCTGCTCTCGGTTGAAGCTGGTTATCGTTTTGCCCGCCGTCGGCGGTACGACGAGGCGATTAAGTCACAGACCGCGGCGATCAAGGCAACAATTTTCGCCTTGCTAAGTCTGCTACTGGCATTCACCGTCTCTATGGCGGAATCACGATATGAAGCCCGAAAGACGGCTGCGATTGTGGAGGCAAACGCGATCGGCAGCGCCTACCTCAGGACGAAGCTTCTCCCCGAGCCCCACCGGACAGAAACGGCCGATTTATTGCGACGCTATCTCAATGTACGTATCGAGACCGGCTTGGCGGCTCGGACTCAGGGCCCGACATCGGACCTAGATGACAGAATCCGCCGACTACAGAATGAACTTTGGTCACATGCAGCGGCCGCTGCTGCAAAGGACCCTGGGCCGGTCACTTCTGGCCTTTTTATCCAATCTTTGAACCAGGCCATTGATGCGCTTGCAACGCGAACGGCGCTGCTGAAAGACCATGTGCCAGCCAGCATCCTCGCTCTCATTTCTGTGTCCTCTATCCTGGCGATGTGGACTTTGGGCTTTGGAGGAGGCATGGAAGGGAGTCGAAGCCTTTGGGCGAGTGTTATGTTGTCTGCGTTGATTCCCATGGTCGTATTCGTCATTCTTGACCTCGATCGGCCGAGACGTGGTTTAATCAAGGTTAGCGAGCAGGTGATGCTCGACCTCAAGAGCATGATGGCTGGTGACGCAGCCGGAAAATAATGGCGCAGTCCGGTATTCCGGGGATTATTCACTCGTCTTCAACTGAAAAATTTCATTTTGTCACGATACCGTGACCGTTGCCCGACCGTACTTAAGTGCAGGGCGGTCTAAACTAAGGGATTGGGTGGAAGATCGAGTCAACGCGCGGGATTAGGGAGTGGCCTAAGCTTCGAAACTGGTGCTTCGAGACTTCCGTGGAGGAGGGGGACCATGAGCGCAAGAGCCATTGTGCAAGAGCTCAAACCGTTGGGTCGGGAAAGTTATAAGAAAGTGCTGCTTAACCACGGCATCCCGGAGCCCGTTTTTGGCGTGAAGATCGAGGACCTCAAAAAGATTCAGAAACGCATCAAGAAGGATTATCAACTCGCTCTGGATCTATACGACACGGGAATATATGACGCAATGTATTTGGCGGGGCTGATTGCGGACGATCCGAGGATGACCAAAAGAGATCTCGAGCACTGGGTCGAAAAGGCGAACTGTGCCTCGCTAACCGAATACACGGTGCCGTGGGTGGCGTCTGAAAGTAATCATGGGCACGAGCTCGCTCTGAAATGGATCGAATCCAAAAAGGAAGGCGTGGCGGCAGCCGGCTGGGCGACGCTGAGCAGCCTGGTCGCCGTGAAGGACGACGCCCAACTTGACCTCGCCAAGTTGAAGCAACTCCTGCAACGCGTAGAGAAGACAATCCAACAACAGCCGAACAGAGTTCGCTATGTCATGAACGGATTCGTCATCGCTGCCGGTAGCTACGTCGCAGCGCTCACGGACTTGGCCTTGCAAGTCGGAGCGAAGATCGGCAAAGTTTCGGTGGACATGGGCGGTACCGCATGCAAGGTCCCGTTTGCACCGGATTACATTAAGAAGGTTCAGCAACGCGGCAATATCGGCAAGAAGCGCAAAACTGCGAAGTGCTGAGGTCTCGATGTGCGAATCAGCGGCCCGCAACTTCGCGCTGCTAATAACCGGTAATCTCTGACGGAGGGTATCATGAGAAAAACCTTTGGTTTTTTTGCTGTAGTGCTCATAGCCGGCAGTTTCGTAGCTGCTCTGGCTTGGGCCGGACGGAGCGTGGTAAAGGCGTCACGCCTGCAGGAATCCGTGTCGATCAAGGCCGGCGCTCGCACGGTGAGTTGTTATCTCGCCGCCCCCGAGGGCAAGAACAACATTGCGGCCGTAGTGGTCATTCATGAAAACATGGGGTTGACCGACTGGGTACGCAGCGCGGCTGATCAGTTGGCCGCCGCCGGTTACGTGGCGATCGCTCCCGACCTACTCTCGCAGATGGGGCCGACCGGGGGTGGAACGAACGATTTCTCCGACCGTAATACCATAGCCCAGGCCATCAACAGGCTTCCGCCGGACCAAATCACCAGCGATCTGAATGCGGTTGCCGATTATGTCGCCAAGCTCCAGGTCAGCAATGGCAAGGTTGCGTCCGCTGGATTCTGCTGGGGTGGTGATCAATCATTTCGCTTCGCGACTAACCGACCGACCCTGGTCGCGGACTTTGTTTTTTACGGCATCGGGCCGGATGATAAAGACGCCATCGCACGAATCAAATGCCCCGTTTATGGCTTCTATGGCGGTAGCGATATGCGCGTGACCTCTACCGTCACTCGCACCGCGCAATTAATGAAGGAGGCCGGCAAGGCTTACGAGGCAGTCATTTATGATGGCGCCGCGCATTGCTTTATGCGGTCCGGGGAAGATCCCAACCCAGCGGCAGCAAACAAGCAGGCGCACGATGACGCCTGGATTCGCTGGAAAAGCATCCTAAAGAATCTTTGACAAGAATAGATATCTGCCGCTAGAAAGCATGAGCTAGGGGGCGCCGGCTTGCAGCGCGATAGTAGTCGAAACCGGCCCGCATGTTGCCCACGGTCGCTCTTGTCGTCCGCGGATCACAACGGCGTGGCCGGTCTCGCTCTGTCCCGGCTGGATAGCAAATCGGGTGAATGCGTACCCTCCTGAGGTAACGTTACGCTTCAGGAAGCCAGTCCTTTTCATTTTAATTTCCGCCGGGTAAGATACCCGCACCAAAGTACAGTACAAATCTGGTGTGTCCGCCGCAGTGATGGAGTTCGGGCCATACATGAGTGAAGGCTGCATTCCCTCACGGCTGCTTAGCGATGAGCCAGTTTGCTTGTAGTATTGCGCGTCCGCGAACATTCTGAATATCTTGGGTAAGGGGGGCAACGATGAATGGCTACATATCATCCGCGAAACGGCTGTCGATCCCATTGTTCCTGCTGTTCCATGCGCTGGCGATCAGCGCACAACAACCCAGCGGTACGATTGAAGGCAGGGTGATTGATCAACACGGGGCGGTCGTCGTCGGTGCGATTATCACGATCACAGAGAAGGCCACGGGACGCGTCATTGAGCTCGCGACTAACCACGATGGCTACTTTGTTGCCCGCTCATTGCCCTCGGGAAACTATACGGTCAAAGTCGAGCAGACCGGTTTTGCTGCGGGGATCATTGACGATGTCATTGTCCAGGCTGGACAGACCTCCAATGCGGGCGTGGCGCTAAGAGTCGGTGGGGCTAATGAGGTCGTTTTGGTTGAAGGAACTTCCGCTACGCTTCAGGTCGACTTGAGTCGTCAGACAATCGATGGGGTCATTACTGCCGAAAAGATCACTGGACTGCCGCTGAATGGACGGAATTTTCTCGACTTGTCTGTGCTTCAGCCGAGTGTGGTGGTCAGAGATGGCAGTTCGATTGACCCGACGAAGACCACTGCTTACCGGGCCGTGACGGTCAACGGCAGCTCGGGCACAGCAACCCGGGTGCAGATCGACGGCATCGATGTAACGGATGAGACGGTCGGGACGACGATGTCGAACATCTCGACCGATGCCGTGCGTGAGTTTCAGCTCTCGCGCGCCTCATTTGATCTCTCGACCTCGCTTACGACATCGGGCGCCGTGAGCATTGTCTCGCGCAGCGGGAGTAATCAGTTCCATGGCAGTGGCTTCTATTTCTGGCGGAATCAGGACCTCGGCGCGCGTTTGCAATATCAGTCGGCGACTGTTCCCTTTCATCGCCACCAAGTCGGCTATCAGTTCGGCGGGCCGATCATTAAGGACAAGCTTTTTTTCTTCTCGAATTGGGATCGAACATATCAGGCGACGCAGAGCACCATCGTCAATACTGATTTCCCTCAACTCAATGGTAACGTGGCGCTGCCCATTGGAATTCGCCTGACGACGAACAAGCTTGACTGGAATGTCTCGAACCGAGTGCGGCTCTTCTACAGCCACGGTTACAGCGATGACCTTTCGACCGGAGGCGGTGCCGCCTCGCCGTTCCAGAATGTGGATTGGACGATACGCCACACGGTCGGCGCTGATATTTCCGGAGCCAGAATGACCCACTCCTTGCGGTTTGGTTACGTCAACTTCAACAATCGTATTCAAAGCCAGGAGCTCGCTCCTTATAACTTCCTGCGGGCGCCTCAGGGCACGCCATATCTCCTGACCGTCGGCTCATTTAGTCTCGGGCCGAACACGCTGTCACCGCAAGAGACCTATCAGGACAACTATCAGACGAAATACGACGGCAGCTATGTGCGCGGCAATCATATTTTCCGTTATGGCGGGGAAGTAAATCGCATCATCCTCGGAGGATTCGCCAGCTTCGCGGGGGTGTTATCCATCACCGGTCAATTCAACGCCGCAATCCGGGCGGCGCTGCCACTTGCCTCACAGAGCGATCCGTTCGCTTATCCATTTAACGGCTTCTCGACCGGCCCATCGACCGGCTACTTTTCAGCTGATCCGGCGCACAATTTGCCGCATGGCGGGCACCGAAACACACGCATTGCGTGGTACGCCGGCGATTCATGGCGGCTCACACGACGATTCACCTTGAATCTAGGGACGCGCTGGGAGTTCGACACCGGTTTCTTCAACGGTACAGCCCGAGATTTGCCGCAACTGGCCGTTTATGGGGACCCCAAGTTGGGGAAGGTAGCAGACTTCCCGCTGACCGCATTCAGCCCGCAGGTTGGATTCGCCTGGGATCCCGCCGGCAGCGGCAAGACGAGCATCCGCGGTGGATTTTATCTTTCCTATGAGATGAACATCTTGAATAACGGGATTTTTGATTCCTTCCCGCGCACGCCGCCGGGGATTGGGCCGGAGACTTCGAATACGACCTTCGTGCACGGGCCTGACGGCAAACCGATCGACATCGGCGGATTCCCGACCGGAAACTACTCTTCGCTCATCGGCCGGCCGCTCCGGGATGTGATCGCGATTATCGAGCGGGCGCACCTGGCACTCCGGCAAGCCTATGCCAACTTCCAATTTGATCCCAACTCCCCGGTACAGACTTTTGTCACCAACAGAGGGGTCGGCAACACCGACATTTTCCCGGGAACTTTCAAGATCCCATACTCGATGCAATTCAGCATCGGTGTCCAGCGGGAGCTCTTCCACAATCAGATCCTGTCAGTGGACTATGTGAGGTTGAGGGGCGTGGGATTGCCCTACGTCTACAATGACTACGAACGCCGGTTCGCCGCGCGAACGCTCGATGTTGCAGCGGCGCGCGCGCAAGTGGCTTCCGTACTCAGGATCCCGGTAGCGAACCTGAATGGCGCAGCGATCGATGCATTCTTGGCCGCCAATCGGACCACCACGATCGCCACATTCGGTTTGGGCACAGGCACCGACACCATCTTCACCGGCGTCACCAAGGATTACAATTTGGCGAGAATCATGACCGGTGGCTTCTCGCTCTACCAGGGTCTGCAGGTGAAGTTGGATGGACGATTGAGATCGGCCTCGGATACTCGGCTGCGGCGTTTGGTGCGTGAGATGAGCTATACGGTCTCCTACGCGCTCTCCCGGGCCACCGCGACCAACGGATCCGCCCGTGAGGAGTTTGTTGCCGGCCCGACCTTCAATGATAACTTCAATAGCGCCTACGGGCCGACCGGCAATGATCGTACCCACATTTTCACGGCCGGCGCCATTATGGCGGTGCCGTTCGGTTTCCGCATCAATCAGATTTGGTCGTTTCGCACGGCTACGCCCATCAGCTTGACAACCCCGTTCCTGGATAGTTTCTCTTCCACGAACTCAATTTTCACCACGGACCTTAACGGGGATGGCCTGGCGGGCGATCTTCTACCGGGGACAAACGTTCGGGCGCTCGGGCGTAGTGTGAAGAGTTTCAAGGAACTGAACCGACTCATCACCAACTTCAATACCAATTACGCCGGCAGCCTGACGCCTGCCGGCCGGGCGCTCGTCAATGCGGGCATCTTCACGGAGGCTCAGCTCCGGGCGCTTGGCGCGACGATCAAGCCCATCGCGCTGGTACCCGAAACTAATCCATGGCCGTTCGAGAACGTAATTAATTTGGACGCGCGCATCTCGCGACCGATCAGGTTGAAGGAGACCGCCTCGATCGATCCGAGCCTGGATGTCTTCAATGTATTCAACCATACGGGTCATGGGAGTTATACCGGTTTGGGCGGCACGTTCGGATCGCTGAACTACGATTACGTCGCCGACCCGCTCAAGCGCGGGGGCATCCCCGAGTTGATCCGAGGCACTCGGGGCAGACTGCTATCCACGCGGCTGCTCCAATTCGGGATCCGCGTCACTTTCTAGCCTGGGCTGAACACCGATCGGGTTGCGGGGCCTGGCGACGCGCCCCCTCCAGAGATTCGCAGCGGAGTCGATGAAGGATTGATGAATCCTCCACTCAAGGAGACAATCCGGTGCCCCGGGTGCGGGGGATCCCAGGATGTCACCGTATGGGGGAGGATCGATGTCGCGGATAATCCTGACCTGAAGAGCAATTTACTCGATGGCGGTTTGGGGCGAGATAAGTGCCGCGCTTGCGGACACCTGATCGAAATCAGGCACGACTTGCTGTATCACGATTCGGAGAAACACCTCGCCATTTGGCTCAGACACCTCGATGATGAAAGCGTCCTAGGCGTAGTGGACCTGCCGACCATCGTCGACGAATCACTCAGTGATGACTATGTCCGCCGGATCGTTCATTCCTATCAGGAGCTTGTGGAGAAGGTGCGGATCGTTGATGCCGGCCTGGATGACTTCGAGGTGGAGCTCATCAAACTTATAATCTGTATACGCGAACAAATCGACATCGCTTCACCGTTCCTTTTTGGCAGCTTGAGAAAGTCGCTGATGGGGGGACCATCCATTGTCTTTGCGCAGCCCGGGCAGAGCAGTGCAGGGGACAAAATTTATCCGCTCCAGGGACTCCGGACCACCATGGTCGGCGTCGTCGACAAGCTGAAACAGTTTTCACAGGATGATGACCCGTGGCCAAATGTGAATCGAGAATTTGTGCTGAAACGGCTTTGCGATGCCGGCTTGATGAAACGTATGGAATGAGTTTTATTCTGCGATGGAGGGCAAAAATGAGAAGAGCACTAATCGTACTCGCAGTAATGGCATTGGCCGAGGTGCCTTTATTCGCGCAGGACTGGGCCAAGCAGCGCGCGGATAAATCGCCGCGCCACCAAGAGTGGGTTACCGTAAAGACCGGGACTCGCTCCATCAACTCCTTCCTGGTGTATCCGGAGGCGAAAAGGAAGGTGATGGCCGTAGTCGTCATTCATGAAATCATGGGGATGACGGATTGGGTGCGTAGCCTGACGGACCAACTAGCCGAAGCAGGTTACATCGCCATCGCCCCGGACTTACTTTCCGGTATGGGATCGAAAGGAGGCGGGACCGGCGATTTCGCTGATCGGGCCGCAGTGGGACAGGCGATTGGGAAGCTCCCCCCGGATCAGATCACCGGCGACCTGAATGCAGTGACGGACTTCGTCGCAAAACTGCCATCTTGCAATGGGAGCGTTGCGGTAGCGGGATTCTGTTGGGGTGGCAGCCAAACCTTTCGCTTCGCTACCAACCGGGCAAAGCTAGCGGCGGCCTTCGTGTTCTACGGTACGGGCCCGGATAGCAAAGAGGCGATCGCGGCGATCAAATGCCCGGTCTACGGCTTCTACGGCGGCAATGACGCGCGTGTGACGTCCACTATCACCAAGAGCGCGGAATTAATGAAGGAGGCCGGCAAGACCTACGACCCGGTCACCTATGACGGTGCTGGGCATGGATTCATGCGCGCGGGCGAAGACCCTGCGAATACAGTTGAAGCAAATAAGAAAGCGCGCGATGAAGCCTGGAGCCGGTGGAAGGGTATCCTCAAGAAGATTTGACGAAGACATGCCGGGAACCGAAAGGAGTGGTCGGATGATGAAGCGAATAGTAGGGATCTGGGTGGTTCTAATCTTGCTTTTCTCTCAAACGCCTGGACAGGGGCTCACGGCGGACCCGAAGATCAACAATCTACTCGAGCCAATCCGTCAGAAGTACAAGCTTCCGTCTCTCGCTGGGGCCATTGCGACTAGTAAGGGACTGCTCACCCTCGGCGCCGTAGGAGTTCGCAAGGCGGGCACGACCGTGCCGGTCACGGTGAATGATCAGTGGCATCTTGGATCAGATACCACGGCCATGACGTCGACTCTCGTGGGGGCTCTGGTCGAGCAAGGAAAGCTGAAGTGGGATATGACGCTCGAACAAGCATTCCCCGATCTTGCTTCATCCATGCAACCGGCTCTCCGAACGGTTACTTTTTTGCATCTCCTTTCCCACAGGGCCGGGCTGCAGGGGGACTTCAACTGGGGCCAGATCTCGCAGGCGGGAACGATCCGACAACAGCGCGAGACTGTGGTGAAGATGGCCGCAGCCGCTCCGCTCCTTTCGCAACCAGGCTCTCAGTATTCGTACTCGAACCTCGGCTACGTCGTAGCCGGAGCGATGGTGGAGCGAGTTATGAATGAGACATGGGAGAATCTCATCACACGAACTCTCTTTCAACCCTTGCTCATGAGCAGTGCGGGCTTCGGGGGCACAGGCTCGCCCGGACAGATTGATCAGCCCTGGCCGCATCGTGCGGATGGCACTCCGACGCCGACGAATGGACCCACGGTCGACAACCCTCCCGTATTGGGGCCAGCGGGAACGGTCCATGCCCCACTGAACGATTGGGCCAAATATATCGCGGACCAAATCCTTGGAGAGCGCGGGGAGAAGGCGCTCCTGCAGACAGGCACTTACAAGAAGCTCCACACACCCCCGTTCGGGGGAGATTATGCTTTGGGATGGATCATCGCTCAGCGAACCTGGGGAGGTGGGACAGTGTTCACTCACGCAGGGAGCAATACGCTGAACTATGCAGTCGTTTGGATCGCGCCGCAGCGAGACTTCGCTGTCTTTGTCTGCACGAATCAAGGTGGAGATACAGCCGCCAAGGCTTGCGATGAGGCGGCGGGCGCTCTGATTTCCTATCAGCTACAGTAAAGGAACATGACAACAGGAGAGGGAATAATGGCGCAACGTATCCATAAGCGCGGGTTGAATCTGCTGCCGCTGGTCCTCATCCTCGTCGGGATGGTTCCGGTGATGGGACAGCGAGGCGCAACGAGTGGGGAATGGCGGTTCTATTCCGGCGATGGCGGCAGTACCAGGTATTCAGGCCTCGACCAAATCACTCGCGATAACATAAAGAATCTGAAGGTCGCGTGGCGTTGGAAAACAGAAAACCTGGGCACTCAGCCGGAGTACAAAAACGAGGCGACGCCTTTGATGGTCAATGGTGTCCTGTATTTCACCGCAGGGTACAGACGTGCGGTGGCCGCCATAGATGCGATTACTGGTGAGACGTTGTGGTTGTGGAGGATGGATGAGGGTGATCGTTGGGCGAATTCGCCCCGAAGAAATTCGGGGCGAGGTGTAGCCTACTGGTCCGACGGTCAAGAAGAGCGAATTTTTGTTGTAACGCCGGGCTTCCGTTTGGTGGCCTTGAATCCCAAGACGGGACTGCCCGTTTCCAGTTTTGGCCAGAATGGAATGGTCGACCTCATGGCAGACACCTTGAAGGAGTGGGGAGTACCATTCGACCCAGTACGAAGGATCGGCTCGAGCTCTCCCCCGGTCATCTCTGGGAATATTGTGGTAATCGGGCCTTCCTTGGAGCAGGGTTTCCATCCCACGTCTAAGAAAAACATCCCGGGTTACATCCTCGCGCACGACGCACGGACGGGGAAGAAACTCTGGGTTTTTCATACTATTCCCAAGAAAGGAGAGTACGGTTACGAGAGTTGGGAGCATGGCTCGGCCGAGTACACTGGAAACGCCGGCGTGTGGGCTCCTTTTTCTGTGGATGATGACTTGGGTTATGTTTACCTTCCGGTCGAGTGTGCAACCAACGATTACTATGGCGGCCATCGACCGGGAAATAACTTGTTCTCCACGAGCCTGGTTTGCCTCGACATCAAAACAGGGAAGAGAGTCTGGAGTTATCAAATCGTCCATCATGACATTTGGGATTACGACAACACGACGGCTCCGATCCTGGCGGACATTAAGGTTGAGGGAAAATCGATCAAGGCCGTCGTGCAACTGACCAAACAGTCTTTTGCCTATGTCTTTGACCGAGTGAGTGGCAAGCCGGTCTGGCCGATCGAGGAACGACCAGTACCTCAATCCGATGTGCCCGGCGAACGCACTTCTCCAACCCAACCTTTTCCGACCAAACCTGGACCCTTCGATCGCCAGGGCGTGACAACCGACGATTTGATCGACTTCACACCGGAGCTGCGCGCCCAGGCGCTCGAGATCGCCAGACAATATCGCCTGGGAGGGCTCTACTCGCCGCCGTCGCTTGCGAACGCTCCGGACGGCACCAAAGGGACCATTTATCTCCCCGGCGCAGCGGGTGGCGCCCTGTGGGAGGCAGGGGCCATTGACGCTGAGACCGGAATTCTTTATGTCGGTTCATCGACCAGCCCGACCATGGCAGCGCTGGTTAAAGATCCGAACTCAGACATGGATTACAGCTCAAGCACCTTGATGGTCCCGACTGTGCAGGGGCTCCCGCTGATCAAACCTCCGTATGGTCGAATTACCGCGATCGATTTGAATTCCGGTGATCAATTGTGGAGCACCCCTAACGGTGAGACCCCTCGTGATGTGCGCAATCATCCCGCTCTAAGAGGGATCAACGTTCCGAAGACGGGCAGCCGCTCGCGGGCCGGAATCCTCTTGACCAGGACGCTGGTGTTCGC
>JACXTT010008569.1_pt1 | contig 14160 bp, 11 predicted proteins | sample 9270951 | NCBI WGS metagenome assembly JACXTT01 (sample SAMN15532306, study PRJNA645909) | rock metagenome | isolation source: weathered quartz diorite | place: Puerto Rico | collected 2017-06-21 | reverse complement strand
GTGCCGAACGACGGTCCGTCGTGGGACGCCGGCTGGCCGCGCCGCTGGATCGTCACCTCGCAGCCCGACACGCGGATCCGGCTGATGGCGTCGTCCTCGAGCAGCCCGTCGAGCGGGCCGAGCTCGAGGAGCTCGCGCCGGGCCGCTTCGCGCAGCGCCGCCGGCTCGACGTCGCCGGCCGGGATCGCCGCCGCGTGGCGCTCGATCGCCTCGGTCACGCGCGCCGCCACCTCGTCCTTCGGCCGCGGCAGCTCGTCGAGTAGCTCGCCGCCGACGTCGTTCTCGACGTCGTCGCACAGCTCCGCGAGCGCCTCGCGCTGGGCGACGCGGCGCGAGTCTTCGACCACCGGGGTGCTGCTCTTGGCCGGCGGAGTCTGGTCGGACGGATGAGCCCCGTCGCTCTTGCTCGAGAACTGACCCGAGCTCGACACCGGCGGGATGATCGCCCCCGGCGCGGGCGACACCGAGTCGAGCACCGGGTGGTCGACCGTGCTCACCACCGGCACCGAGGCGCTGCTCGAGCCCGCGCGCAGGCCGCTCGGCACCCGCGGCGGGCCGGGCACGTCGATCATCGGCTGCGAGTCGTCGGGATCGTTCTCGATCGGGAAATGGCTGACGATCTCCTCGTGGCCCGCCGCGCCCGGCGGAATGGTGGCGCGCGCCACCGCGCCCGAACGGGTGTTCGCTCCGGCCGACGACTCGCCGCTCGGCGTGGCGACGTCATCGTGCGTGGGCCGCGCCGGCAGGCCGGGCGAGAGCGGGATCGAGCTCGGCGTCTCCACCGCCTGCGACGGCGCGCCGTCGCGCGCGGCGCCCTCGATCCGCAGGATGAAGTCGCCGATGTAGATGCGGTCGCCCTCGCGCACCAGCGTCGCGTGGGTGATGCGGCGGTGGTTGACGTAGGTGCCGTTGGTGCTCTTCAGGTCGGTGACGATGAACCGCCCGTCGCGCATGATGAGCCGCGCGTGGCGCTTCGAGACGTTGCCCTTCGGCAGGAGCACGTCGTTGCCCTTCACGCGCCCGACGGTGATCTCGTCTTGATCGTAAACCTCTCGTCGCTCGGCGCCGCCCTTTTCGCTGATGACGATCGAGATCATCGATACAAACCGCAGACCTCGACGCGGAATAACAGATGCGCGCTCTGGCGACCACCTTCTTGGCGGCGCGGCTCAGCGGCTGTTCTTCAGATCGGCGGCGGTCTGCGACAGGAGCTCGGTGGCGATCGCCAGCACTTCGCGCTCGGACAGGCCGGCGTTGCGGAGCTCGCGGTAGATCGTCTTGGCGAGGATGCGCGTGCCACGGGCGTCACCGGCGCCGGGCAGCGAGGCGAAGATCCGTTCGGACTCGGGCGCGGTGTCGGTCATGGTGTCGCCGGTGAGCATCGGGGTTGACGACGAAGCAACTTCCGCGCCCGGATTATTCCCATGGAAATCCATCGTTTAACCCACACGATGCGTAGCGTATTACGCACCCGCCTGAGTCGGCGCGTTCGCACTCACAGCGAAGGCGGCGTAAGCCCCGCGCTCGTCGCTTGGCACGCCACGAGCGCGTCGCAGCCGCAGCGGTTGCCGCCGCGGTCCTCGAAGCGGAACGGCTTGAGGCCCACCACCTCGCCCTCGAGATCGAACCCCGAGCAGCGGATGGTGTTGCCCTCGAGCGCCATCGTTCCGCCGAAGTTTCCCACGCCGGCGCGGGCGCTCGTTTCGACCCGCACCTGCCGCAGCGTGGCGCTGCCCGGGGCCCAGTCGCTGCTCACCACGATGCCGTCGCCGAAGAGGCCGTCGGCGACGCCGGCGGTGGTGGACCGCACCACCATGCGCTCGAACAGCCCCTCGCCGCTCGAGAAGAGCAGGCCGCCCCACTGGCTGTGCTCGATCAGCGTGCCGCGCACCGTGGAGCTGCCGGTGATGAGCAGGTTGCAGGCGGTCGGCGTCGGCGCGCACGCGGGCAGGAGCTCGACCCCCACGCCGAAGCGCTGATCCTTCGCGCGCGGCGCGGTGTCGCGCACCACCGCGCCGTCGAACAGCGCGTCGGCGCCGTACACGTACACGCCGACGTTGTGGTTGTCCGCGACCAGCGACTCGCGCAGGGTGAGGCTCGCGTGCGGGCCCTCGAAGCAGCCGCCGGCGGGGCAGGCGCCGAACGCCTCGATCTCGAGGCCGCGGCCGAAGAGCGCGTCGCTCGCCTGCGGCAGGGTGCCGGTGACGGTGCTGCGCTCGATCGTCACCGCCGCCCCGCGCGCCCACACCGCCAGATCGCGGTTCTCGCCGAGGAGCGAGCGGCGCAGGGTGAGGCTCGCCGGCAGCGCCGCGGTGCAGTCCATCCCGTGGCACGCCGCCACCGCCTCGATGCCGACGCCGAGGGTCTGATCGAGCGGGCTCGGCAGGTTGCGGCGCACCGCGCTGTCCTCGAGCACCACGTCCGAGCCGAGCACCGCGACGCCGATGTCTTCGTTCTCTTCCACCAGCGAGCGGCGGAGCGTGGCGGCTCCCTTGACGTCGCCCGGGCAGCTCGGCTTCAGGCACGCGGAGATCGACACGCCCGCGTCGAGCGGATCGTCCTTGGCGAGCAGGTGGTTGTGCCGCACCACCGTGCCTTCGATCTCCAGGGTCACGCCGACCGCGTTGATCCCGGCGATGTGGGTGTCCTCGATGAGCGAGCCCTGCAGCTTGGCCGAGGTCGCGCCGAAGTAGCCCACCATGCCGAACCCGGTGAGGCCGGTGGCGTGGATCCACACCCGATCGACGACGACGCCCGTGGCGCCGGCCACGCCGAGGCCGTGCTTCGGCCCGCGAAAGGCGATGCCGTGGACCTCGCTGCCGCTCGCGGCGCTCTGGGTGATCTGCAGCGGCATGATCTGCTTGCCGGTGCCCGCCAGCTCGACGAGCGACGGGCACACGCCCCAGAAGCGCGCCGGCTTGCCGTTGACGACCACGTCCTCGCCGTAGCTGCCCGCGGCGATGGCGACGATTCCGCCGGCGGGCACCGCGGCGTAGCCCTTCGCGACGGTGGTGAACGGCTTGGCGGCGCTGCCGTCGCTCGTCCCGGCGAAGCTCGCGTCGACGTACACGGTCGTGCCGTCGACGGGGATCGCGCCCCATTTTCCCGGGGCGCAGTCCATCGGCGCGCGGCAGCTCGCGTCGCCGGGGATCGCCATCTTCCCGGGCGGGCACGCGTCCGGGAGGATCGCCTCGCAGCCGTAGTCGCCGTCGTGGCGAAAACCGCTGCCGCAGCCGTCCGCGGGCACACCCGGGCGGATGCAGCTGCCGTCGGGCAGGGCGACCTCGGGCGCGGCGCACGTCGCCGGCGGGATCGCGGCGGGCTCCGGGTCGGGCTCGCCGCCGCAGGCGAAGGTCCCGAGCACGAGGGCGGCGGCGGTGCGCTTCACCACCGCCCACGCTATCACGCGGCCGGCACGTCCGCGGGCTCGAGGCGCGCGCCGTGATCGTCGAGGCGGAAGGCCTCGACGCGCGCGAGGCCCGCGTCGTCGACGTGGTACAGGTTGTAGCCCGCGCGGCGATCGGCGGCGTCGATCGCCAAGGACGCGCTGGTCGCGCCGATGGCGTCGATGCGCCCGCGCGCGGTCGGGATGGTGCGGTGCACGCGCACGTGCAGGTGGCCGTGGAGCAGCAGGCCCGCGCGCAGGCCGTCGAGCACCTGGTGGAGCTCGCCGGCGTCCTCGAGCCCGTTGAGCAGCGCCTTGGCCGGGTTCGGCGGCCGGTGCCACGGATGGTGCAACAAGATGACCGGGGTGCGCGCGCGCACCTCGGCGTGGGCGAGCAACGCGTGGAGCGCGAGGAGCTGCAGCTTGCCGAGCTTGCCCGACGCCATGCCCGGCGGCCGCGGCACCGCGCTCGACAGGCCGATGATCGCCGCGGGCCCGCGCAGGCGCACGAATGGAAACGCCGGCTCGTCGACCAGGCCGGTCGCGCCGCGCAGATCGCTGGTGATGTACTCGGCGAAGAAGCGCTCGAAGCGGCGCGTGCGCCACGCCCCGTGGGTGTAGGCGTCGTGGTTTCCCGGGATGATGCTGACGCGCGCCGGATCGAGCCCGAGCTCGTCCTTGAGGAAGGCGCGCGCGGCGTCGAACTCGCCGTCGAGCGACAGGTTGGTGAGATCGCCGGTGATCACCACGTGGTCGACGTCGTCGCGCGCGCGGATCGCCCGCGCCACCGCGCGCACCGCCCACGCCTGGTGCTCGTGCTCGCGCCGCAGCTTCAAGTTGGCCCAGCCGGTGATGCGCTTGTTGAGCAGGCGCAGCGGCGAGGCGCCCTCGAGCGCGAGCAGGTGCAGATCGGAGAGGTGGGCGATTTTCATGGCTCTTGGCTCGCCGTGGCGGTCTTGGCGCAGCGGAAGCCCAGCCACGGCTGGGCGATCGACGGGATCTCCTTGCCACGGGCGGCGCCGCGCAGCCAAGCGCGCGCGTCGCGGTAGCTGCCGCCGCGGATCACCTTGAAGTCGCCCTGCGGCGGGCCCTGCGGATCGACCGAATCGGGCTCGGCGTAGCCGCGCGCGTACCAGTCCGACACCCACTCGGCGACGTTGCCGGCGAGGTCGTGCACCCCCTCGCGCGTGGCGCCGGCGACGAAGCTCGCCACCGGCGCGAGCTCGGCGAAGCCGTCGCCGTCGTCGAGCCGATCGACGTCGATGAGCGACAGCCGCCCGTGGTTGACGATCTGCGGGTTGTAGACGTTACCCCACGGGTAGACGCGCCCGCTCATGCCGCGCGCGGCGCGCTCCCATTCGGCCTCGCTCGGCAGGCGCGCGCCGCGCCAGCGGCAGAAGCGCTCGGCGTCGCTCCAGCTGACGAGCGTGGCGGGCTCGTCGTCGACGGCGGTCCAGCGGAGCGCGCCCGCGTTCGTCAGCGCCTGGCACGATCCGGCGGTCACGCAGCGGCGGTAGGCGCGGTTCGTCACCTCGGTGCGGTCGATCCAGAAGTCGTGGAGCGTCACGTCGTGGGCGACCATCTCGTCGGAGAACAGCGTCGAGTCGCAGTCGCGGCCGCCGCGGTCGTCGCGGCACATGTGCTGCGCCTGCACGATCTCCGGCACCTCCGAGCCCATGCGGAACTTGCCGCCGCGGACGAGCGCGCTCCCCTCGACCGGAGCCCGCAGCGTCACCACCTCGTCGCCGGTGTCGCCCTCGCGCGCGGGTTGCCGCCCGAGCGCCGCGAAGGCGATCGTCGCGACCGCCGCCACGAGAGCACCCGCCAGCGAGCGCGCCATGCCCGAGAGCCTGAGCCGATCGCCCGGCGCGCGCAAGCGTCACAGCGCGAGGATCTGCATCGGCTTCTCGATCACCGCGCGGAGCTCGGCGAGGAACTTGGCGCCGACGGCCCCGTCCACCACCCGGTGATCGCACGACAGCGTGAGCTTCATGCGCTTGCCGGGGACCACCGCGCCGTCCCTCACGACCGGCTCGGCGCGGATGCCTCCGACGGCGAGGATCGCGCCCTCGGGCGGGTTGATGACGGCGGCGAACTCGTCGATGCCGTACATGCCGAGGTTGGAGATCGAGAAGGTGCCGTTGGTCATCTCCTCGGGGGTGAGCTTGCGCTCGCGCGCCTTGGCCGACAGCGCGTGCATCTCGGCGCCGATCTCCAGCACCGTCTTGCGATCGGCGCCGCGCACCACCGGCGTGACCAGCCCCTCGTCGACCGCCACCGCGACCGAGATGTCCACGCGCTTGTGGTAGACGATGCTGTCGCCCGCGAACTGCGCGTTCACCTCGGGCGCCCGGCCGATCGCCACCGCGGCGGCCTTGATCACCAGATCGTTGAAGGAGATCTTCTTGCCGACCTCCTCGTTGAACTGCGCCCGCAGCCGGACGAGCGCGTCCGCGTCGACGTCGATGGTCAGGTAGAAGTGCGGGACGTCCCGCTTCGACTCGGTGAGCCGCCGCGCGATCGTCCGCCGCATCATGCTGAGCGGCTTTACCGTGGGCGTGAGATCCGCAGCTACCGCGGCCGGCCGCGCCGGAGCCTTCGCGGCCGCCGCCGCCGCCGGGGCCGCCTTCACCGCGTCCAAATCGCGCGCGACGATCCGCCCGCCCTCGCCCGATCCGCTCACCACGTGCAGATCGATCCCCTTCTCCCGCGCCATCTTCCGCACGTAAGGCGAAGCCTTCACCCGCCCGGAAGAAACTCCCTCGCCCGCTTGCGGGGGAGGGTGGGGGAGGGGGGGCGAGGTGGAAACTCCCTCGCCCGCGTGCGGGGGAGGGCCGGGGACCGGGGAAGCCCCCTTGGCCTTCGCCAGCAGCGCGTCGACGTTCTCCCCCGCCTCGCCGATGATCGCCACCGGATCGCCGAGCTTCACGACCGAGCCGCCCGGGACGAGGATCTTCAGCAGCGTCCCGCGATCGAACGAGCGGAACTCCATCGTCGCTTTGTCGGTCTCCACCTCGGCGAGGAGCTCGTCGACGTCGACCTTGTCGCCCTCCTTCTTGTGCCAGGTGACGATCTGGCCCTCCTCCATCGTGGGCGAGAGCTTCGGCATGTCGACCAGCTTTGCCATCATGCGCTCCGGTACGAGACTTCGAGGGCGGCCTTCACCACGCGATCGGCCTGCGGGATGCAGTGTTGCTCCAGCTTGGCGTTGTACGGCATCGGCACGTCGAGCGTGGTCACGCGCGCGATCGGCGCGTCGAGCTCGTCGAAGGCGAGGCGATGGAGCCGATCGACGATCTCCGCGCCGACCCCGCCGTAGGGCCAGCCCTCGTAGGCCACCACCGCGCGGTGCGTCTTTTTCACGCTCTCGAGCAGGATCGCCTCGTCGAGCGGGCGCAGGCTGCGGAGGTCGACGACCTCGCACTCGAGCCCCTGCTTGGCGAGCTCGGCGGCCGCTTCCAGGCACACGTGCACCATCCGGCTGTAGGAGATGAGCGTGCAATCCTTGCCCTCGCGCGCGATGCGCCCCTTGCCGAACGGCACCAGCTGGTCGCCGTCGGGCACCTCGCCCTTGAAGCCGTAGAGCGTCTCGCTCTCGAGGTAGATGACCGGATCGTCGTCGCGCACCGCGGTCTTGAGCAGACCTTTGGCGTCCGCGGGCGTGGCCGGCGCCACCACCTTCAGCCCCGGCACGTGCGCGTAGAAATGCTCCATCGCGTGCGAGTGCTGCGAGCCGACCTGCTTCGCCGACGCGTTCGGCCCGCGGAAGACGATCGGCACGGTGAGCTGCCCGCCCGACATCTGCCGCAGCTTCGCGGCGTTGTTGAGGATCTGGTCGAACGCCACCGCCGAGAAGTTCCAGGTCATGAACTCGATGATCGGCCGGAGCCCGACGATCGCCGCGCCGATGCCGAGCCCGGCGAACCCCGCCTCGGTGATGGGCGTGTCGATGACCCGCTTCTCGCCGAAGCGCTCGAGCAGCCCCTCGCTCACCTTGTAGGCGCCCTGGTAATGGCCGACCTCCTCGCCCATGAGGAACACGCGGTCGTCGCGCTCCATCTCCTCGGCGATCGCCTCGCGCACCGCCTCGCGGAAACGAATGGTCCTCATGGGCACTCCGTACCGCCGCTCCGCATGGCCCCGCCCCATGCGGGGCGAGGGCGTGGCCATGCTTCGCAAGCTCGCAGTTTGGTCGTGGTGGGAAGATGCATCATTTGCTCTTCGCCTGACGGCTCATCGCTCATCGCGCGAACTCCCCGGAGTAGGTGGTCGCCTCGAGCAGCTCGGGGCCGGGCTCGGGGCTGTCCTCGGCGAAGCGGATCGCCTCGGCCACGTCTTCCTCCACCGCCGCCTCGAGCGCGCCGAGCCCGCCCTTGGTCTCGTCGTCGCCGGCGAGCTGGGTGCGCAGGCGACTCGTCGCGTCGCGCTTCTTGTACTCCTCGACCTCTTCCTTGCTGCGGTACTTCGCCGGGTCGCTCATCGAGTGGCCGCGGTAGCGGTAGGTGCGGATCTCGATGAGGCTCGGTCCTTCGTCCTTGCGCGCGCGATCCACCGCCACCTTGAGCCGGTCGCGCACCTCGAACACGTCGTCGGCGACGAAGCGGTCCTTCGCCATGCCGTAGGCGTCGGCCTTCTTCGAGATGTCGGTGACCGACAGCGAGCGCGCGAGCGAGGTGCCCATGGCGTACTGGTTGTTCTCGCACACGAACACGATCGGCAGCTTCCACAGCGCCGCGAGGCTCATGCCCTCGTGGGTCGCGCCGATCGACGCCGCGCCCTCGCCGTAGAACACCATCGTCACCGCGCCGTCGCCGCGGTATTTCGCGGCGAACGCGCAGCCGGTCGCCAGCGGGATGTGGCCGCCGACGATGCCGTGCCCGCCGTACATGTGGTGCTCGGCGTCGAAGAAGTGCATCGAGCCGCCGAGCCCCTTCGAGCAGCCGGTCGCCTTGCCGTAGAGCTCGGCCATCGCCGCGCCCGCGCTCATCCCGCGCGCCAGCGCCAGGCCGTGGTCGCGGTAGGTGGTGATGACGTTGTCGCGCGGCTCGAGCGCGTGGGCGGCCCCCACCGCCACCGACTCCTGCCCGATGTAGAGGTGCAGGAAGCCGCCGATCTTGCCGAGTGAGTAGGCGCGCGCCGCCTCTTCCTCGAAACGCCGGATGAGCAGCATGGTCCGGTACATCTCGAGCGCCGTCTTCGCTTCCTTCATGCGGCCGGCAACGTTGGTCGGATCGGCCCGGGGTGGCAAGTATCGAGTGCATTGGGCCGTGGCGTGGCGCGCGGGCACGTTCGCCACGCGCCGGCTCGAAGGGTCGAGAGCTTGCGGCCGCCGGCGCGGCCTTTTTCGCGGGCACGGGAGTTGTTCTTCGCGAGCGCCATGAAGTTGTCGCGGATCACCGTGCTGGGGTTGGCTGTGTCGGCGTTGGCTGTGTCGTGCGTGCTCGGCTGCGGTTCCACCGTGGTCACCGGGGAGCCCCCCCAAGGACAGCTGTGGCTCGTCGTGCACCCGACGGGCGTGCCCACCCAATCGGGGATCCTCTTGTACGACGTGGGCCGCAACAAAGTGTACGACCGGCTGCCGTTCCCCGCGGGGATGACCTCGCCGCAAGCGCTCGCCTGGGACGGCAGCTCGCTGTGGATCTCGGGCATCGGCGGCCACGGGCGCGTGTGCGAGCTCGATCCGCGCACCGGCACGACGCGCTCGGAGTTCGAGATGCCCGAGCGCGGCGCCAGCGGGCTGGCGGCGTACGGCATGCTGCTCTGGGCGGTCGGCGAGGGCACGACGCGCCGGCTGTTCAAGTACGACCACGACGGCGACGAGCTCGACCGCCACACCGTCACCCCGAGCGTCACCGATCTGGTGAGCGACGGCACCCGCCTCTACTGGCTCGCCGACACCGGCCAGGGCTCGAACACGATCGAGCGGGTGAACCCCGACACCGGCGAGCACCGCCGCGTCGCCGACATGCCCTACCTCGATCAGGGCCGCTACGCGCTCGGCTGGGACGGCCATTTCCTGATGACGATCGAGTCGAGCTGGGATCCCGAGACCGGCCGGCGCGACCGCAACGCGCTGCGGTGGATCGACGCGTTGACCGGAGAGACGGTCGATCAGCAGCCGATCCCGGTGCGCGGGTGGATCACGGCGATGGCGTGGCGATCGCGCTGACGAAGAGAAGAAGAACAAAGAACAAGGAATTCAAACCGGAAACCGGAAATTCTCAGCGCGCAGGCCTTCCGGCATTTCCGGATTCCGGATTCCGGTTTCCTGTTCCTTGTTCCTTGTTTTCTGCGAACCAGGAGCGCGACGCCGACGAAGAGCGCCAGGACCGCGCCGCCGGGGCGTGAGGTCGGAGCAAAGGCGCACAGTCCGCCATGCAGCTGGATGCGCGGATCGCCAGCCGAGCTCACCGTCGGCGGAGCGACCGCCTTGTCGCGGCACTGGCCGTTGGCGCACACTTGATTCTTGGCGCACATCGCGTCGTCGGGCGCGTCGTCGATCTTGCCGCTGCAGTCGTCGTCAATGCCGTTGCAGGCCTCTTTTTGCCCCGGCTTGATCAGCTCGTTGGCGTCGTCGCAGTCCTTGCCGCCGCAGGCCGCGCTGCCGGAGCCGTCGCGGTCGGCGTCGACGCACGCCTTCGGATCGAGCGTCTGGTAGGCGCCGGCGCCGCCCTTCGGCGGATCGCACGCCCCGAGGGTGGTGCCGCCGCCGACCACGGAGATCTTGTCGGCGGGCGGAGGGTTCTTCACCACCAGCACGACCATGCCGCCGCCGCCGCTGCCGCCGCCGCGGCCGCCGTTCGGCGACGAGCCGGTGCCGCCCTTGGCGCCGGTGGCGGTGAGGAGCGTCTGATCGCCGCTCGAGAAGTTGTTCGCCAGCACGTAGATCGTCCCGCCCGCGCCGCCGCCGGGGCTCGACTTGAACAGCGCCTGCGGCGCCGCGCCGTCCGCGCGGATCGCGCCGAGCAGGGTGATCGTCGCCGCCTCGAGGATCACCACCCCGCCGCCGTTGCCGCCGGCGACGTCCTGATCCGGCTCGGGCGCGCCCGCGTGGCTCGTGCCGCCCGCGCTCCCCATGCCTTGCTCCGGCGCCATCAGCGCCAGCGGCGTCATCGAATCGTCGTAGGCCACGCCGCCGTCGGCGCTCGCCACCAGCATGCAGCTGCCGTCGACGCCGCTGCCGCCCTTGCCGAAATGCGCCCCGCCGCCGCCGGGGTAGGGGGTGGCGTCGCCCGGGTTGGTCATCGGCGTGCCGCCGGCGCCGAGCTTGAAGCCCTCCGCGCCGCTCTTCGCGCCGCGGTAGCCGATGCCGCGCGCGTCGATGATGCCGTTCGGGCCGACGCTGATTTCGCGCGCGCGGATCCACAGCCAGCCGGTCCCCGCCACCTTGGCGTCGTACGCCTTCACCTGCACGGTGCCGTCGATGGTCACCTTGCCGTAGAGGTGGTTGCCCGAGACGACCGGGATGGGCATCGTCCCCTGCGGGACCAGCAGATCCTCGGCGCGCGCCGGGCCGCCGGTGAGCGCGAGCCCGAGCGCCAAAGCGAAAGCGGCGCGCTGCGAAAGCACGAAGACATCATAATCGCTCCGGCGGCGGGGCGGTCAACGTGCTTCGCGGCCGAAATCCAACATGCCGGTGGCGAAGAGGTGCTGCCAGCCCAGGCTGAGCATCGCGACCGGCTGGGCGTCGGCGAAGCCGCCGCCGTCGAGCTCGACCAGCGACCAGCGCCACCCCGCCCGCACCGCGATGATCGGGCCGTTCGCCCGAAGCAGGAGCGGCAGCCCCATGTGCCACATGAACTCGAGCCCGCGATCGCTGCACGCGGGCGCGCACGCGTCGGGGTTGCGCCAGGCGTAGTAGGCGCCGAGGCTCATGCCGAACGAGTCGACCCACAGGTCGAGCGCCGCCGGCCCGGTCTCGAGGTCGTTGGCGAAGCGCGCGAGGAACAGCGGCCGCACGTCGACGCCGCCCGCCACGCGCCGGGCCACCGCCGACACCTTGCGCCCGAGCCCGTCGTCGTACTCGACGTAGAGCCCCGCCATGCCTACGTAGCTGGTGGTGAAGCGCGCGCCGAGCTCGGGCCCCTCGCCCGACGCGACCACGCCGAGCTCACCCGCGAGGAGCAGGTCGCCCGCGAGCCGGCCGTACGCCCCGTCGCGCCCGGCGGCGAGCGCCGGCCCCGGAGTTAGCCACGCCGCGACCCACGCCGCGACGCTAACCCAGCGCATCGCGCACCCGATCGCGCAGCTCGGCGGGGAACACCACCCGCACGCGCGCGAGCGTCTCGTCGCGCAGCCGGTCGAGCACGAACGACACCTCGGCGGGCCGGCGCGGGCGGCCGCGGCCGAAGATCACCGTGAGCGAGCTGTCGTCGGCGTAGGGCGTGTCGGTGGCGACGTCGAGCCCGGTGTAGAAATCCGGATCGAGCCCGGCCTCGGCGGCGATGGCCCGCACCTTGTCGTAGGCCTCTTCGCGGCGCGCGCGCGTCTGCAGCTCGCCGTAGAGCTCCTCGGTCTTGAACAGGTCGCGGGCGCGGAGGCGCCGGCACAGATCGGCGAGCACCGGGTCGGACACGCTCCGCCACTGGCTGATGGTCTCGAGCAGCAAATAATCGTCGAGCTCCAGATAGTCGCCGAGCGACGGCGTGTCGCCGGCGGCGAAGGCGAGCATGGCGCGCGGCGCGTTCGGCAGGCGCGTGCCGTCCTGGATGAGGCCGAGCGCCCGGCGGAGGATCGCCCGGATCATCCACTCGGCGGCGCGCGTCGACTTGTGGAAGTACACCTGCTGGAACATGAACAGGCGCGCGAGGATGAACGACTCGATGGCGCTCATGCCCTTCGGCCCGTCGATGGCGAGCCCGGGCGGCTCCGAGCCCTTGCTCTCGCCGAAGCGCAGGCTGCGGAGGAGCCACGGCAGGTCGTAGTCGCCGTAGCGGACGCCGGTGGCGTGCGCGTCGCGGAGCAGGTAATCGCAGCGGTCGACGTCGAAGGTGCCGCTCACCGCGCGCGCGAGGTACGGCAGCTGGTGCTCGCCGCGGATGAGCCCCGCGACGCGTCCGGGGAGCTCGGGATCGCCTTCCGCCAAAATGCGGTGGACGGCCGTGGAGTCGTCGAGCAATATTTGCTCGGTCCACTCTTCGTGGACTTTTTCCTTGGCTTTCGCTGACTTCGGCAGGGCGTAATGCACCGCGTCCTCGAACAGGTGCGAGAGCGGGCCATGACCCAAATCATGCAGCAGCGCCGCGGCGATGGCGTCGCGCGCCCGTTCGCTGGTGAGCCGCTGCCAGAACGGGAGCTCGTCGTGGATCTTGCGGAGCCGGGCGATGAAGAGCTGCATCACGTGGGCGGCGCCGAGGGCGTGGGAGAAGCGCGTGTGCACCGCCCCGGGGAACGCCAGGCACGTGAGCCCGAGCTGGCGGATGCGCCGGAGGCGCTGCACCTCGGGCGCTTCGAGCAGGCGCGGGACGATCTGCTCCTCCTCCAGCTCGAAGGAAATGAGCCCGTGGACCGGATCCCGCAGAAGCACGGGCGGTAAGTTAGGGGGGTTGAGTCTTGTCCGGAAGTGGTTATTCTTGCGCGCTGGTATTCTATTTTTGGCGGTCGCCTCGCGGGGAGGGCGCCAGGAATCCTGGTTGACGGTCCATCATGGCAGCGCGCGGCGGCAGCAAACGTTCACGGCCCGCCTCGGGTGCGCCCAAAGCGCGCACGAGCGCGCCGCCCGATCCGTCGCCGCCGTCCGACGGAAATAACGACGACGGCGCGGGCGAGGACGAGCCGCCGACGGGCTCGCGGCCGCCGGGGCCGACCGCCGACCGCCGGCTCGAGACCATCCTGCGCGCGCTGCCGCAGAAGGAGCTCGACGGGCTCATCGATCGGCTGTCGATCCGCGTCGATCCGAAGAAGCGCATCGACAAGCCGGCGCAGGTGGCGCGCGCGCTCGTGCGCCTGCCCGACGTGCGCGAGCCGGCGCGGCTGCCGGGAGCGAGCGCGGAGCTGTTGCGGCGCATCGCCGAGGCGGGCGGATCGCTGGTGGTCGGCGCGGTGCCGGCCGGGCTCGAGCTCCTGGTGCGGCGCGGGCTGGTGTTCGCGCGCATGGCCGACGACGAGGCGGCGGAGCGCTACCGCGAGGAGTCGAGCCAGAAGACCGCCGGGCCGGTGATCGAGCTGGTGCTGCCGACCGCGTTCCTGGTGCAGATGAAGGCCGGCGAGGGCGAGGATCCGCGCTCGCTGCGCGCGCTCCTCGCCGAGGCGCCGTTCGAGACGGCGAGCGCCATCGCCTCGCATTACCTCGGGCGGCCGAGCACGCCGCCGATCGCCCTGTCGCTGGAGCCCGCGTGGGAGGTGCTCGGCGACCGCGAGCTGCTCCACGGCGAGCTCGAGCGCATCTCGCATCAGGAGCGGCGGCTGCTCGATCAGCTGGAGCAGGTCGGCGGCGAGGTCGACACCCAGGAGCTGATGGACCTCGAGCGCGAGCCGATGCGCGTGCGCGGCGCGTACGGCGTGGCGGCCGGGCGGCGTGGCGCGGCCTTCTCGCTGGAGAAACGCGGTTTCTTGTTCCCGCTGCACCCGAACCGCTACGTCATCCCGACCGAGGTCGCGTCGATCATCGGCTCGGAGCGGAGCCAGGCGCGCGAGGCGCGGCGCGAGCGGATCCGCAGCCACGTGGTGGAAGAGGACCACCTGCCGCGGCGGGCGCGCTTCTCGGCCGATCCCGCGCCGCTCGCCCTGGCGCTGGCGATGGCCGTGCGCGACGCCGGCGGGACCGGCGAGGTGAA
>JACXTT010008568.1_pt1 | contig 14161 bp, 23 predicted proteins | sample 9270951 | NCBI WGS metagenome assembly JACXTT01 (sample SAMN15532306, study PRJNA645909) | rock metagenome | isolation source: weathered quartz diorite | place: Puerto Rico | collected 2017-06-21 | reverse complement strand
CCCAGGCTCAGCCCCATCGAAGACAGGATCTCTTTGATCTCGTTCAGCGACTTGCGCCCGAAGTTCTTCGTCTTCAGCATCTCGGCTTCCGTCTTCTGCACCAGTTCGCCGATGGTCTGGATGTTTGCGTTCTTCAGGCAGTTATAACTGCGCACGGAGAGTTCCAGTTCTTCGACGGAGCGGTTCAGATTCTCGTTCTTGATCTCCGGCTTGCGCTCTTCACTCGAGGATGCAGTTTCGATCTCCTCCTCAAAGTTGATGAAGATGTTCATGTGATCCTTCAGTAACTTTGCGGCCAGACCGATCGAATCACCGGGAGTGATCGAACCGTTCGTCCACACTTCGAGCGTCAACTTGTCGTAGTCGGTAATCTGTCCCAGACGAGCCGCCTCAACGGTGTAGTTGCACTTACGCACCGGAGAGTGAACGGAGTCGATGGGAATGAAACCGATTCCGAGATCGTCTTCAAAGTTCTTGTCCGCCGAAACGTAGCCGCGCCCACGTTTCAGGCGCATTTCCATATCGAGCTTGCCGCCTTCGCTCACCGTGGCAATGTAGATTTCCTTGTCGAGAACCTCGACATCACCGTCAGCCTCGATCATGCCGCTGGTGACGACACCGGGCTGATCGGCGCGCAGACAGATCGCCTTCGGACCATCTCCTGCCAGCTTGAAAGGAATTTGCTTCAGGTTCAGGATGATGTCGGTCGCATCCTCGACGACCCCAGGAATGGACTGGAACTCGTGCAGCACGCCTTCGACCTTGACCGCGGTCACAGCTGCTCCCTCGATCGAACTCAGCAGCACGCGCCGCAGAGCGTTCCCGATGGTGGTGCCGAAGCCGCGCTCAAACGGCTGCGCCCAGAACATCCCGTACTTGTCCGTAAGACCGGTGGCATCGCTCGCCAGCCGCTTGGGTTTTTGAAAGCCTTTCCACAACATTGTGTTTCTCCTCTCGGCCATGTGGCTCAATCCCGGCTCACTGAGCGGCCCGGCTCAGGTCACAACCAGGAAGGGCTGATCTGGCTCGAAAATGGGCCGAAACCCGTCGTTCGCTATTCGTCGTTCGCAAATCGCCAAGGCCAGCCACTCGCTGGTTTAGCGAAAAGCGAACAGCGAACGACTAACAGCGTTACTTGCTGTACAACTCGACAATCAGCTGCTCATTTACGGGCAACTGGATGTCCTCGCGCTTCGGCAGCGCAATAACGCGGCCTTTGTAATTCTCACGATCGACTTCCAGCCAAGCCGGCGCGGGTTGATGGCTGGCAAAATCCTTGGCCATTTCAAGAATGGCCAGCTTTCGGCTGCCCTCGCGAATGGTGATCTCTTCGCCCACACTCACTTCGTAGGAAGGAATGTTCACCTTGCGGCCATCCACATGGACGTGGCCGTGGCGCACCAACTGGCGGGCCTGACGCCGTGAGATGGCAAATCCCAAACGCTGCACCACAGTATCCAGACGGCGATCCAGCTGTTCCAGCAGCTTCGCGCCGGTGACACCCCGGGACTTGACGGCGGTCTCGAAGTAATTCCGGAACTGGCCTTCCTGGACGAAGTAGATGCGCTTGGCTTTCTGTTTCTCGCGCAACTGCAGGCCGTAGCCCACCACTTTGGTTTTCTTGTCTTTCCCGTGCTGGCCGGGAGCGTAGTTGCGCTTCTCAAGCGGACATTTGTCGCTGAAGCACTTCGTGCCTTTCAGGAAGAGCTTGATGCCCTCCCGCCGGCAGAGACGACACACTGCATCGCTGTAACGTGCCAAGTTGTTCTCCTTCTTTGGATGACCGGTTTACAGGTTTGGCTTCACCCTTCGTCCCGGACGAAAATCAGTGGATAGTGGATAGGGATTAGTGGATAGGAATTCCATTTTCTATCCACTAACCACTAACCACTATCCACCGCACTTACACTCTTCGACGTTTCGGCGGACGGCATCCATTGTGCGGAATCGGCGTCGCATCCTTGATGGAACGGACTTCAATTCCCGCCGCCGCCAGCGCCCGCACGGCCGATTCGCGGCCCGATCCCGGCCCGCTCACCCGCACATCCACGCTGCGCACGCCGTGATCACGCGCCATATTGGCGGCATTCATGGCGGCCTGCTGCGCCGCGAACGGAGTGCCCTTGCGCGATCCGCGAAAACCCAGCGACCCCGAACTCTTCCACGCCAGCACGTTGCCACTGGTGTCCGATATCGTGACGATCGTGTTGTTGAAAGAAGCCTGGACGTGGACCAGACCATGCGGGACGTGCTTCCGCTCTTTCTTCTTGAACGTCTTCTTCTTGCCTTTTTTCTCAGGCGCCGCTGCGCCCGGTGCTGCCGCTGCTGCCGGTTTTGCCATTGCTGAGTTCTCAGTTCTCGGTGATCAGTTCTCAGTAAACCAATTCTCTACAACTGAGAACTGGGAACCGGGAACTGACAACTGTTTCTAGGTTTTCGTCGCCGTCTTCTTCTTCTGCGCAACTGTTCCCTTGCGCGGTCCCTTGCGCGTGCGGGCGTTCGTGTGCGTGCGTTGTCCGCGGACCGGCAGATTACGGCGGTGCCGGAATCCACGATAGGAACCGATTTCGATGAGCCGCTTGATGTTCATCGAAACGTCCTTGCGCAGGTCGCCCTCCACGGCGCCTTCCGCTTCGATGACCTGGCGGATGCGATTGACCTCGTCTTCGGCGAGATCCTGCACTCTCTTCATCGGGTCGACTTTCGCTTCGTCCAGAATGCGCGCCGAGCGCGAGTTCCCGATCCCGTAGATGTAAGTGAGCGCGATATTCACATGCTTGTTACGCGGAAGATCAACGCCGGCAATACGAGCCATAGTTCCTCTTTATCCTTGACGCTGCTTATGCTTGGAATTCTCGCAGATCACCCGCACCACACCCTTGCGGTGGATGACCTTGCACTTATCGCAAATTTTCTTGACCGATGCTCTTACCTTCATAAACTAGTTCTCAGTTCCCGGTTCTCAGAGAACCGTGTGGGACCGGGTCTCTGACCCGGTCGCCCAGCGAAGCTCGGCTTTCTATTTGTATCGATAAACAATCCGACCGCGATTCAGGTCGTAGGGCGAAAGCTCGACCGCGACTTTGTCCCCTGGCAATATGCGGATAAAATTCTTCCTCATTTTCCCGGAAACATGCGCCAGCACCTGGTGTTTGTTTTCCAACTCCACCTTGAACATGGCGTTCGGCAGCGGTTCAATCACCACCGCCATCACTTCAATCGCGTCTTCTTTGCTCATCGACTCCTTAGTTCTCAGTTCCCAGTTCCCGGTTCTCAGTTTGTCAGCCCGGCTCTCACTGAGAACTGAGAACTGGGAACTGAGAACTACTGGGTCAAAATCACCGGCCCCTGCTTCGTCACCGCTACGCAATGCTCAAAATGCGCGCTGTAGCTGCCGTCGAGTGTCACCGCGGTCCACTTGTCGCCCAGAACCTTGGTCTCCGGACGCCCCGAATTCACCATCGGCTCAATCGCCAGAACCATGCCTTCGGTCAACTCGGCGCCCTGGCCCTTTTTGCCGAAATTCGGGATTTGCGGCGCTTCGTGCAGCTTCGTCCCAATTCCGTGTCCCACAAACTCGCGGACCACGCTGAAGCCGTTGGCCTCCACGTGTTTCTGGATCGCCGACCCCACGTGCCCGATCGTGTTGCCGATCTTCACCTGCTCGATTCCCTTGTAAAGCGAGGCTTCCGTAACTTCGAGCAGCTTCTTCAGTTCAGTGGTAACCCTTTCACCCACCGGCACCGTGATCGCCGCGTCTCCGTAGTAACCGTCGAGTACAACTCCGCAATCGACGGAAACGATGTCGCCAGCGTTCAGCACCCGCTTTTCTGACGGGATTCCATGCACGATCTCTTCGTTCACCGAAGTGCACAGCACACAAGGATAGCCGTAATATCCCTTGAACGCCGGCGTCGCTCCCAGTTCTGCGATCAGCTTCTCGGCCGCCTTCTCCAGGTCCATGGTCGTGGCCCCCGGTGCGACCAGGGCTTTCAGGTGGTTCAGAACCTGCCGAACGAGCCGTCCGCTGCACCGCATTTTTTCGATTTCTTCCGGCGACTTGCGGACGATCTTGTCGTCTCCAAAACTCATCATTCCGGTTTTGCCGCTCCGCTCGCGGTCCGCGCTGCCGCGTGGCTGTCAATCACGCCGAAAATTTCCGCCGTGACTGCATCCACCGGGCGATCCGCATTCAGCGGAATCAGGCGGCCCTGCGCCTGGTAATAATCGGCCACCGGTCTGGTTTGTACCTCATAGGCCGCCAGACGCGGACGGATGACCTCATCGCGGTCGTCATTCCGTTGTACCAGCTTGGAACCGTCCAGATCACACAACTCGTCGACGCGAGGCGGTTGAAAGTGGAGGTTATAAATCCGCCCACAGGTGGGACAGGAACGTCGCCCGGTAAGCCGTAGCAATAATTGAGTATAGTCCACATCCAACCGGATCACAACCGGCGCGCACTTCTCCGACTTTTCAAAGAACTCTCGCTCCAGGAAGGCATCCAACCATCCTGCCTGACCGGCTGTCCGGGGAAAACCGTCCAGGATGAACCCTCGCTCACAATCGGCTTGCTTGAGCCGGTCCGCTACGATTCCATACAGCAACTCGTCCGGAACCAGCTTGCCCTGCGCGATCACGCCCTGGGCCTTCCGGCCGAGCTCGGTCCCGCGGCTTACATGATCCCGCAAGAGATCCCCAGTAGAAATCTGCGGGATGCCGTAATGGTCCGAAATCTTCTTGGCCTGTGTTCCCTTGCCAGCCCCGGGAGGCCCCAGCAGAATCACCGGCCCAATCTTTTGTGCGGTTTCGTTGGCCATTCAAAATGGCCCCTCTATTCGTATTTCCTCTCGCGGGGAAACCACACTCCCGCGCCCACAATTCTTGTTTCCGATGGAACAACCAGCATTTCAACTTTGCTTCGTATCTTTGGCTTCGTATCTCAGCTCGGTATCTTTGCTTCGTATCAGGGTATCGCTTCAGCGATACCACGAGCCCGCTCTTCTACTAACCCCTTTTAGGGGCAGATCACCACGTCCGGCGTCCCCGCAGGCGGCCGCTCTTCGGCGTAAACCCATCGTAGTGCCGCATGATCAGTTGCGATTCGATCTGCGTCACCGTGTCCATCGCGACGCCCACCACGATCAGCGTTGAGGTGCCGCCAAAATAGAAATTCACGCCCAACCCGTTCGTCACCCAGGTCGGCAAGTTTTCCAAGTACCGGCCCACCAGCCACAAGTGGTTCAACTTGATGCCGGTGATCATCCATTCCGGAATCAGCGAAATGATCACCAGGTACAGCGCGCCGACCAGCGTAATCCGGGTCAGCACGTCGTTGACGTAGTCCGCCGTCCGCTTACCCGGCCGGATGCCCGGAATAAACCCTCCCCACTTCCGCATGTTATCCGCCACCTCGTTCGGGTTGAACACGATCGAGATGTAGAAGTAGGCAAAGAAAATGATCCCCACAGCATAGAGCGTCGCATAGAGCGGTTCGCCCCACTTCAGCCATTCCAGGATGGGGCCAATCACCTTATTGTTGTGGAACGGCGTACCCAGCATCTGCGGCAACGCCAGGATCGACGAGGCGAAGATCACGGGCATCACGCCGCCGGCATTCACCCGAAGCGGCAAGTGCGTGGACTGTCCGCCCATCACTTTCCGTCCCACCACTCGCTTGGCGTACTGCACTGGAATCCGCCGTTCGCTCCGCTCCACGTAGACGATGAACGCCACCACCGCGATCATCAGGAGCAGCAGCATCACGATGGCCGGGAAGGTGAACGCTCCCCAGGCATCGTTCTTCGCCTTCTCATACAAGTCAGCGATCCCGCGCGGCAGGCCGGTCACGATGCCGGCAAAAATCAGCAACGACATTCCGTTCCCGATGCCGCGTTCTGTAATCTGTTCGCCCAGCCACATGATGAACGCCGAGCCCGTAGTCAGCGTCAGCATCGTCATCAGGATGAACCCGGGCCCCGGGTTGTTCACGAAATCGCCGGCTTTCTCCAGGCTGATGGCGATTCCGAACGACTGCACGGCGCTGAGCAGGACCGTCAGATAACGCGTGTATTGCGTGATCTTCTTCCGGCCCATCTCGCCTTCCTTCTGCAGTTTTGCCAGCGGCTCATACACTACCGTCAGCAATTGCAAAATGATCGACGCCGTAATGTACGGCATGATCCCGAGCGCGAAAATGGTCAGCCGCCGCAGGTTGCCGCCGCTGAACAGATCCACGAATCCGAGCACTGTACCCCGGTTCTGCTCGAAGAATTGTGCTAGGCGCTCGCCGTTAATCCCCGGAGTGGGAATGTGGCCGCCGATGCGGTACACCGCCAGCAGTCCCAGCGTAAAGAGCACGCGCCTGCGGAGATCAGGAACCCGGAAGATGTTCGACAGCTTTTGCCACATTACTGCAAGACCTCAAACTTGCCGCCCGCCTTGGTGATTTTTTCCTGCGCCGACTTCGAAAATTTGTGCGCTTTCACGGTCAGCGCACTCTTCAATTCGCCGCTCCCCAGGATCTTGACCGGCTTCTTGGTACGTACAACGCCCGCCTTCCGGAGCACGTCAGGAGTGATTTCGGTTTCGCCAACCGCTTCCAGCCTGTCCAGATTCACGACCGCGTATTCCTCGCGGAAAATGTTTTTGAAGCCACGCTTCGGAAGACGGCGGTGCAAGGGCATCTGGCCGCCTTCAAAGCCACGCAACAAGCGCGCGCCCGAACGCGACCATTGTCCCTTATGGCCGCGCGTAGAGGTCTTGCCCATGCCAGACCCCATCCCGCGTCCAACCCGCTTCCGCTTTTCCGCTCCCTTGCGGGAAGCCCGTATTGTTGAAAGATTCATGCTTACTCCCTTAGGTCGCAGGTGGCAGCTCGCGGCTGGCAGAAAGCTCTGATCCTACAACTCTGCTGCTCCTGCCAACTGCAACCTGCCGCCTGCGACCTTACTTCACAATCTCCACCAAATGCGGCACCTTCTTCACCATGCCGCGGATGGCAGCATTGTCTGGCCGCTCAATGACCTGGTTCAGCCGGGTAAATCCCAGCCCCTTGACGACTAACTTGTGTTTCACCGGCGTGCAGATCGCCGACCGCACCCACTTCAGGTGAATTTTGCCGCTCGCTGCTTTCGAAGTCTTCGCAGTCATTTTTATTCCTACATCTTGGCTACTCGCCAGAGGCTAGTGGCTCGAATTTACAGTTCTTGCACGGACTTGCCGCGCAGGCTGGCTACTTCTTCCCGGTTCTTCAATTTCTTCAACGCGTCAAACGTCGCTTTGATCACGTTATGTGGATTCGTAGTTCCGATCGACTTGGTCAGCACATTCTGAATCCCTGCCGACGTCATCACCGCCCGCACCGCGCCGCCGGCGATCACGCCGGTCCCTTCTGGCGCCGGCTTCAGCAGCACCCGGCCCGAACCATACCGTCCCAGCACGATGTGCGGCACCGTCGTCTGCGTCAGGTTGATCCTCATCAGGTTCTTCTTCGCCGATTCGATCCCCTTGCGGATCGCCTGCGGCACTTCCTTCGCCTTGCCCGAACCATAGCCCACGACCGCTGCCGATGGATCGCCCACCACCACCAGCGCCGCAAACGACAGGTTCTTGCCGCCCTTGACGACTTTCGTCACGCGGTTGATAGAAACCACCTGGTCTTTCAGCTGAAACGAACCCGCATCGAGCTTCTTAATTACTGTTGGCATCCTGAAATCTCGCAACTCTCTTCTTCGTTGATGTTGTCAGCTCTCTCTGCTTCAGGTTTTCCTGAGACCTGACACCTGAGACCTGTTTCCTAGAACTTTAATCCCGCCTCGCGCGCCGCATCTGCCAGCGCCTTGACCCGGCCGTGATACAGGTAGCCACCGCGGTCGAATACCACCTGAGTGATTCCTTTTTGTTTGGCCCGCTCGGCAATCGTCTTCCCGACGCTCTTGGCCGACGCCACGTTGCCGCCCGTCGTCCGTTCGCTCTTCTTGCCTTCAGCCGTCGAAGCTGCGGCAATCGTCTCGCCCTTCAGGTCATCGATCACCTGCGCGTAGATGTGATTCAGCGACCGGTACACATTCAGCCGTGGCCGGTCGGGCGTGCCCACGACCTTCTTCCGAATGCGATCATGCACCCGCTGCCGGGTAACGTTTTTTGATGTTCTTGCCAGCATAAAATCTTGCCCTCCGTCATTCGCTGTTCGTCATTCGCTGTTCGCAAACCCGACGCTGCAAGCGACCAGCGAAGGACGAACCGCGAACGGCGTTTTCTATCTTTACTTCGCGCCCGTCTTTCCAACCTTCTTCTTCAACCGCTCGCCCGCGTAGCGCACGCCCTTGTTCTTGTACGGATCCGGTGGACGCAACGAACGCATCTCGGCCGCGACCTGCCCGACCTTCTGCCGGTCGATGCCGCTCAGCGTCAGCCGAGTCTGCTTGGGATCAACCGCGCAATCCACGCCCGAAGGCAGCGGATATTCGATCGGGTGCGAATACCCAAGGCTGAATACCACGACTCCCTTGCCTTTCAGCTCCGCGCGATACCCGATGCCGACGATTTCCAGTTCCCGAGTCCAGCCCTTGGTGACGCCCTCCACGGCATTATTGACCAGAGCGCGCGCCAGTCCGTGAATCGCCGCTTGTGCATCGTTCTCGCGCAACGCCAGCAGGTTGCCGTCCTTCTGCTCCACCTTGATGCCGGACGGCAGCGGCGTATCCAGCTTGCCTTTCGGCCCCTGGACCAGCACCGTATTGCCTTCAATCTTCACCGTCACGCCCTTCGGGATCGCAATCGGCTTTTTTCCAATTCGTGACATAAGTTTGGCTCTTAGCTCTTGGCTCTTAGCTCGTACGCTCTTAGCTATTGGCTAAAGGCTAAGAGCTAATAGCTAATTCTCTACCAGATTTCACACAGCAACTCGCCGCCCAGACCCTGCTTGCGCGCCTGGCGTCCGGTCATTACGCCCTTGGGAGTCGTCAGGATGTTGATCCCCAGACCTCCGAGCACCCGCGGAATCTCCGTGCGGCGCACGTAGACCCGGCATCCCGGACGCGATACTCGCGCCAGGTTCGAGATCGCCGCCTCGTTGTTGTTGCCGTATTTCAAATAAACCCGCAGGACCTTGTGTCCCTCTTCTTCCGCGGGCTTGAAGTTGGCGATGTAGCCCTCTTCCTTCAAAATACGGGCAATCTCCGTCTTCAACTTGGAAGCCGGAATATCCACTTTCTGGTGCCGCGCGCGGATCGCGTTACGGATGCGCGCCAGCATGTCTGCGACCGGATCGGTCAACCTCATCGTTTGCTTCTCCTCGAGCCACCCGTTCGCTCCGCGTCCAGCGGAGAACCTGCGGCAGCTTGCTTCCGAACCCATCTCATCTCAGGCCCGGTCGATCTTTCTTCATTTCTCTTCGCTGTTCGCTGTTCGCGAACGACGAACAGCGAACGACGTTTTACCAGGACGACTTCGAAACCCCGGGGATCTCGCCCCGCAGCGCCAACTGCCGGAAACACAGACGGCACAGGCCAAACTTCCGGAGATAGGCCCGCGGGCGTCCGCAGATCTTGCAGCGGTTGTGCTTGCGCGTCGAGAACTTCGGCTTCCTCGCGTCCTTCACTCGCTTTGCTGTAGTTGCCAACTTAGCTCCTATGTAGCGCCGGCGCCCGCCAGCTGTCCCGTGGGCGACTCGCCCGCGCACTTCTGCTTTACGTTCTGAACGGCATGCCCAGATGCTTCAACAAGACCCGCCCCTGGTCGTCCGTCCGCGCCGTGGTCACGATGGTGACGTTCATGCCCTTCAGCTTGTCTACCTTCGCGTAATCAATCTCCGGAAAAATCAGCTGGTCGTGCAACCCAAGTGTGTAGTTCCCGCGCCCGTCGAACGATTTCGTCGAGACTCCGCGGAAGTCGCGCACGCGCGGCAGCACAATGCTGACCAGCCGGTCGAAGAATTCATACATCCGGTCGCCGCGCAGTGTGACCATCGCCCCGATCGGCATGCCCTCGCGCACTTTGAAGGCCGCAATCGACTTCCTGGCCCGCGTCACGACCGGCTTCTGTCCGGTAATCTGGCCTAGCTCATTCACGGCAGGATCGAGGATCTTCGCGTTCTGCGTCGCCTCGCCCACACCCATGTTGACCACAATCTTGTTCAGCTTTGGAACTGCCGCCGGATTCTTGAGGTCGAGCTCCTTCATCAGCGTCGGCGCCAGCTCTTTCTCAAACCGCACCCGCAGCCGCGGCCGCTCCTTCGCCGAATGCCGCGGCGCTTCCGGCCCCGCCTTCGGCTCCTCCGGCTGCGCACCCTTCCCGGGCTTGCCCTTCTTCTGTTCTTCTTTTGCCATCGTCGTTGCTGCCTTCTCTCACGGTTTCGGGGAGGAGCTTCGAGCTACGAGCTGCGAGCCTCGAGCGATCAAAGACCAAATCCCGGTTCGTCAGCACCTTCAAATCTCGGTTCAGCTGGTTGCTCGTAGCCCGTGGCTCGAAGCTCGCAGCTATTTTTCGAGCGTCGTCCCGCACTTCTTGCACACCCGTACCTTGCGCTCGCCGCGCACTTCGTGCCCCACCCGGACGGGGCCACAGGTCGCGCATACTAAAGCCACGTTGGACAGCGAAATCCGCCGTTCCTGCTCCGCGATTCCACCTTTGACGTTTTTCTGCGCATTCGCCCGCACGTGTTTTTTCACCATCATGACGTGCTCGACCAGCACCTTGCCGTCGTCCGGAAATACGCGCAGCACTCGCCCTTCCTTGCCCGCATCCCGTCCCGTCATGACTTTGACCGTGTCATTCCGGCGAATATCCACTCGCGTATGTATCTTCGTTGTTGCAGTTCCCATCTCGAATTCCTAGTCCCCTTCTGTCTCGTCGTCGCTTCGGCTTTTCCTGCCCCCTGCGAGCTACAACACTTCCGGTGCCAACGACACAATCTTCAAGAACTTCTTCTCGCGCAATTCGCGCGCCACCGGCCCGAACACGCGCGTGCCCACCGGCTCCCCGGCATCGTTGATCAGCACGGCCGCATTGGAATCGAATCGGATATACGTACCGTCCCGCCGGCGATGCTCTTTCCGCGTGCGCACAATGACTGCCTTCACCACTTTGCCCTTCTGCACCTGTCCGTCGGGCGAAGCTTCCTTCACGCTGGCAGTGATCACGTCGCCCAGCCCGGCGCGCAGTCCGGTCGCGCCCCCCAGCGGCAGAATCATCTGCAGCTTGCGGGCGCCCGAGTTATCGGCGACCTCGAGCATGGATCTCATCATTACAGCCATGTTCGTTTCTCCCTTCGCCTCTTACCGGGCCGCGGCCACGTCAATGTCGGCCGCAATCTCCGGCACCAGCGCCGTCTTCCGCACGATGTCCTTCAGCTGCCAACGCTTCAGTCGCGACAGCGGACGCGACTCCTCAATCCGCACGACGTCGCCGACCTGCGCGACGTTCTTCTCGTCGTGCGCGTAAAACTTCTTGCGGATCGAAATCACCCGCCCGTACAGCGGATGCGCTTTCTTGCGCGTCACTTCGACGACAATCGTCTTCTGCATCTTGTTCGAGACGACCGTCCCGATCAGAGTTTTCCGGCCGCCATGTTTTTCCGTCTGGCCTGTGGTTTCCGCCATTACTTTTTCTCCGTCTTGCGGGCGCCCAATTCCTGCTCGCGCAGGATCGTCTTCACGCGTGCGATGTCCCGGCGCAGCCCGCGGATCTTCTTCAAGCTCTCCGTCTGTCCCATGTTCATCTGGAACTTCAGCTTGAACAACTGATCGGCCAGGTCCCGCTCCTGGTGCTTGAGCTCAGCGTCCGTCAAATCGCGAATCTTGTCAGCCTTCATAAATTCAGGTCCCAGGTCTTAGGTGTCAGGTCTCAGAAAAAGCTCAACCAATCGCTTTTATTTCTGCAATCTGACTTCTTACTTCTGCCTTCTAAAGCACTTCCCGTTTCACAAACGTGGTCCGCAACGGCAGCTTATGAGACGCCAGCCGCATCGCTTCCTGCGCGTCCGTGATGGTCACGCCTTCCATCTCAAACAAAATCTTCCCCGGACGTACCACCGCGACCCAATGATCCGGCGCGCCCTTGCCCTTGCCCATACGGGTTTCAGCCGGCTTCTTGGTGACCGGCTTGTCCGGAAACAACCGGATCCAGATCTTGCCCCCACGTTTGACGAAACGCGTCATCGCCACGCGGCTGGCTTCGATCTGCCGGTCGGTGATCCAGCCCGGCTCTAACACTTTCAGGCCATACTGGCCGAACGCAAGTTCCGAGCCGCGCCAGGCCTTTCCCGTCATGCGCCCGCGCTGCTGCTTGCGGTACTTCACTTTCTTCGGCATCAACATAAGATCAGTTCTCGGTTCTCAGTTGTCAGTTCTCAGCAAACCCTTCCCGTCAGTCGCTTCTCGACACCTGCAATCTGACCTCTGACCTCTGAAATCAACTTCTGCAATCTGACTTCTTACTTCTGCAATTTCAGAACGCGCCTGTCGTCTCGCGAGACGGCGTCGCCTCGCGTTTCTTCGTCGGCAGAATCTCGCCCTTATAGATCCAGCACTTCACGCCGATCACGCCATACGTGGTGCGTGCTTCCGTGAAGCCGTACTCGATGTCGGCGCGCAACGTATGCAGCGGCAAACGCCCCTGCAGATACCACTCCGAGCGTGCGATTTCGTTGCCGTTCAACCGGCCGCTCACCCGCACCTTGATTCCTTTGCAGCCGAAACGCAGCGCCGAATCCACCGACTTGCGCATCGCCCGCCGGAAACCCACGCGCTTTTCCAGTTGCAACGCGATCGACTCTGACACCAATTGCGCATCAAGCTCCGGCTTGTGCACTTCCAGGATGTCGATGAACACCTCGCGGCCGCTCATTCGTTTCTGCACTTCGGCTTTGAGCTTGTCGATCTCCGCACCCTTGCGCCCGATGATGATGCCCGGCCGCGCGGTCTTGATCAAAATTCGCAGCTTGTTGCCCGGACGCTCGATTTCAATCGAGCTGACACCCGCCGACTTGAGCTTTTCTTTCAGCTCGGCCTTCAGCTTGACGTCTTCGAGCAGCTGCTTGTCGTAGTCGCGCTCGGCAAACCAGCGCGATTTCCACGGCTTCGTGTAACCGAGCCGGAATCCGTAAGGATGAACTTTTTGTCCCATCGTTGCTCCTGAAAACCTGCTCTCGGCGTTCGCTAATCGCTGTTCGCTAACCGCTGATGGGCCAACGACCAACGGCGAAGGACACTGCTACTTCTTTGCGGTCGCCTTTTTGCCAGCCGATTTCTTCTTCGCCGGCGTTTTCGTCTTGGCCTTCGCTCCCGCCTTCTTCGCCGGAGCCGCCACTTTGCCTGTCGTTTCCTGACCCACGACGGTCGCGACCGAGGTACCGTTTCGGCCACGCTCCGCCAGCACAATTTCCAGGTGCGCGATGCGTCGCACGTAACGATACGCGCGTCCCATCGGCGCCGGACGAATACGCTTCATGCGTGGACCATCATTGGCAATTGCGTGCTTCACATACAAGTTGTCGAGATCGACATCCAAGCCTTTTTCCGTACTCAGGAAGTTGGCATTGTCGATCGCCGACTGCAGCAGCTTGCCAACTGTGGCCGCCACCCGTTTCTTGGTAAACAGCAGTGTGTTGCGCGCTTCTTCCACCCGCCGTCCCTTGATCAAGTCCAGCACCAGCCGCGCCTTCTGCGGCGAGACGCGCATAAATCGTGCTTCTGCTCGAAATTCCATAATCTTTTCTCAGCTCTTAGCTGTTAGCTGTTAGCTCTTAGCTGAGGGCTAAAAGCTAATGGCGAATAGCTGGTTTTACGCCTTTGGCGCTGGCGCCGCGGGCGCTGCGGGAACAATCGCTCCCGGTCCACCCGGTATACCCGCCGGTTTTGCCGCCACCTCAGTGGCCGCTCTCATCGAGTGTCCTTTGAACTGGCGGGTAAAGCTGAACTCACCCAGCTTATGTCCCACCATGTTCTCGGTCACGTACACCGGGATGAATTTCTTCCCGTTGTGCACCGCGATCGTGTGCCCGACCATCTCCGGGATGATCGTGGACCGACGCGACCAGGTGCGCAGCACCTTCTTCTCATTGCGCGCATTCATGGCTTCCACTCGCGTCGCCAGGTACGCATCTACAAACGGCCCTTTTTTTGTCGAACGTGCCATAAATTTTCTCTTTCGTGTAGGG
>JACXTT010008567.1_pt1 | contig 14161 bp, 8 predicted proteins | sample 9270951 | NCBI WGS metagenome assembly JACXTT01 (sample SAMN15532306, study PRJNA645909) | rock metagenome | isolation source: weathered quartz diorite | place: Puerto Rico | collected 2017-06-21 | reverse complement strand
ATGATACACCGCCGATCGACCCCGGCAACGTGACCTGCTTCTGCGAGTTTTGTTACACAAAAGCGAAAGAGCGCGGAATCAATTCCGGTCGCGCCAAACAAGGATTTCTGGAGCTGGAACAATTCGTGCGCTCCGCGCGCAACGGCCAGCGCCCCTCGGACGGCTACTACGTTCAATTCTGGCGGATCCTGTTGCGGTATCCCGAACTGCTCGCATGGGAAATGCTCTTCACTGACAGCCTTCGCGAGACCTACGCCGCGCTCTACAAATCCGTCAAGACGGCGAAGCCAACGATCCCGGTTGGCTGGCACATTTGGCACAACACTTCCTTTAATCCCATCTATCGCGCCGAGCAGGACTGGCGCGAACTCTCCCATTATTCCGATTTCATAAAGGTGGTGATGTACAACAACTGCGGCGGCGAGCGCATGGCGCTGTATGTCGACAATATCGGCTCGACACTTTACGGAGACCTCTCGAAACAACAGCTGACAGAGTTTACCAACGAGGTGATGGGATACAGAGAACGCAGTTACGATCAGATTCCTGACACAGGGCTTTCCCCGGACTACGTCTACAGAGACACGAAACGAGCGCTCGAGGGGGTTGCCGGCACGAACACCCAGATCTGGTCAGGCATTGATGTTGACATCCCGACCGAGGCCAACCATAGCAAACGCACGCCGCAAAGCGTGAAGGAAGCGGTTTTGGCGGCTTTCCGCGCTGGCGCGCCCGGCGTGATTCTTTCTCGCAAGTATTCAGAGATGCGTCTGGCCAACCTCAGCGGCGCGGGCGATGCGATTCGCGAGTTGAAACTCTCGAATTGAGAACGGTTCGCTCAAGCGACGGTCTTCGCGCGAGGATTCGCTCTAGTTGTGCTTCTCACAGCATTTCACGTGTCCTGGTGTATTTCCTGGAATAGCTATCGGCCTGTCGCGACGCAAAAGCCATTTACTCCTCTTTTGTCGGCTTCGCTTCTCCTCCTTCGTACCAGAAAACTGCGCCCTTGGTAATTGTGGGAAGGGTATAGGATGTTCCGCCGTCAGACCCGTGGACGCCGCTGACCTCCTGCATATCGCCAAGAAATGGAAGAAAGAACGCCCTCCCTTTGCCGGCCTTCGCAATGCGCACGCGTACTTCAGTTTGCGGCGTCTGCACGGGATTCACCTTGCCGCGTAATCCGGCAAAATTGGCGAAAAAGATGTGCGGGTTTCCTGCAACTGTTGCAATCGAGGTCGCGACCAGGGGTGACGCCGTAACCTCAACCTCGCTCATATTCTTTAGGCTTTTCAAGAACTCTGCTTGCGAGTCAGGGTCCGCTCGCTCGAAGTCGCCTTCGATTGCGCTCATGTACGCTTTCCCCGGACATCGCGGGAACCGTGTCACATTGGCTGTTTCACCCAGTTGCGTCGCATCGGTGCCGGTGATCACCAGGTTATGCCGCTGCTCGACGAACTTTCGCAGCCAGCCTCTCTCCTGGTCACTGAGAATGCGGACCTCGGGGAGAATCAGCGTCTCTCCCTTGAAATCCGCAAGATTCCGGGGCGTGACCACCTGAAATTCCCAATGCTTCTGCATCAGCAGAATCAGAATTCCTCGGTAGGAGCGGATAAAATCCTCGGCATAGATGTTTCGCGTCTGCGGAGAGAAATACACTCCCACCGGATGACTCGCCAAGCGCGGCAAGTAGAATGTCTTCTCGTGTGCCTGAATCCAGGAAAATATCTTCATCCTGGTCGGCAGATCATTCGACCCGGCCATCGAATGCCCAGGCGCGTCCCAGAAATTCGCGCCCGCCATGATTTCTGACATGGCCAGATTCATCATCGCCTCAGTCTTGTCGACTTTCTTATCGCCGTCCCAAGAGTAATTGAGCATCCACGTCGCCTTGCCCCGCGCGAACGCGCGAAAAGAATGCATCCCCACCTGATACTCAAACCAGGTAAGCGGCGATCGGGCCGACGCCAGCCCGCCCGAGCCAAACGAGTACTCATGCGCAATCGCGTCCACCACCCCGTACAGGCTGTACACGTCGGCCCCTACCCGAACCGATGCCTCCTCGATCCCGGGGTAAATCTCCGGAATTGTCTTGATCTCTGGGTTCACCGATTTCGCGTTCTGATCAATCTCATGCATGAAGTCAGTGAACGTCTGGATCCTGAACTGCACCCAGTTGCGAAAATTGGGGTCAGAGAAGTCTCCCAGCTTCAAATCTTTCTTGGCGTCCAGCCCCGTGTCCTTCTTGAACGCTGCTACCGTGTGGTCATCAAAGCTGGCCCAAGTGTCTTCCCATCCGTCAAAGTGCGTCATCCAGTACGGAATGTCGACGTAGATCCCATCGATTCCCGTGCCCGCGATTTGCCGCACACGCTGCATATAAATCTTGCGCCACTCTGTGGCATACGGCGTCACCCAAACGTCTTCATCGCCTTTCCTGATCCAAAACGCCGAGCCCTCACGGAAGATTGCCGGCTCGCCCGTGATCTTCCGCTGCAACCAATCCGGGTGCTCTTTCGCTAGCGTGTGCGGTGTCGCTTCCGCATTCGCGGTTATGCATTCCGTGCCCGCGATGTATACGAAGGCGCGGTTACCCGCCCGGTGCGCCTTTTCCGCGGCGTCGTGGATTGCCGTGAGCTTCTCCTCTGGATTCACAAAACTTTCGTAGCGTCCCGGAATGTCGTTATCCACCTCAATGCCGAAAACGTCGCTGACCTCCGCGTCGGCAACAATCTTGTCGGCGTTATTTGGCTGCAAACCGTACGCCCCGATACGCACGTAGTTTGTCCAGTTCTGCCCGGCTGGATAGGAAGCAGCAGCGCCCAGCATCACCAGTGAAACTGAAAGTACTACGAGGGACACGAACACAACCTGAATTGTTTTCATAAATGTTCTTTCGAAGCGGTTGTTCCGTGAAACGACACCGCTTCTGCAGGCTCCCGAAGTCCCAAAGCATCGCAGAAATACGCCCCACGCGTGTTCTCAGCCTGCCGAAGGGGCGTACGCCGTCGCGGGGCTTTGCCAAACGACAAGCCCCAGCGGGGCGAAAAGAGAAGCTTTCAACGAATCACTTAATGCCAGGGCTGGCAGGTGCCTGGACGTGCGAGACGCATCAGGTTATGCCGTTAGGCAAAACACCGTCCGGGCACGGGATTTCCCAGATCAGAGCTTCACCACGGGCTGTTCGGCGATTGTCCCTGGGAGCACCAGAGATCTTGCCAAGGCCAGACCTCAGAACTCGAACCTTATCGCAATCTGGCCGTTACGCGGGTTGTTCGCCGTACGGGTAACTTTGCCGAATTCGGAATCTCCCAGAAACGAATCGGGTGTCCGGAAACGGACCGAGTTGGTGATATTAAAGAACTCGGCTCGCAGCTCTAGCTTCATTCCTTCTCGCACCGTGAAGTCCTTGAAAATACCCATGTCAGTATTCCTGATTCCTTCTCCTCGCACATTCGCGGAGAATCGAGGGGCGTTACCCGGTACTTGGTCGTCAGGAATCGCAAAGCAATTGCCGTTGTAGTAGCTTGCGTTCGGGTCGCTGGAGAAAGCCACATCATGCAGGCTGAGCCCGGTCCCGAGATTTGAGCAGGTGATATTCGGCCGCTGCTGGCCATCGGCAATGCTCGAATTGGCCAGGGCGAACGGCACGGGCTGCCCGGATTGCACGGTCAGAAGAGCGTTCAGGGACCAGCCGCCGACGATCGCGTCCAGGATCCGGTTCATGCTTCCCCCCAACCATCGGTTCCGCCCGAACGGCAGGTCATACACCGCTGCCAACACAAACCGCTGCGGCGTGTCATTCGCCCCAATCGAGTGTTCGGCTTTCAGGTTATTGATGTCCTGCGGATTTCCCAAGCCCGATCCATCAAAAAAGATGAAGCTGTTCGCCCCATAGGACGAGTAGTCAGTTGCCTTCGACCACGTGTAGTTCCCTTCAAAACTCAACCCGTGGCTGGGCCGTTTCTGGAACCGCACCAGCAGCCCGTTGTACCACGAACTTGCCGCCAGCAAGGGTAGCCCCTCAAAGTCCCCATCGAATTGCGGAAAACGCCGCAACAGATTGCCTACAGGAATCGTTGGGTTGTTGTAGATAGAGTCAGGCTGGTTGAAAACCGCGTTAGGCCCGGTAAACATCCCCTGAAACGGATTCGGCACGAGCGAAGACTGGCAAGTCGAATCACACAGATTCCGCGCCGCCGTCGGCAGCGTATCGCGGTTTCTCGTCGCTCCTCCCCAGGGCAAGTGCGTGCTGCGATTCGCTGAATAGTCGGCGGAGATGACAATACCGGCGGGCAACAGGTGTTGCAACCCAAGATTCCACTGATAAATCTCCGGGTTGCGATCCGAAATTGTCGCCAGATCGTTGCCGTTTCCCATCCCCCACTCGGCCAACGGGCCATACTTGGTTCCTTGCGCCTGCGGCAGAGTGTTGGGAGGCAGAGTGGGAAACACGTTGTTGAGTGCCCAACCCGGGGCAAGGGTCACGTTACCGTCCAGCGAGATGTGAAAGCTCGCCGAGTCCTGGAACGCAGTTCCCGGATACTGGAAGTTGGTGGCCGACGAGAGCCCGTAGAAGATGCCCATGCCGCCGCGGAGGACGGTGTCTTTTGCGACCTGGTAGGCAAAGCCCAGCCGCGGTCCAAAATTGTTGCGGTCGCTCGGAACATGCCGCTTGCCCGAGCTGGGGAATACCGTGGTTCCCAACAACTGCGTTGGTCCCAGCCCCAGACTGCTCAAGTCGACCGGGTTCCCATTGTTGTCCACGATCCCGCTCGATGCCGGGGTCAGATCTACAGTAACCCCGCTGTTTCCCGTGAAATTGCTGAATTGGATGCGGTTGAAACGCTCCGTGTAGGGCACGCTCCACTCGTAACGCAGTCCCAGGCTCAACGTCAGCCTGGAGGTCACTTTCCAGTCATCCTGTGCGTAGAAGGCGGTTTGCTTGGATTTCTCCAGCACGGCCGGCTTAATGTTGATGTGGCCGTCACTCGGCCATCCCAGTTCCAACGCCGCCATCGCGTCTCCATCCTCGGTATTAGGATCGGAGAACGCATTCGCCGCGGTCGTATTCCCGGAAAAATGAAACAGCCCGGTCGCGTCGTCGGGTTGAAAGAAATTGTTGAAGAACAGCCGCTGCTCGCCGCCAAACTTCAGCACGTGGTTACCTTTCACCCAATTCAGCGATGAGGAGTAGACGTACTGCGTATGCCCATTGGTGGTGGTAATGCAACACTGGTCATTCATCAACGACGAATAATTGTCCACGTTGACTTCCGTCATTCTCTTGATGTGGTTGGCTTCCGCCAGAATCGATTGAAACCCGAAATCAGCCGGATCGAACGTTTGCGCCGTTTCGTTCTGATAGTACCGCTCCAATCCAAACCGACTGGTCAGAAGCATGTTCGGACGCAGAGTCCAGGTGTGCTCCAGGACCACATTGCGCGTGGTTACTTGCGTCTCCGACCCATCAAAGAACAACCCCGGAGTCGTGTCATGACTACTGTTCTGGCTATACCGGCCCATCAAATGGACTTTGTCCGTGAGTTGGTGGTCCAGCTTGATATCAAATTGAGTGGAGGGCGAGGTTTCGATGACCGGTGCATTGAAATTATTGCCCGAGTTGTCGATCGGACCTGTAGGCAGGGGGAACGCATTCTTAGCGTTCAGCTCGTTCCAGACCGGGCTCATCAGGGACTGGGGAATTACTTCCGTGCTATTTGTAGCTGGATCAAGCGGAAAAGGCTGCCGGTCGCCATAAGTAGGACTCGCTGGATCCGAGTCGACATTGAAGGGGTTGAAGAGTTGCACGGGCACGGCGTTCCCATTGGTATCCTGCGTTAGTGTTTGGGAGAAGTTGCCTTGCCGCTCGAGTGCAGTCGGAACTCTCTTGCTGACCAGGTTCTTCGAGATATTCCTCTGTCTCTCCAAATCCACCAGAAAGAAAGTCTTTCCCTTGAAGATGGGACCGCCCAGCGAAAATCCGTATTGATCGTGTTTCCCCCCCGACCGCGGCACTCCATCGCGTACTGAGAAGAAATCGTTGGCGTTGAGCCCCGGCCGCTGCCCAAACCACCAGCCACTCCCGTGAAACTTGTTGGTCCCCGATTTCATCAGAACGTTCATCACCGTCCCGCCGTTGCTGCCGTACTCCGCCGAGAAGCTGTTATTCTGCACCTTGAATTCCTGGATCACTTCGGTCGACGGCATGTAACTTAGATTGTTTGTTGCCCCCTCCCCCTGCTCCGGACCGGTGGCCAGATTGCCGTCCAACCGGATTTCCGCCGATCCATAACGCTGCCCGTTCGAGGAAAAGTCAGTTCCGTTAGGATAGGCATCCGCGTTGTTAAGCTTTGTAACCCCAGCCGACAGATATACCAGTTGTGCGGCGTTCCGGCCTTGCAGTGGCATCCGACTGACGAACTCATTCGTAACGTCCGTGCCCAGCGATGAGCTTCCGGTGTCCAGCAGCGGCGCGGTTTCGGTCACAGTGACCGTTTCTTTGGTCGACGCAAGGTTCACCACAAAATCCACCGTGGCCTGTTGGCTCACCGCCAGCACCACACCCGTCCGCACTACATCGCGAAAGCCAGGCGCCTCCACCTTGATGGTGTAGCTCGCGGGCCGCAGTCCATTCACCACGTACTCTCCACTGGTGTTGGTGGTCACAGTGGTCGCGATACTGGTCAACTCATTGGTTACCGTGACTTGGGCATTGACCACCACGGCATGGGCAGGGTCGGTAACCGTGCCGCGCACTTGCGCCGTGTAACTGCCCTGTCCGAGCGCAGCCTGATGAATGAGGAAAACCGCAGTGAGGAAGAAACTCCAGCGACGAAAATGGGAATCAGCACGACGGATGGCCATCTTGGACCTCCAGAAATTCGGAGCCTGAGCCCGACAGCACCAAAACGTAAGCAAAAGCAAGCTTTCGTAATACATCCTAAACCACTTGCTTGTCAACCTCTCGATCTTGAGGAAGTGTTGAGGATCGGGCTCAGTTGGTTCATGCCGCGCGTTTCGGACGCGTTTTTGTCGCTTGACCCTGGCCTCCCGTTCTCGATCGCCTCTAGGAGCACCTGGTGAAGCGCATCTTGAGCGCGTGTCCCCAATCTCCCGAAATCGCCGACGCGAACAGCAGCAGTGCCACTCCACTCTGCGGTCTCGGCGTCAAGGCAACCGACGCCGATGGATTTGTCAATGTCGGAGTGAACTTCATTATCCGTGCAGCGAAACCAAGGAAGTCCAATGGGATGTGCGGGTTAGATTTGCCGGGACGGAAGTCCTTCTCAACAATAGTCCCCTGTTACGATTTGGACTCAGCGAGCTATTTTCCCCAGGAAAATGTGGAGCTTAGAGAGACAGCCGGCATTTTGACGCTTACGCTGGCCGTGCGCGCTATCAATCGCAGTGACTTCTCGTTTTTCCCGGCAGAAACGAGCAGTACCTATCTTGCATACGACAAGCAAGATTTCGCCTCCGAACGAGTTCCAGCCCACGCTTTGCTCCAACCTCACTTTTCGAGATGTTGACACTGGCTACGGACTCAGCCCGTCAACGTGGGTTTCTCTGACGTTTACAGTCATTCCGTCGGCCTTCACCAGACCGTCTACGGTCCAAAAGTCCGCTCGAGTCCCCCTGCGATAGTAGAAAAACAACGCAGGGGAGTTATGACTTCCGCGCACTCAGCGAGTCCAGAGGGGGGATTGAGAAGGACACGGTCGCCGAGTATTCCGGTGGCTGTGTTCCATTCCGAATCGCTTCTATGAGACTCTCGACCGCCTGGCCCGCAATTGGCGGAATGCAAATCGTTGCGGCGAGCAATCCCTTTCGCACCCATGCCTGACCCGTTGTGGGTAGCCCATCGCAGCCAGAGAAGAGTAAGCGGGACCATCGTCCGTGTTCTTCGTCCGCTGTCTCCTGAAAGGCTTTGCGCGCGCCCATCGCCATGGAGTCATCTTGCGCGCCGACGAGGTCGAGAGTCGCTCTTCGTGAGGTTGTGAGTTGCAACCAGGAACGTACCGCTTTCCAGGCACTTTCTTCTGTCCACTGGCCTTTCAGCGTCGCGACCTGAATATTTGAGGGCTTCGTCTCCAGCATCCCCAGCGTGCGGTTTTTGGCTGAAGAGCTATGCGAGGGTCCTTCAATATAGAGCATCGAGCCGCCGCTTGGAAGCAACGCCGCAAATTGTCTTCCTTGAATACGGCCAATCTCAACATGGTCAGAGCTGACCGAAAAGATTGGTGCGGTCGACGTTCTGCGCAGCTCTGAAATGTAGTCGGGAGCCCTGTTCAACACGGCCCATCCTACTCCGACTGCACAAGCCGCTCGGGCAACCTGAGGCAGCGCAGTTCCACTCGCTGGTTCAATCACAATCGCATCTGGCCTTGTTCCAACAGGAACCTGGATCGCTTTCAGAATCTGTGTGCTTTGCTGCACTGCGTCGTTATCCGCGTAGACGACCTCCAAATCAATCGCCCGTTTCTGGGCGGCCTGCTCGGCGGAAAAAGCCTGTGCCAGCTGGAAGTCATTGTTGCTCGTCGGAAGAGAAATCAAGAACTTGAGCTTTTTCATTGACCATCACTTAAAAAGCCTGGCACGTGGCGGGAGGCGCCCAAGCACAAGACCAAGGCCACGCTATACACGAATGCAAGTAGGCTTGGCCCTGGCGTCAAGTGGTCCTCTCATCTTTGTGCGATGCCCCATATTTTACTTCCGAATTTGAGTGGCTGTTTTGGGAACTTGATCTTCCAGGCGGGCGTAGGAACAACGCTTCGGCACGCGAGTGTTGCCCCATCATGATTAGCACGCCTCCGAGGTTGGTGATCGTGATGGGCCGAACCCCTTGAGCGGTCCAGGGGGCGCTACTACTCGCAACGCAGCGCAATCATCGGATCGACTTTGGAGGCGCGCCGCGCCGGTATTGCGCAGGCCAACCCAGACACGAAGCCGAGAAGTACGGTCCCGGCAAAGAGAATGGCGGGGTCGCGCGGGGTCGCTTGTGCCCATCTCGCTATGATTTGGTTTAGGGCTAACGAAAGAGCTATACCTGCCAAGATTCCGGCGCCCAAGCTTACCGACGCCGCCCTGAAGACCATTCGCAGCACGTCCGCACGCTGCGCGCCCAGCGCCATACGAATCCCGAATTCGTTAGTCCGTTGTGCCACTGTGTAGGACACGACGCTATGTAGCCCTATGGCAGCGAGAGCCAGGGCGAGCCAGGCAAAAATGCCAAAAATCCAGGCCGCGACATGCTCCTGCTGCCACTCGGGTTCATAAGTGAGGCGAGTTTCGAGATCATAAGCAGCACTGATCTGATCCGGGTCAATGGCCCTCAACTGCTCGCGCACGGCATGTTGCAGCGTGTGGGGCGGAACCTCAGAGCGAACCAGAATCTCCGTGCCCTCTCCCATGCTGAATGTATAGGGCACGTAGACTGATGGTCTAGGGGCACTTCGGAGTCCATCATTGCGGGCGTCCCCGACGATGCCCACAATCTGGAACCAGGTAGCTCCGATATTTGGCGGCGACAGCACCGTGGCAGGATTGCCTTCGAGACCTCCCGATCTCAGCGAGTGCCCAATGGCATCGCCATTCGGAAAGTAGCGCTGCGCCAGCGTACGGTTGATCACGGCTACGTGTGCGCCTTTGTTATTTTCGGCGTCGCTCCAAATCCGTCCTTGGAGAACGGGAATGTGCAAAGCCGCAAAGTACTCCGGGCTAATCAGGTTGACCGATCCGATCTCAGACCCACTCGAATCAAAAAGCGCCCCTGCACCAGGGGCCATGGGTTTGCCCAGGACGTCAAATCCCATAATCCATCCATTCCGCGGCGGCGTCGCATCGGTGGAAATCGCCGCTGTGATCACTCCCGGTGTCTCCGCCACTTTCTCTCGCAGTAGCTCAAAATAGGCTGCACGCGCCGGCCAAGTGCCGTAGGAGCTGGCGCGTAAAGGAATTCCTATCGCCATCACGTTGTGCGGGTCGTAACCGAGGGGCTGGTGGATCAGCTGGGCGAACCCCTTCATTGAGGAGCCCGCAGCTGCGAGCAACAATAATGTCAGCGCTACCTGCGCGGTGATCAGCATGCTATGGGCCTTGCGTCCGCGGACACTGCCGGCTAGCCGGCGCGCGCCAGACTGCATGATCTCCCCGATGTGCGTACGCGACAGTTGCAGCGCTGGCCAAAGCCCGAACAGCACACCCGTTCCGAGCGCCACCGTGACGCTGAAAAACAGAACTGGGAGGTTGATACGAATCACGGCCTCGGAGGCGAACGTAGTTTGGGGCACCAGACGCAGCGTCAATACTAGAGCGCCGTAAGAAGCTAGGACACCGAGCAACGCGCCAATCACCGCGAGAAGGAGCGACTCCGTGAGCAATTGGCGAATGATTCGGAAGCGGCCCGCGCCGACTGCAGTTCTCACAGCCAATTCATGTTGCCGCGCCGTACCCCGTGCCAGCAGCAGAATCGAGACATTTCCACATCCAATCACCAGCAGCAACATCACCGCGCCAAAAAGCAAGTACAGCGTCCCGCCCAAGGAGCTAGCTACCCAGTCGTTCAGCCCACGCACATGGACCCTGAAGACATCCGGTAAATCAGTATGCCTGGAACTGGCGAACTGTTCTACGAGGGGCTGCAGTGCGGCTTCGGCTGTGGCGCGACTGACGCCGGGCCGCAGAAGCAGATCGACGATAGATGTGCGCCCCGGATCTCGCAACAGCTTCAGCGGGAGATAGACGTCGCCGTCATACCAAGTGAATCGCGGCGCCGCGACGCCTACGATCTCGAAGTTCCTGTGATCAAGTTGAAGCGTGCGGCCCAACACATCAGGGTTGGACAAGTAGTGTTTCTGCCAAAATCGGTAAGAAAGAAGTACAACAGGGTGCGGGTCCTGGCCGTCCACTGCGTCGGATGGCCAAAGTCCGCGACCTAGGAAAGCGGCCACGCCGAGATCCTGGAAATTATTCGAGATGAGGCTCACGGCGTGCACCGCCTCTGGAAGATCTTGCCCGGTCAGCATCAGAGCGCTGTTGTCCGAAGCCAGAACGCTTTCGACCACTGGTGATTGCCGCAAGGTCTGAATTTCGACGCCATTTAGGTAGACGGGGTCCCCGGAACCCGCTACGCTGTCGACCGTGAGTCGTACTATTCGATCCGCGGCAGGGTAGGGATAGGGATGTATCAAGACTGCATAAATCACGCTAAACACAGCGGTAGCCGCTCCAATGCCGAGCGCAAGCGAGATCACCGCCGTCAGCGTGAATCCTGGACTCTTGATGAGCTGACGCGCGGAATAACGGACATCCTGAAGCAAGGTGTGCATGGCTCACTCACCTCGTTGTCTTGAACTCATTCCAGAGTTTGTCGGCTGATGTCTCGCCAATGGCGGAATCCATCTTGCCCGCTGAGCGCCTTGTGATCGAGGGTATCATCTCACAATCGACACGAAGGCAGTTCGCCCGGGGTGAATGATGAGAGCAAGCAAAGTTCGATCCATTGCATGCAAGGGCATTTGAGCCTCATGTGTCTCTCCTGGATCAGAAGAGGGAGGATAGCCAATATGCCGTTACTTGTAGTAGGATTACCGGATCAAGTAGGAGATCATGAACGAGCCGCGTCTTTCCAAAGCCGAAACTCGCATTCTCGAGCAGTACTGGAAACTGGGGACCGCGTCGGTACGCGAGGTCCTGGAGAGCCTCCCGGAGGACGAACGTATCGCTTACACGACGGTCCAGACGCTCGTCTATAGACTTGAGGAGAAAGGCGCTTTGAAGAAGGTCAAAAAAATTGGCAACGCCCAGCTCTTCCAGCCGACCCTCGATCAGAGCCAATACCGCAGCAGGCTGGTCCGCGACTTACTGGACCTATTTGGCGGATCGCCACGTCTTCTCGTCTCGAATCTGCTCGAAAACGGTGCCCTGACCTTGCGAGACCTAAAGACGCTACAGGGTTCGGCTCGTGGTGATAAGAACGGCCACGGTCGGGGAGGGAAACGTGCATGAGCATGTCGCCCGCGCGATGTACTACTTCAGCGTCCACCTGCTATATGCATCGATGGTCGGCTGTGCAGCCTGGGTGCTGACATCATTCCGTCGCGCCAGCGCTACCACCAAATATTGGCTCTGGGTTGTGACGGTCTTCAATTTCGTCGTGCCAGCAGGCGCGGTAATCGACAAGCTCTGGGCGCCGCATTTGGCATGGGCCGCACCGCTCGGTGCTATTGGCGGACCGGTGTGGGACATGACACAAGGTCGGACAGCCGTGGTACTTGCGGTGACATGGATGACCGGCGCACTTACCATGCTCGTCCGATTGATCTCGCATTTGCGCAGAGAGCGTCGCGAGGTTCAAGTCCCCGCCGAACGTCATGATGTGACATCCAGCTTCGTGGCAGATGGCATACCGGTGAGCTTCGACAGCAGGCATCCAGCTCCCGCAGTCGGCGGCGTCCTGTATCCGCGCATCTTGCTTCCTGCCGGCATCGATCGATTACTCAACCGACAAGAATTGAACGCCGTACTACTTCATGAAGTGGCCCACGCAAAACGACGCGACAATTTGATCCGTCTGGTCTACGAAGTTTCGTTGTGCGCCTTGTGGTTCCATCCGCTCATCTGGCTCGCGGGAATGCGGATAGCACTCTATCGCGAGCTCTCCTGTGATGAATCGGTGATCCAGCGCGCGCAGGGACAAGCCCTGGTTCGAGCGCTGGCCAAACTTGCGGTCCCCGAAGAAACGATGTTTCTACAAGCGACAGCTTCGTCGCATCTGAGCCATCGCTTGGCGCGCCTGACCGGGGCGGCACAACCGGCACACCGTGCAGCAAGCGTTCTACTGACGTCGCTGTTCGCCGCGGTGATCGTGGGCGGCGTCTTTGGAACGGTCGCACACACGGCCTGCTGTTTCGTGTTAAAACACTGACCGCTGCATGATCCCGCTCACCGATGTGCCCCAACCGCGTCAAGTTGCATTAAAACGACTCGTGTAGTAGAATAACCGTAGTATGTAGTAGATCTAGACGTGCCGTGATTTGCTCGTCTCAGTCTCTAGAGAGTGGTAGGATGATGCGATCCGGTCGGGCAGGTCTTAGGCATACGGAGGCCAAAATGGCGACACTGGGACCTACGCAGCCGGCGGAAGCTTTCGTACCAAGCGGTGTTTCGACCGCACCGGTCACCAAGCTTGCGCCGAGGCACTCTGGCCTCGTCCGCGCGACGCACTGGATCACCACTCTCTGCTTTTTCGCCCTGCTCGTCACCGGCATCGAAATTGTGATCTCGCACCCGCGCTTCTACTGGGGCGAGACGGGCACGGTATTGACGACTCCGTTGTTTCAACTGCCTATTCCTTCCTCCAGAAGAATGGTGCCGACGGGTTATGGCTACGTGCTGCCCGACCAGAACGGCTGGAGCCGGGCACTGCACTTTGAAGCTGCCTGGATCGCGGTGCTGACAGGTGTGCTGTATGTAATTTCCGGTTTGCTTACGCGGCACTTTCGAAAAGACTTGGTCCCCAACAAGGCCGATCTCTCGTGGCGGGGGCTCTTGACCTCCTTTGCAAAACCGCTGCGCTTTAAACGGCCGAGTGCGGCAGAGGCTTCTTCCTACAATGGGCTCCAGCGCCTGGCATATCTATTTGTGATCTTTGTTCTATTCCCCTTGGCCATCTGGAGCGGCTTGGCGATGTCGCTCGGCTTTGCCTCCGCGTTACCCTGGTCCGTTGCTCTGTTGGGCGGCCGTCAATCCGCGCGCACGATTCACTTTTTTGTCTCGCTGGCTCTGGTGCTATTCCTGTTGGTTCACGTCCTGATGGTTTGGCTGGCCGGATTCTGGAGCCGCACAGGAGCCATGCTCACAGGCCGCACCGGCACGCGTAGGGAGCTGACATGATCAACCTTTCACGCCGAAAACTGATCGTCTCCGGACTCGCAGCGACCGCGGGCGCATCGGGACTAGCAGTGGCAGCGCGCCTTGCACAGAAGTATGGATTAGTTCCTCCCGATCACGGCGGAATCTACGGCCTCGGCGAAACGCTGACCTATGCCTCGCAGCGGCTGCTGACGAGGCATTCACTGGCGCGCGAATTCCCTCGAAACCGCATTTCGCCCCGTCCATTCCCGAACGAACTCGCGCCCCCTACGGAAGAGTTTAAGCGTCT
>JACXTT010008566.1_pt1 | contig 14163 bp, 24 predicted proteins | sample 9270951 | NCBI WGS metagenome assembly JACXTT01 (sample SAMN15532306, study PRJNA645909) | rock metagenome | isolation source: weathered quartz diorite | place: Puerto Rico | collected 2017-06-21 | reverse complement strand
CCGAAGAGCTACAAGCTGTTCCGCGAGAGCATGATCACGTGGCTCACCGAGAAGCTCTGGGTGCGCAACCTGATCACCGACAAGCTCGATATCGATTACAACAAGGTGCTGGCGATCGACCACCATGCCTCGCACGCCGCCAGCGCCTTCTATCCCTCGCCGTTCGAGGACGCCGCGATCCTCACCGTGGACGGCGTCGGCGAGTGGGCGACGTGCGCGTTCGGTTCCGGCGACGGCACGCACATCCGGCTCACGCGCGAGCTGCGCTTCCCGCATTCGCTCGGTCTGCTCTACAGCGCCTTCACGGCCTACCTCGGCTTCGAAGTCAACGAGGGCGAGTACAAGGTCATGGGCATGGCGCCGTACGGGAAGCCGAAGTACGTGGACAAGGTGTGGAAGCTGATCCGTCTCGGCGACGACGGCTCGTTCCGGCTGAACATGGAGTACTTCACCTTCCACCATTCGACGAGCCGCACGTACAGCAGGCGTTTCGTCGAGCTGTTCGGCCCCGAGCGTCCGGTGGACCTGCACTTCTTCACCGAAGCGTCGGGATACCCGTCGTACTTCGGCCCCAAGCCGGCCGACTACGAGGAGCTGGCGCGGCGCAACCAGCACTACGCCGACGTGGCCTCGTCGATCCAGAAGGTGACGGAGGAAGTGCTGCTCCACATGGCGCGCGCGCTCCATCGCGAGACCGGGAAGACCCGGCTGTGCATGGCCGGTGGCGTCGCACTCAACTCGGTCGCCAACGGGCGGATCCTGCGCGAGACGCCGTTCACCGAGCTGTACGTGCAGCCGGCGGCGGGCGACGGCGGCGGCGCGGTCGGCGCGGCGCTCTACGCCTACCACGAGCTGCTCGGCAAGCCGCGCGGCTTCGTGATGGATCACGCCTACTGGGGCAAGTCGTACACGCAGGGCGAAACCGTGGACTGGCTGCGCTCGGCCAACATCACCCACGATGTGATCGCGAACGAGGACACGCTGCTCGACCGCGTGGTCGAGTCGCTCACGAACGGCGAGGTCGTCGGCTGGCACCAGGGCCGGTTCGAGTGGGGGCCGCGCGCGCTCGGCTGCCGGAGCATCCTCGCTGACGCGCGCCGCGAGGACATGAAGGACATCGTCAACACCAAGATCAAGTTCCGCGAGCCGTACCGTCCGTTCGCGCCGTCCGTGCTCGCCGAGCAAGCCGAGAACTACTTCGACCTCGCGCGCGCCGCCGAAAGCGATCCCGCACGCTTCATGTTGCTCGTCGTGCCGGTCAAGAACGGGGCCGTCCCGGCCGTCACCCACGTCGACAACAGCGCGCGCTTGCAGACCGTCTTCCGCGAGACCAATCCGCGCTACTACGATCTGATCCGCCGCTTCGGCGTCGCGACGGGCGTACCCGTGCTGCTGAACACGTCCTTCAACCTGAAGGGCGAGCCGATCGTCACCACGCCCGACAACGCGCTCAACACGTTCTTCGCGAGCGAGATGGACACGCTGGTCCTCGGCAACCACATCGTGCATAAGGCGGACAACGCATGAAGAAGTCCCTGCAGCGTGCGGCCGGCAAGTTCGGCGTGGTCGGCGAGCTGTTCAGCTTCCTGTGGGAGCAGAAGCTCTGGTGGCTGATCCCGATGATGTCGGTCTTCGTGCTGTTCGGTCTCTTGCTGGTGTTCACGCAGGGGTCCGCGCTCGCGCCGTTCATCTACACGCTCTTCTAGGCCAGACCCTCGCGGCAACCGAGGCTCGGTGAGCACGCAGCGGTCGATTCCCTTCCATCGCCCGTCGATCGGCGAGGCCGAGATCGCCGCCGTGGTCGACACCCTGCGCTCCGGGTGGATCACGACCGGCCCGCGCGTGAAGGAGCTCGAGGAGCGCTTCGCGGCGTTCTGCGGTGCGAAGCACGCGGTGGCGGTCAACTCGGGCACGGCGGCCATCCACCTCGGACTGCTCGCCGCGGGGGTCGGTCCCGGCGACGCGATCCTCACGTCGCCGATCACGTTTCCCGCCACGACCGAGGCCGCGATCTACTGCGGGGCGACGCCGCTCTTCGCCGACGTCGACCCCGTGACGCTGAACCTCGACGCCGACCGGGTCGAGGAAGTGCTGGCGCGAGACGCCGAGCGAAAGCGCATCTGCGCGCTCGTTCCCGTGCACTATGGCGGACAGCCCTGCGCGATGGAGCGTCTGGCCCCGATCGCCGAGCGCTACGGCCTTCGGATCGTCGAGGACGCCGCCCATGCGCTGCCCGCATGGCGCCGCATGCCGAAGGTCGCGGACCGCGAGAGCTCACCGCAGCCGCCCGGCGCCCCCGCCGCGCCCGCTGGCGAGGAATGGCGCATGGTCGGCACGATCGGCGAGTTCACGGCGTTCAGCTTCTACGCCACGAAGACGATCACGACGGCCGAAGGCGGAATGGTCACCTGCGCGTCGAGCGAGGCCGCCGAGCTGCTGCGGAGCCTCCGCTTGCACGGGCTCTCCGGCGACGCCTGGAAGCGCTACAAGACCGAAGGCGCGTGGCGCTACGACGTCGCGCGCACCGGCTACAAGGACAACATGCCGGACGTGCTGGCGGCGATGGGCATCGTCCAGCTCGGGCGCGCATTCGAGCTCGCCTCGGCCCGGCGGGCGCTCGTCCGGCTCCACCGCACGGCGCCCCAGGACCTAGGCGACCGGATGGTGCTGCCGAGCTGCGAGGAACGAAGCGGACACGCCTGGCATCTGTTCCCGATCCGGCTCCGCGACGCCTCGCGGCGGAACGCCCTCATCGAAGGACTCCGCGGCCGCGGCATCGGCGCCAGCGTACACTTCATCCCGGTGCACCTGCACTCGTTCTACGAGACGACGTACGGTCACCGCCGCGGCGACTTCCCGGTCGCGGAGGCGGAGTTCGACAAGATCCTCTCGCTGCCCCTCTGGCCGGGGATGAGCGAGGACGACGTGGGCTACGTCGTCGAGCAGATCCGCGATCTGCTCGGCTGAAGCGAGGCCAATCGCCGCCGCGAAGCGGCGAGCAGCGAACGGGGCCTAAGGTGTCAGCGTGCGAACCGGAAGAGCAGGCGCCGCGAGCATCAGCCCGCGGCGGCCCGCTTCCTCGGCTCGGACTTCGTGGCCTGCTTCTCGGCGGCGGCCTTGCGGCGGCCCTTCGCCTTCTTCGCGGTCTGATCCGGCTCGGTCGTCCACTCGATCATCGAAACCGGCGCCGCGTCGCCGTGGCGGACGCCGATCTTGGTGATGCGCGTGTAACCACCCTCTCGTGACTGGAAGCGCGGGGCGAGCTCGTCGAACAGCTTCGTCACCGACGCCTGGTCTTGGATGCGGTCGAACGCGCGGCGGCGCGCGTGCTCGCTCGCCTCCTTGCCGAGAGTCACCAGCCGATCGGCGAAGCGACGAAGCTCCTTCGCCTTGGCGTCGGTCGTCTGGATCCGGTCGTGGCGGATGAGGGCGTTGGCGAGGTTCCGCATCAACGCGGTCCGGTGGGATGCGGAGCGGTTGAGCTTACGGCCGGAATTCTGGTGTCGCATCGTTCTTCTCTGGCAAAGGCGCCCGCGGGATCAGGCGCTCTCCTTTTCCTTCTGCAGCCGACGGCGCTCCAGCTCGTCGCGGGCCGGGAAGCCCTCGAGCTTGAGACCGAACGCGAGGCCCATGTCGGCGAGCATCTCCTTGATCTCGTTCAGCGACTTGCGGCCGAAGTTCTTGGTCTTCAGCATCTCGGCCTCGGTCCGCTGCACGAGCTCGCCGATGTACTTGATGTCGGCGTTCTGTAGGCAGTTCGCGGCGCGGACGGACAGCTCGAGCTCCTCGACCGGACGGAACAGATTCTCGTTCAGCGACTCGGCGGCGGCCGCGGCCGGCACTTCGACCTCGGGCTCCTCCTCGAAGTTGATGAAGATCGAGAGCTGGTCCTGGAGGATGCGCGCCGCGTAGGCGACCGCGTCTTCCGGGCGTACGCTGCCGTCGGTCCAGACCTCGAGCGTGAGCTTGTCGTAGTCGGTGCGCTGGCCGACACGCGCGTTCGAGACCGCGTAGTTGACCTTGCGGATCGGCGAGAACGCCGCATCGAGCGGGATCGTGCCGACCGGCGCGCCCTCTTCCTTGTTGCGCTCGGCGATCACGTAGCCGCGGCCGACGCGGATCACGAGGTCCATCTCGAGATGCGCGTCCTTCGACAGCGTGGCGATGTGCTGCTCGGGGTTCAGGATCTCGATCGAGGCACCATGCGTGATGGCCGCCGCGGTGACGGAGCCTTCGCCCTTCACGTCGATGCGCGCCGTCTGCGGCACGTCCTCGTCGACCTTGACGCGGATCTCCTTCAGGTTCAGCACGATGTCGGTCACGTCCTCACGGACGCCCGGCACCGTGGAGAACTCGTGGAGCACTCCCTTGATGCGCACGGAGCTGATCGCCGCTCCCTGCAGCGACGACAGCAGGATGCGCCGCAGCGAGTTGCCGACGGTGATGCCGAAGCCGCGCTCGAGCGGCTCGGCGACGAACTTGCCGTAATTCGAGCCGAGGCTCTTCTCCTCGATCTCGAGGCGCTTCGGCTTGATCAGGTCCTTCCAATTCCTCTGAAACATCGCACCTCCCTCGCGGGGTTACTTCGAGTACAGCTCGACGACCAGCTTCTCGTTGATCGGGGCGGTCAGATCGGCGCGCAGCGGCAAGGACTTGACCTTGCCGGTGAACGTCTGCCGATCGACCTCGAGCCAGTCGGGGATCCCGCGCCGCTGTGAGGCTTCGAGCGCCTCACCAATGCGCGCGACGGTGCGGCTGCGCTCGCGGATCGTGATCACGTCGCCGGCCTTCACGAGGTACGCCGGGATGTTGACCTTGCGCCCGTTGATCGCGCAGTGGCCGTGACGGACGAGCTGGCGGCCCTCGGCGCGCGAGTTCGCGAAGCCCATGCGGTAGACCATGTTGTCGAGACGGCGCTCGAGCAGAATGAGCAGCGCCTCGCCAGTGACGCTCTTGCCGCTCTCGGCAGTCTGGAAGTAGCGCCGGAACTGTCGCTCGAGGACACCGTAGATGCGCCGCAGCTTCTGCTTCTCGCGCAGCTGGATGGCGTACTCGGAGAACTTCGCGCGCGCCTGGCCGTGCTGCCCGGGCGGGTAGTTGCGGCGCTCGATCGCGCACTTGTCCGTGTAGCAGCGCTCGCCCTTGAGAAAGAGCTTGACGCCTTCACGACGGCAGAGACGGCAGACGGAATCAGTGTATCGGGCCATGGATCCTCAAACCCTCCGGCGCTTGGGCGGCCGGCAACCGTTGTGGGGAATCGGCGTCACGTCGCGGATCACGTGGATCTGGAAGCCCGCGGCCTGCAGGCTCCGGAGCGCCGACTCACGGCCGGCGCCAGGGCCCTTCACGTAGACCTGGACGGAGCGCATGCCGTACTCCTGCGCCTTGCGCGCCGCGTTTTCGGCGGCGAGCTGCGCCGCGAACGGCGTGCCCTTGCGCGAGCCCTTGAAGCCGACCGTGCCTGCGCTCGCCCAAGACAGCGTCGCACCCTGCAGATCGGTGATCGTCACGATCGTGTTGTTGAAGGTCGAGTGGATGTGCACGACCCCCTCGGACACGAGCTTCTTGACCTTGCGCTTGCGCGGCGCGGCCGCTGCGCCCGCAGCCGCCGGAGCGCCCGGCGCCGCCGCGGGGGCGGGAGCCGCCGCCGGCTTCGTCTCGGTGTTTTCTTCGTTCGCCATTCCGATTCTCGATTCGCCTGTCTACGAGTTCGTTCCGCGCAGGATCACTTCGCCTGCGGCGGCGGCTTCTTGCCGGCCACCGTCTTGCGAGGTCCCTTCCGCGTGCGGGAGTTCGTGTGCGTGCGTTGGCCGCGGACCGGCAGGTTCTTCCGGTGGCGGAGGCCACGGTAGGTTCCGAGGTCCATGAGCCGCTTGATGTTCAGCGCCACGTCGCGACGCAGATCGCCTTCCACGCGGAAGCTCGCGTCGAGCACGGCGCGGATGCGTGCGATCTCGTCGTCCGTGATCGCGTCGCTCTTGGTGTTGCGATCGATCTTCGTCTCCTCGAGGATCTGCAGCGCCGAGGTGCGCCCGATGCCGTAGATGTACGTCAGCGCAATTTCCATGCGCTTGTTCCTGGGGAGATCGACTCCTGCGATGCGTGCCATGCGTCTTCGACTCCGATCAGCCTTGCCGCTGCTTGTGGCGCGGGTTCTTGCACTGGATGCTCACCACGCGCTCGCGGCGGATCACCTTGCAGTCCTTGCAGATCTTCTTCACCGAGGCCCGAACCTTCATGTCATGTCACCCGATCACTTCTGGCGGTAGGTGATCCGACCGCGCGTCAAGTCGTAGGGAGAAAGCTCGACGGTCACTTTGTCGCCCGGAAGGATCTTGATGTAGTGCATGCGCATCTTCCCGGAGATATGCGCGAGCACCTTGTGGCCGTTCTCGAGCTCGACGCGGAACATCGCGTTCGGCAACGACTCGAGCACCGAGCCCGTGACTTCAATGGCCTCTCCCTTCGGCATAACCCTCTGACTATATCGCTAAAGCGTCGTGAGAACCACAGGGCCGTCGGCGGTGATCGCGACCGAGTGCTCGAAGTGGGCGGACAGGCTTCCGTCGCGGGTGACGGCGGTCCAGCCGTCGTCCTTCACCCGCACTCCGGGCTCGCCGAGGTTCAGCATCGGTTCGATCGCGAGCACCATGCCTTCGCGAAGCAGGCGCCCCTTGCCGGGCTCCCCGAAGTTCGGCACCTGCGGCTCCTCGTGGAGGTGCCGGCCGATCCCGTGGCCCACGAACTCGCGCACCACCGAGAGCCCGTGCTTCTCGGCGTGGCTCTGGATGGCATGCGAGAGATCGCCGAGACGGCTGCCGATCTTGATCGAGCGGATGCCCTGCCACAACGACTCGCGGGTCTCGCGCATGAGGTGCTGGGCGTCCTTCGACACCTCGCCCACCGGCACCGTGACGGCCGCGTCGCCGTAGTACCCCTCCACGATCACCCCGAAGTCGAGGCCGACGATGTCGCCCTCCTTGAGGACCCGGGTGGCGGAGGGGATACCGTGCACCACCTCGTCGTTGATCGAGACGCAGAGCGAAGCCGGATAGACCCGGCCCGCGACCTTGTAGCCCTTGAACGCCGGGATCGCCCCGCGCTTCCGCGTGACGTCTTCCGCGATGCGGTCGAGCTCGAGCGTGGACACGCCGGGTCGAGCGGCTTCCTGCATGCGCTCGAGGGCTTCCGCCACGATCTGCCCCGCCCGCCGCATGCGCTCGAGGTCCTTCTTCGATTTGAGCTCGAGATCCATCAACGCATCCGCTCGACGCGGTCGACGATCTCGCGAAAGACGTCGTCGGGATCTCCGGCGCCGTGCACCTCGCGGAGCAGGCCCTTGTCGCGGAAGTACTCCTCGAGCGGCTTCGCCTGGCGCTCGTAGACCTCCATGCGTGCCACGATCGTGTCCTCGGCGTCGTCCGCGCGTTGGTAGAGCTCGCCTCCGCAGCGATCGCAGACCCCGGCCTTCCGGGGGCGGTCGAACTTGATGTGAAACATCGTCCCGCACTGGCGGCAGGTGCGCCGGCCCGACAAACGGGCAATGAGATCGTCCTTCGGCACCTTCAGCGACACGGCGGCGTCGAGCTCGAACTTGCGGCGCTCGAGCATGGCCTCGAGGGCTTCCGCCTGCGCGACGGTGCGCGGAAATCCGTCGAGCAGGAAGCCACGCACGCAATCCTCGCCGCCGAGGCGAGCCTCGACGATGTCGATGATGAGTGCGTCGGGCACCAAATCTCCCTGGTCCATGTACCGCTGAGCTTCCTTGCCGAGGGCCGAGCCCTCTTTCGCGGCCTTTCGCAACATGTCGCCCGTTGAGATCTGCGGAATCCGGAAATGGTCTTGGAGACGCTTCGACTGCGTCCCCTTGCCCGCACCCGGGGCCCCGAGCAGAACGAGCCGCACTGGGCGCTTAACCCCTTCCACCTTTTCGGCCGCTGCGATCCCGGAAACGCCCGCCCTTCATGAACCCTTCGTAGTTGCGGGTGAGCAGGTGAGTCTCCATCTGCGCGACCGTGTCGAGCGCGACGCCGACGACGATGAGCAGCGCCGTGCCGCCGAAGTAAAACGGGACGTTCGCCTGCCGGATGAGGAGCGTCGGGAGGATGCAGACGAGCGCGATGTAGATCGCACCGGAGAGCGTGAGGCGCGTGAGGATGCGATCGATGTACTCCGCAGTGCGCGTCCCGGGACGGATGCCCGGAACGTAACCGCCGTACTTCTTCATGTTGTCCGCCACGTCGATCGGATTGAAGGTGACCGCCGTGTAGAAATAGCAGAAGAAGATGATCAGCCCGATGTAGACGACGTCGTAGACGAGCGTCCCCGGCACCAGCATGTCGGAGATCACCCGTGCGTACGGATGCTCGATGAACTGCGCGATCGTCGCCGGGAAGATCAAGATCGACGAGGCGAAGATCGGCGGGATGACGCCCGTCGGGTTGATCTTGAGCGGCAGATGCGAGCTCTGTCCGCCGTACATCTTCCGGCCGACGACGCGTTTCGCGTATTGCACCGGGATTCGCCTGGCGGCCCGCTCCATGAAGATGATCACGCCGATGACGCAGACCATGAATGCCGCGAGCCCGATCAACAAGAACAGCGAGATCTCGCCCTCCTTGAAGAACTGGTAGGTCGTGATCGCAGCGGACGGGAAGTTCGCGACGATACCGGCGAAGATGATCAGCGAGATGCCGTTGCCGATGCCACGCTCGGTGATCTGCTCGCCGAGCCACATGATGAACGCCGTGCCCGACGTGAGCGTGATGACCGTCATCGCACGGAAGCTCCAGCCGGGTTGAAACACGACCGAGCCGCCGCCAGGCGCCTGGATGCGCTCGAGGCCCATGCTGATGAACGTGCCCTGGATGATCGACAGCACGATCGTGCCGTAGCGGGTGTACTGGGTGATCTTTCGCCGGCCGAGCTCGCCTTCCTTCGAGAGCTTCTCGAGGTACGGGAAGACGACGGTCAGGAGCTGGAGGATGATCGACGACGAGATGTACGGCATGATGCCGAGCGCGAAGATCGAGAAGCGCTCGAGCGCGCCGCCGGAGAACATGTTGACCAGGCCGAGCATGGTGTTGCGGGCCTGCTCGAAGAATGCGGCGAGCGCCTGGCCGTCGATGCCCGGGGTCGGGATCGCGACGCCGATGCGATAGACGCCGAGCATCGCCAGTGTGAACAGCACGCGGCGGCGGAGCTCGGGAACGCGGCCGGCGTTTTGAAATCCTTCGAGCACTTAGGCGACCACCTCGACCGTGCCGCCCGCGGCCACGATCTTCTCGCGCGCCTTCGCACTCACGGCGTCGACCTTGACGGTCAGCGGCTTGGTGATCTCACCGTCGGACAGGATCTTGATGGGCGCGCGTCCCTTCACGATCCGCTCGCGACGCAGCGTCTCGCAATCGACCACGGAGTTGGCGTCGAAACGTGCCAGCGAATCGAGCGAAACGATCGAATAGTCGACGCGCGACGGGTTCGTGAACCCGCGCTTCGGCAGCCGGCGAGCGAGCGGCATCTGGCCGCCTTCGAACCCGGGAGTGACTTTCGCGCCGCTACGGGAGCCGGCGCCCTTCTGGCCGCGTCCCGAGGTCTTGCCGAGACCCGAGCCGATGCCGCGGCCGAGCCGCTTCTTGTCCTTCACCGCGCCCTTGGCGGGCTTCAAGCTTCGCAGATCAACCGGCACGGCTCGTCTCCTCGTCGACCGTCACGATGTGGGCGACCTTCTTGATCATGCCGAGGACCGCGGGCGTCTTCTCGAGCACACGCGAGTCGCCGGTCTTGCGGAGTCCGAGACCGCGCACCGTCTGGCGCTGACGCGTGGTGCAGCCGATCTGGCTGCCCGTGAGGCGCACGCGAACCTGTTCGTTTTGCGAGTCGGCCATCCCTGCTTCTCCTAGCGCAGCGCCTCGAGCGTCTTGCCGCGCAGGCCGGCGACTTCCTCTGGCATGCGCAGACGGCGAATCCCCTCGAGCGTGGCCTTGATCATGTTGTGCGGGTTGTTCGAGCCGAGGCACTTCGTGAGCACGTTGCGAACTCCCGAGAGCTCGATCACCGCGCGCACGCCGCCGCCGGCGATGATTCCGGTGCCGTCCGACGCGGGCTTCAGCATGACGCGGCCGGCGCCGAACACGCCGGTCACCTCGTACGGGATCGTGCCGTCGATCATCGGCACGGACACCAGACTCCGCTTCGCGCGCTCGATGCCTTTGCGGATCGCCTCGGGCACCTCGTTCGCCTTGCCCATGCCGAAGCCGACGTGGCCGTTGCCATCCCCGACGACGACGAGCGCGCTGAAGCTGAAGCGGCGTCCACCCTTCACCACCTTCGCGACGCGATTGATGGTGACGACCTTCTCCTTGAACTCGAGGCCCTGGGGATCGATCCGTTGAACGGGAGCAAGCGGCATGTGCGACAGTCTCCGTCTAGAGCGTCAGAATTTCAGGCCCGCTTCGCGGGCGGCGTCGGCCAGCGCCTTGATGCGGCCGTGGTAGAGGAATCCGTTGCGGTCGAAGACGACGTGCGAGATCGACTGCTCGAGGCAGCGCTTCGCGACGAGCTCGCCGACCCGCTTCGCGGCGTCGACCTTCTTCGGCTTCGCGCCGTCGTCGAGGTCCTTCGAGAGCGTGGAGGCCGACGCGATCGTCTTGCCGCCCTCGTCGGAGATGACCTGCACGTAGATGTGCTTCGCGCTCCGGAACACGCACAGACGCGGCTTGTCGTCGGTGCCGCGCACGCGCGTGCGCACGCGAGCCTGCCGCAGCTTTCGTTTGACCGTTTTGTCGTTGTTGAGCATCCGCAATGTCTCCGGATCGATCCGATCAGCCGCCGCCGCCCGTGCCCGCAGCCTTGCCGGCCTTGCGGCGGATGGTCTCTTCCGCGTACTTCACGCCCTTGCCCTTGTAGGGCTCGGGCGGGCGCAGATCGCGCATCATCGCGGCGACTTCGCCGAGGAGCTGCCGATCGACGCCTTCGAGCGTCACCACCGTCTGCTTGTCGACCTTCGCGCTGATCCCCTTGGGCAGCTGGAAGACGATCGGGTGCGAGTAACCGAGCGCGAAGTGCACGTCGCTGCCCTTCACCTCCGCGCGGTAGCCGACGCCGTTGATCTCGAGCGTCTGCGAAAATCCCTTGCTGACGCCGTCGACCATGTTCGCGATGAGCCTTCGCGTGAGGCCATGGATGCCGCGCGCACGGCGGGTATCGTCCTTCCGCGTCACTACGAGCTTGCCTTCGGCCATCTCCAGCGTGACCGCGGAGTCGGCCGTGAAGTCGAGCTTGCCCTTCGCACCCTCCACGTGGACGGAGGAGCCGTCGATCTTGACCTTCACCCCCTGCGGGATGGGTACGGGTAGCTTGCCGATTCGGGACATCTCGTTTCCTCGAGTTCGATTACCAGACGGAGCAGATGATCTCGCCGCCGACCTTCTCTTTGCGGGCGGTTCGGTCCGCGATCACGCCCTTCGGCGTGGACAACACCGAGATGCCGAGGCCCTTGCGGATCGACGGGATGTCGCGCGAGCCCACGTACACGCGGAGGCTCGGCTTGCTGACGCGCCGGATGCCCGACATGACCGGGCGGCGGTACTCGTCGTAGCGCAGCTGCACCCGCAGCACCTTTCGGCCCTTCTCTTCGACGACGCTGACGTCGCGGAGGAAGCCTTCGTCGGCCAGCACGCGCGCGATGCCGTCCTTCAGCTTCGACCATGGGATGTCGGTCGAATCCTTGCGCGAGCGGTTCGCGTTTCGAATGCGGGTCAGAAGATCGGAAATCGGATCGGTCATCATGGCGATTGCGTCCTACCAGGAGGCCTTGATGAGGCCCGGGATCTGGCCCTTGAGCGCCAGTTGACGGAGGCAGATGCGGCAGAGCTTGAAGCGACGGAAGAAAGCACGCGGGCGGCCGCACAGCGCGCAGCGGTTGTGCTGCCGCACGCGGAACTTCGGCTTGCGGATCGCCTTCATCAAATGGGACGTACGAGCCACCGGTCCTCCTGAGTCCTTCTCGAGCGCGCCTACGCGCGAAACGGCACGCCGAGCGCCTTCAGCAGGCTGCGGCCTTCGGCGGGCGTCTTGGCCGTCGTGCAGATGTTGATCGTCAGACCCTTGATCTTGTCGATCTTGTCGATGTCGACCTCGGGGAAGATGATCTGTTCCTTGATGCCGAGCGAGTAATTGCCGCGCCCGTCGAACGACTTGTCGGACACTCCCTTGAAGTCCCGCACGCGGGGCAGCGCGACGTTCAGGAGCCGATCGAGGAACTCGTACATACGCTGGCCGCGGAGCGTGACCATCGCGCCGATCGGCACGCCCTTGCGGAGCTTGAAGTTCGCGATCGCCTTCTTCGCCTTGGTGATGACCGGCTTCTGGCCGGTGATCGCGGCGATCTCGCTCGCCGCCGAGTCGAGGATCTTCGCGTTCACCAGGGCCTCACCGAGGCCCATGTTGAGCACGATCTTCTCGAGCTTGGGGACCTCGTTCAGGTTCGCGTACTTGTGCTCCTCGCGGAGCGCGGGGATCACCTTCGTCGTGTAGAGCTCTTTCAAACGCGCGGACATGGAATCGCTTTCCTCGCCGTCTCGCTCAGCCGTCGAGCTGCTCGCCGCAGCTCTTGCAGACGCGGACGTTGTTCCCGTCCGCGAGGATCTTGCGGCCGACCCGCACGGGCTTGTTGCACTTGCCGCAGAGGATCATCACGTCGGAGACGTGGATCGGTGCCTCTTTTTCGACGATGCCGCCGCCGCCCTGCGGGCCGCGCGGCTTCTGGTGACGCTTGACGACGTTCACGCGCTCGATGAACACGCGCGCGTGATCCGGCGCGACGCGCATGACCTTGCCGGTCTTGCCGCGCTCGCGTCCCGCGACGACGAGAACGGAATCGCCCTTCTTGATCTTCAGCTTGGCCGCCATCAGAGAACCTCGGGCGCGAGCGAGATGATCTTCATGAACTTCTTCGCGCGGAGCTCGCGCGCAACCGGCCCGAAGATGCGCGTGCCGATCGGCTCGTTCTGGTTGTCGACCAGCACACCGGAGTTCGTGTCGAAGCGGATGTAGGAGCCGTCGGCGCGGCCGATCTCCTTGGCGGTGCGTACGATCACGGCCTTGGCGACGTCGCCCTTCTTCACCTTGGCGTTCGGGATCGCTTCCTTGACGGACACCACGATCACGTCGCCGATCGAGGCGTAGCGGCGCTTGGAGCCGCCGAGCACCTTGATGCACATGACCTTGCGGGCACCGGAGTTGTCGGCGACGTCGAGAATCGTCTGCTGTTGGATCATGCCCGCCTCACACCTTCGCCCGTTCGAGGACGCCCGACAGGCGCCAGCGCTTGTCGCGCGACAGCGGCCGCGTCTCCTCGATCCGCACCCGATCTCCCACCTTGCACTCGTTCTTCTCGTCGTGGACCTTGTAGGTCTGCCGCGAGCGGACGAACTTTCGGTACTTCGAATGCTGCACTTGGCGGTCGACAGCGACGACGATCGTCTTCGACATCTTGTCGCTGACGACGCGGCCTTCGCGCACCTTGCGCAGTCCACGCTCCTGACTCATGAACGCACGGCCCCCTTCTCGGCGCCGCGACGCGCCCGCAGGACGGTCAACACTCGCGCGAGATCCTTCCGTAGGTGACGAATCTTCATCGGCTGCTCGGTCTGCGACGTTCCCTTGCGCAGACGCAGGCGGAGCAGCTCTTCGCGGAGCTCGCGCTCCTTGGTCTGCAGCTCCTCGGCCGCGAGCTCGACCAGTTCCTTAGCCTGCATGGTGCCCGACTCCTCGCGTGCGGATCTGCGTCGCGAGCGAAAGCTTGCTGCCCGCGAGCTTCAAAGCCTGTTTCGCCACGTCGGGCGTCACGCCTTCCATCTCGAAGATCATGCGGCCGGGCTTGACCACCGCGACCCAGAGCTCGGGATTGCCCTTTCCTTTACCCATTCGAGTTTCCGCGGGCTTCTTGGTGAGCGGCTTGTCCGGGAAGATGCGGACCCACACGCGCCCGCCGCGCTTGATGTGGCGGGTGAGCGCGACACGGGCGGCCTCGATCTCGCGCGCCGTGATCCAGCCGCGGTCGAGGACCTGGAGCCCGTAATCGCCGAACGCGAGGCTCGAGCCGCGCCCGGCCAGACCCGGCCCGCGGCCCTTCTGCATCTTACGCCACTTGCACTTTTT
>JACXTT010008565.1_pt1 | contig 14164 bp, 8 predicted proteins | sample 9270951 | NCBI WGS metagenome assembly JACXTT01 (sample SAMN15532306, study PRJNA645909) | rock metagenome | isolation source: weathered quartz diorite | place: Puerto Rico | collected 2017-06-21 | reverse complement strand
CCCGCATGATGGCCTGGCATCCATAATTATCGGACATGCTGCTTGCGGTATGTCTCCTCCTCTGCTCGGACTCCGCGAGCTACTCGGGCCGGGACCGTCAGCTCGACGTGCGGATTCCGCGCCTCGAAGCCGAGGTGGTGATAGACGGCGACCTCTCCGACTCCGTCTGGGCCCGTGCCGCGCGGCTGACCGGTTTCTCACAGTATTCCCCCAATGACGGCGTCCCGGCCGCGGACTCCACGCAGGTGCTGGTCTGGTATTCGGCCACCGCGATCTATTTCGGCATTCGCGCCTTCGAGCAGCACGGCCGTCCCACGGTGACATTGGCGAGTCGCGACCAGATCTTCGGCGACGACAACGTGCAGATCCTGCTCGGCACGTTTCACGACGCGAAGCAGGTTCTGATGTTTGCGGTAAATCCGCTGGGCGTCCAAGGCGACGGCTCTCTGGTCGAGGGCGCCAACGTGACCGCCGGCGGGTTCATCGGCAGCGCGGTGGTGGGCCGGGAGCAACCCGACTTGAGTCCCGACTTCGTGTTCCAATCGCACGGTCGCGTCACCGATTGGGGATACGAAGTGGAGGTGCGCATCCCATTCAAAAGCATCCGGTATCAGCCGCAGCAGCCGCAGGACTGGCGGCTGAACATCGTGCGCGAAGTCAAGCACTCCGGCTTCGAGGACTCCTGGTTTCCGGCGCGCCGCGCTAGCGCGACATTCATCGGGCAATCGGGCAATCTGGTCGGCCTGACCGGGATGCATCGCGGACTCGTCATGGACTTGAACCCGGAGGCGACCGGGAAGGCGAGCGGCGCACCCATGCCCGGCGGCTATCGCTACGACGTGGGAAACCCCCAGCTGGGCGGCAACATCCGCTGGGGCGTGTCGGAGAACCTCACGCTCAACGGCACGTACAAGCCGGATTTTTCCCAGGTCGAATCGGACGCGGGCCAGCTGGCCTTCGATCCGCGGCAGGCGCTGTTCTTTCCGGAGAAGCGCCCCTTCTTTTTGGAAGGGAGCGAGCTGTTTCAGGTGCCGCAGAACCTGATTTATACGCGTCGCATCGTGCAGCCGGTGGCGGCGGTGAAGCTCACCGGGACGACATTCGGCACCGACATCGGTCTGCTCTCGGCGGTGGACCAGAAGTTCGCGTCCGCGACAGGGACGGACAATCCCATTTTCAACGTTCTGCGGGCTCAGCGCAGCCTGGGCCGAGGCTCGCGCGTGGGCCTCGTGTACACCGATCGGATTGAGGGCGGCGATTACAACCGCGTCGCGGAGCTGGACAGCCGGCTGGTCTTCAAGGACATCTTCGGCCTCAACCTGCAGCTCGCGGGCAGCCGCACGCGGGTGGGCGGCGTGACCACGACCGCGCCGCTGTGGCTGGGCCAGTTCACGGTGCAGCATCGCGTCTGGGGTCTGCGCAGCCTGTTTGCCGGCATCTCGGATGACTTTCGCGACGCGAGTGGCTTCATCGGCCGAGCGGGGATCGTGCATACGTACGTCGATCCGAGCTATACGACCTATGGAAAGCCCGGGGCGTTGCTGGAGCGGTTCACCGGCGACATCGTGGTGGACGGCATCTGGCAGTATCAGAACTTCATCCACGGGCGGCACCTGCAGGACAAGAAGCTGCATTTCAACGGCAATGCGACGCTGCGAGGCGGCTGGAACGTGGGCGCGGGGTATTTCGTGGAGTCGTTCGGCTACGATTCCGCGCTGTTTGCCGCCGACTATCTCAAAGTGCCCGACGGTAGCGGCGGGGCGAAATTCGTCCCGTTCACGGGACAGCCGACGATCAAGAACGGCGAATACATCGTCCAAATCGGGACACCGCAGTGGAAGCACTTCAGTGGCAGCGGGTATTTCCTGCAAGGCCACGATGAGAACTTCTTCGAGTGGGCCTCGGGCGATTTACTGCTCCTGAGCGCGGACCTGTCCTATCGCCCCACGGAGCGGCTGCGCAACAGCGTCAGCTATTTCTGGCAGCAGGTGAATCGGCGCACCGACGGCAGCCTGGTGAATGTCGGTCGCGTCCTCCGGGCCAAAATCGAGTACCAGGTGTCGCGTCCACTGTTCGTCCGGGTGGTGGGCCAGTACATCCAGGAGAAGACGGACTCGCTGCGCGACGACTCGCGGACCGGCGCACCGATTTACATCCAGGGGCCTGACAGCCTGAATCGCGCGGCCGCCTCGCGCAGCAACCTGTTCCACGCCGACGTGCTGCTCAGCTATCAACCGGTGCCGGGGACCGTCGTCTTCGCCGGGTACGGCAGCAACATGACAGACGAAGAGGCCTTCCAGTTCCATGGTCTCAAGCGAACGGACGACGCGTTCTTCCTTAAGGTGAGTTATTTGTTCAGGCTTTGAACCTCACCATGTCATCGTCCTTGTCACCCGTTCCAGCCAACACCTTGCTCGGGAGCGCCGCGGTAGCACGACGCTCCCCATAAGCCATTCCTCTAGTGGGGCGTGAGCACCGAATTCCCCGATGCGTCCGCCGCGATCGTGAACCGCGCGACACTTCGTCCCAGGTCTTGACCAGCCTCGATGTCGAACCGGTAGTGGATGCCCGCGTACATGCGCGACAACCCCGCCTCTGTGACCATGGCGGTCAGGTGATCGCGCTCCTCCGGGAAGAAGGTGCTCAGCACTTCCGCGCCCGATGAGGAGAGGCAGCTGTGGCCGGAGGGATACGACGGGTGGTTGGGTTTTCCGACGGCGAGGACGACCGTGATCAGCGGGTCCGCCTGCCACGGCCGGATGAACCAGTACGTCTCCTTGGCATCCCAACAACCGATCTGCGCGTCGAACATCGTCGCGCTGAGCAGGGCATAGAGGTGTGTCGCCTGGCGCTCGGACAAGCTGTGCTGGCTGATGCCGTCGGTCGCGACCTGGAGCCAGAACCCGCTCGTGGTCGGCGTACCGGCGTTCTGCGCCCAGAAAGTGGCGATGCCGATCTGCTCGGCCGTGCGGGTATCGGAGATCCGCCGGATTTCGTCGAGCGACGCCAGGAACGCGGCCGACCCAAACGCCGGCGGGGGCCCCGGCCGGAACTGGCTCGCGGACGTCAGGAACCAGGGAGTCACTCCCGGCAGCTGCCCGCCCGCCAGCGTCGCCGGAGTCGTGTTGCTGATCCACAACCCGGGGCCGACTGGAGGGGCCTCAGTAAACGGCGTGGCGAAGCCGTCCGTCTGGGCTCGCGTGACGATCTCGGCGCCCACAGCGCGGCCGATCGCTTCGCCCCGCACAAACGCCCGCTGCGATCCTGGGGAACCCACACCCCGCTCCGCCGTCACCAGATCCTCGAGCGCCTGCGTTTGAACGGGGAAGAGGTAGGTCAGTACCACCACCGATGCACCCGCGACGGCGCCGCGATCCGCATCACGACGATTCCGCCCGCCTCGCTCGTTGTCGTTATCAGACTCACCGCTTTCGCCGTCCCTGTCATCGCTGCCGGCTTCGGCGCGCTGCACCGCCCAATACTGTGCGACGCCGACGAGGGAGTACGCGCGACTTGCAACTACGGGGCTGAGCCTTGCCTGCGCGACCTGGGTAGCCGTAGTCGCCTGCCACCCCGGACTCGCCAATCCTTCGATAGCCGAAACGCCACTGCGCGACGCGACGCTGGGTCCCGCGAGCCCCGCGGGGTCCGCGTCGGGCCGGCAGGCAAAAAGGGTCGCGGCGAGCGCCGCGGCTGCCAGCACCTTGCTGTGTTTGCGCGACATGTAGCACCTCCAGTGTTGGGTGTTCATCGCCGGCTTGCTCCGGGCGCAGCGGCGCGCCTCGCACGACGCGCGAGCTTCACGGCCGGCCGTAGCGGTACAGGGACGGGACCCGGCGGGCGCGATAGAAATACGGGACGGACTGGCCGTTGACCGTCAGCCGCCCCTCCCAGAGCACTCGTCCCGCCGGCGTGACCTCCGTCATGAGGGCGGCCGCGCCGAACCCCACCAGCGTGTTCCCGTTTGGGAAGCGCTGTACTGATCCGACGAACGGGGTGAACACTGGTGGCTCGTGCCGGTACTCCCACACCAACGTCGCCGTCATGGCCGGCACATCGAGGTGGTACTGCACCGCCCGGCCCTGCGGCGGCGAGTGCAGCAGGCCGTTGTCGTAGAACAGCAAGTCACCGTTGTCGAGCACCCGCGCGTCGTGCTGAGGGCCGAACCCGCCCAGGGGATCGCCCACGACGGTGAATTGGTTGTGCCGCCCCCCGAATCGCCACAGCACGTCGCCGGTGACGGCATCGATTCTCGTGATCTCCCCGAGGCTCGCAAACGAGACGATGTAATTCCCATCGCGATCGATCGCCAGCGAATTGGGATGGTCGAAGTCGATGGTCGAGTATGAACCGAGGTTGGGCGGAATGAACATCCAATCCGCCACGGAAAAGTGATCCCAGGCGTTCCAGAGGAACTCGGTTGCGCCGGTCGCGGATTGGCGCAGCAGGGTGTGTCCCGCGACGAGCTGGTCGGGGTGGCCGCTAAACGCCGTGAGATCCATGGGCCGTAGGTCGTATCCGTACAGGTGGGCGGTAGTCACGGAGCCACCGTCGAAATTCAGCAGCAGCTCGTGCGAATCCGTGTAGTACGGAGCGCCTGCCGTGTACGACCGGACGATTTCCCCATCGGGTCGGAACTCGACGTACCGCCCGTTGACCGGCTGCCAGCCAGTACTCGCGCCCACGTACACCGTGAAATTGCCGTCAGGGAGCTGCTCGGTCTGCATCGCCAGTTCACCGGGGTGGACGGCGAAGCTCCGATACCAGCGCACCCGGCCTGCGCTATCGAACGCGACCGCCAGGGCGGTGCTGTCGCGGGTCACCTCAGTGATGATGTAGCCCGGTGGGGGCGAGCCGTTGATCTCCAAACGCACTCCAGCCAGGGACGAGGGAAGGTCGGCCGTCTGGTACGCCACGGAATCGGACGTGGCGTCTCCGCCAGGTCCCAGCGCTACGACAGCGCACGCGTATGAGCTGTTCGGCAGCAGCTCCAGCATCACGATGTTCGCGACGCCGCCTTCGACCGGGTAGTACGGCGTGGCTGCGACGGGCCCGCCCCCTGCCCGGTAGATCACCCGCGCCGAATCGGCCCGCTGGGCCTGGAACGTCACCACGGCCGAGAGGGTGTTGAGCGGGTTCCTCTGCACACGAACGGCGGCGAGACCGGGCGGTAATGCGGCGGACGCCGTGTCGCGGCACCCGGCGCCCGAGACCGCCGCGACGCCCAGCCCTAACCATACCCGGAGCGCGTGCCCGTTCATGGATGCGGCTTCCACGCCGGCTGGTTGCCGTCGGTGAGGTAACGGATGTTGGAACCATCTGAGTGCGCCACCCACACGGCGTCGTAGGTGCCGTAGGTGCCGTAGCAGTAATAGCTACACGTGTACGGGTTCACGAACGCGACCTCGGTGCCATCGGGCGACCAGGTGGGCCCAAACCCGAGAAGCCCCGCGCCGATGCGGGTCACGCTGCCACCAGCCGGGCCCATGAGCACGATCTCGTCGGGCCCACGGCGCGTCGTCGCGAATGCCAGCGTCGAGCCGTCCGGCTTCCACGCGGCGCCGTAGTCACGCGCCGGGTCGCTCGTGAGCCGCGCGAATGCGGTGCCGTCGGCGTTCACGACGCAGATGTCGTCGTTGCCCGAGGCCACCCGGCAGTCGAAGGCGATCTTCGCCCCGTCCGGCGACCAGGCGGGGCTTCCCAGGAACCCGATGCTCTGGGTGACTCGGACGACCCCGGAGCCGTTCGCCGCCATCATATAGAGGTCGGGCGCGCCACCATGCGTCGCCGCGAACGCGATCTTCAAGCCGTCGGGTGACCACGCCGGGTGGCGATTGCCCGCTCCGTCGAAGGTGAGCTGCGTGAAGCCCGTGCCATCGGCGTTGATCGCACAGATGTCCTGGCCGCATTCGTAGGCCAGTCTCGCGCCGTCGGGCGACCATGCTGGAGCGAATCCGGAAATGATCGGCCGAGCGGTAGCGCCATCCGTGCGGATGACGGCGATCGTCCCGGCGGTAGAGAACGCGATCCGCTCGACGAGGACGCACGAGACGTCGAAGCTCACGTCCACCGTGCCGGCCGCGGGAACGGTCACGACGCGGGCCGCGGCCCCGCTTACCGTGCAGTTCCCCGGCAAGCCCAGGATCCGCACCGTGTGAACGCGCGCGGTCACGCCAGCGAAGGTGGACACGTCGTTCGTGAAGAGCTGTTGGCAGGAGTCACTAGGGGAGCGGTCGACACAGACCAGATGGCGGTCCGGAACGTCGGTCCCGCTGGTGGCCGTCGTCACTTTCACGCTCCCGGTCGCGAAACACGTGATCACGAACGGCACTTCGCTGGCCGTGCCCGTATCGACGTTCCGCGAGTTACTGTCGAGCTCGCAATTGCCGGCCACGCCGTCCAGCTGTACGAAGTGGGTACCGGGTGACACGGGTACGGTCACTCCGCTGTTCAGACCGATTGCTGAGCCATACGTGCGGCAGATGTAGTTGTAGTCGTAGTCGTAGCCGGGATCAATGCACAGGGAGTAGCCGTCGGGATCGGGGGAGACCCCGGTGGTCGTGGTCGTGACGTGCAGGGTCGGCTGCCCGCACGCGATAGCAAAGAGCACCGCGGCCGTCTCCCCCCGCGAAGCGTGGACGGCGCGTGGATTGTCGAAGACCGCGCAGTTCGCGGCCACGCCCATCAGCGGCACGGTGTGAGCGCCGGTGTCTACCGTCACCGTCACGGTGCCGTTCACGCCGATCGCCTGCGGGCCCCCGTACGCGCAGGCGGTCCCCCCGTGGCCGTCGGACCTGGGGTCGACGCAGGCGATGTAGCCGTCGGGATCGAGCGCGCCGCCGGTCGTCGCGGTAGTGATGCGCAACGACCCCGTAGGCCTGCCCAAGTCCATTGGGTTCGGGTCCGTGCAGGCCGCGAGCATGAGCGCGCCCGCGCCCAGGAGCCACCATTCCCGAAATTGCCTCATACGCGCCCCCATTCATGACCGCCGCATGCGACCGTCGTCATCCGACCCGTGTGCGCCTCTACCTTCTTCGCAGTCCTCATCCTCCTCACCCTGGTAACGACAAACCGTCCGCGATTGGCTCAGCTCCCGGGGGCTCCCCTGTCCGAGCAACCACGCTGCGGTATGTTAGGAAGTGCGGTTGACGGCAGGGGTCATGGGTCCAGGCACTTCGGATACGAGCGGTCCAGCTTCCCAAACGATCAGTCGCCTACTGCTGGAACTGAGGGCGGGCGACTCGAGAGCCTTCAACGAGCTCTTTCCCCTCGTCTACGCCGAGCTACATCAGGCGGCGCAGCGGCAGCGGGGGCGCTGGCAAGACGATACCACCCTGAACACTTCGGCCCTTGTGCATGAGGTCTATCTCAAACTGGTCGACCAGTCGGCGCCGCAGTACCAGTGCCGTTCGCATTTCATGGCGGTAGCATCGAGGGCGATGCGGCAGATCCTCATTGATTATGCCAAGCGGAAGCACACCGCGAAGCGCGGAGGTGGACGCCAGCACGTCCCGTTGGCCGAGATCGAGGCGGCGCTCGCAGGCGGCGGAGATCCGCCGGAGGCCCGAGATGAAGCGCTGGTCGCTTTGGACGAGTCGCTCCGCCGGCTCGAGTCGGTCGACGAGAGACAGAGCCGCATCGTCGAATGCCGATTCTTCGGAGACATGACGATCCAGGACACGGCGGAGGCCCTCGGACTCTCTCCGGCCACCGTAAAGCGAGGCTGGGCGATGGCCCAGGCCTGGTTGTACCGAGACCTCAAGGCAGCGCTTGAGAGGCGTTCATGAGGCCGGAGGCGGAGCGTCTGTATGAACGCGCCCGGGCGCTCCACCCCGAAGCGCGGCCCGCATTCCTCCAAGACGCCTGCCATGGCGATCCACAACTTCGTGAAGAGCTGGTCTCACTCCTGGAACAGGCGGAGGCCGCAGAAGGATTCTTCGAACGCCTGACCAGCGCTGTCTTCCCCGCGTCCGTGTCCGACTCTCCGAACCCCGACCGCAACGTGGGCCGCACGGTAGGCCACTATCGAATCATGGCTCGCATCGGAGCCGGCGGCATGGGAACCGTGTACCGAGCCCAGGACACGAGCCTGAACCGCGAAGTGGCCCTGAAATTCCTTTCCGTCCATCTCAGCGCCCATCTGGTTGCCGAGGAACGGCTGCTGGCGGAGGCCAGGGCCGCCGCGTCCTTGGAGCACCCCAATGTCTGTGTCGTCCACGAGATCGGTGAGACCGACGACGGCCGGCCCTATATCGTCATGGCCCTGTGTGAGGGCGAAACCCTAAGAGAGAAACTCCGCCTAGGGCCGCTCGCCACCGCGGAAGCGGTGGAAATCGCTATGCAGATCGCTCGCGGGCTGGCGGCCGCCCACGCCCGCGGGATCATTCACCGGGACGTGAAGCCCGGCAACGTCATGCTGGGGACCGACGGGACGGTCAAGCTGTTGGACTTCGGCCTGGCGAAAGTGGCCGACGTGACGATTACCGGGCCCGGCGCGACACCCGGCACCCTCGCCTACATGTCGCCCGAGCAGGCGCGGGGCAACCCCGTGGATCAGCGGACGGACCTCTGGTCCCTCGGCGTCGTGCTCTACGAGATGCTCACCGGGATGCGGCCGTTCCGTGGAGCAAGCGACCGCGCGCTTTTCCAGGCGATGCTCTACGAAGAACCGGAGCCGATTTCGAAGCAGCGGCCCGAGACCCCCGAACCGTTGAGACGGATCGTAGAGCGCCTGCTCCGGAAGGATCCGCATGCGCGCTATGGGAGGGCCGAAGACCTCTTGGCCGACCTGGCACAGGGACTTTCGTCGGGAGCCAGGCCCTCTCGACTCTCGGCCACTTCGAAGCGACGGCCCGCGTTGCTGGCCGGCGCCGCCATCGCCTTTGTGGCGCTCGTCGGTGTCGCGTTTTGGCAGGCTGGACGCGCGAGGGGTTCGTTGCCGCCGGCGACAGGACCGGAGGGGGCATCCATCGCCGTGCTCCCGCTCACGACTCTCGGCGCCGATGCCGGGGGCGACGCCGCATTGGCCGACGGCATGACCGGCGAGCTCATCGCTTTGCTCGCCAAGCTCGGCCGGGTGCGGGTGATCGCCGGCACCTCCGCCTTCGCGTTCAAGGGTCGTCCGATCGACCTGCGGCGTATCGCCGACAGTTTGCGCGTGTCTCACATCCTCGAGGGCGGATTACAGAGGATCGGTTCTCGGCTTCGCCTCCAGGTCCGACTCGTCGACGCGCGCGACGGCTCGACCCGCTGGTCGGAAACCTACGATCGGGAGATGAAGGACGTTTTCGCGACGGAGGACGACCTCGCCCGCGCAGTCGCTCGCGAGCTGGAGGTGCGGCTGGTGGGGCGCAGCGGCAGCAACCGGCTGCGCCACCGGACCCGGAGCATCGCGGCGTACGAGCTCTATCTGCGCGGGAGCGACCAGACCCTGGGCTTTAGCGATAGCGGGGTTCGCGCGGGCCTCGAGTATTTCACGCAGGCCATCGCGATCGACTCCAGCTACGCCGCGGCGTACGCCGGTGCGGCCCGCATGTACTCAATGCTTGGCGAGACCGACAATCCGGGCTTCTCGCTCCGCGAGCTTCACGCGCGGGCCGAAACGGCGGCGCGCAAAGCCGTCGCCCTGGATGATTCACTCCCCGAGGCCCACGTCGCGCTTGGACTCCTTCAGTTGCGGTGGCGGAGCGACCTGGCGTCCGCCAACACCGAAATGAGGCGCGCGCTCGCGCTCAATCCGGCCGAGCCGAGAGTCCATGAGCACCTGGCCAAGCTCGCTCTGCTCACGGGACGGCCCACCGAAGCGTTGGCAGAGGCCCGGCTCGGACTCGAGGCCGATCCGCTGTCGCCGACCGCGGTCGTGCAGGTCGCGGTCGCGCTCTACCACAACGATCGCTGCGACGAGGCCGTCGCGCAGATCCAGTCGATCGCGGAAGTCCGCCCCCGGGTACGCCGAGCCGTGAACATCGCCGCCCTGTGCTTCGCCGAACAGGGAAGGTGGCCCGAGGCCATCGCGACGCTGCGCCAGGAGGTGGAGACCGGCGGTCTGCATATGCGCACGATGCTCGGGTTTGTGCTGGCGCGGTCGGGGCAGCGGGAGGAAGCCCGTCGCATTCTCGCCGAGCTGCTCGCGCGACAGCAGCGCGGCGGCAACGTTGCCTCGGACGTTGCCGTCGTCTACGCCGGATTGGGCGACTTCGACCGGGCCTTCACCTGGCTCAACCGGGCGGTGGACGAGGGTTATCTCTCCACCACCCCCCTCATAGAAATCATGGGGCCCGCGTTTCGGGAATTGCGCCGTGATCCGCAATTCGAGCGAGTGCGCGAGCGTCTGGGACTGGCGATGCGGTGATGCGCGGATTGTCGGTCATCGCGGCTCTGGCCTGCGCACTGCCGGCGTGCGGCTATGCCCAGAGCGGCGGAGCCGTCAGCGGCACAGTAACCGACCCGGACGGCCAGTCGCTCAGCGCGGTCGTCGTCGCGGTTACGGGTCTCGGCCTCTCGGTCGCCACCAGCGCCAACGGCCGTTACATGCTGCGCAGCCTCCCGGCAGGCCATCACGTCCTGCAGTTCCGCATGATCGGCTACGCTGCGCGGGAAGCGACCGTCACCGTCACCGCCGGTACGCTGGCCACCGTCGACGCCGTGCTCGATCCCCAACCGCTGGAGCTAGCCGCAGTGGTAGTCGAAGGGGTGTCGCTCGCGCCGGACCGCATGATCGACGCCCCAGCGGCGGTGGACGTGGTGCGGCCCTCCGTGGGCCAGCCCCTGTCGATCACCGGCCAAGTCCCACTCGCGCTGGCCCGCGTGCCGGGCCTCGACGTCGTGCAGAGCGGAGTCAATGACTTCAATGTCAACGCGCGCGGATTCAATACGCCGTTCAGTCACAAGATGCTGGTCCTGCAGGACGGGCGCGACCTTGCCACCCTGACCGCGACACGACAGACCTGGGGAGCCTTATCGGAGCCCCTGGAGGACTTCGGGCGGATCGAGGTGATCCGCGGTCCGGCGTCGGCGTTGTACGGCGCGAACGCGTACGCCGGGGTCATCAGCATCACGACGCCGGCCGCCCGGGACGTCGTCGGGACGAAGGTCACCTTCGGGGGTGGAGAGCTCGGGACCGCGCGGGTCGACCTCCGACACGCGGGCGTCTGGCTCCACGAACGGCTGGGGTATCGGGTGAATGTGGGTTACAGGCGCAGTGACGACTGGACGCGCTCGCGTACGGCCAAAGACTCGTCCGACTGGAAGCAGGAGTATGCGCCCGCCACCGCGGCGCCGCCGACGGGTCCGGGGCCGGAGCGGCGCGCCCTGCTCGGGCAGACGACAGATTCCGCGACCGGCCAGGCGCTCGGCACGCCTGACCCCCTGGTCGCCGCCTATGGGTCCGCGCGGGTGGACTACTACGCGGCCAACGGCTCGATGGTTACGCTCGAGGGCGGCACGGCGCTGGAGGAAAACCCAGTCTTCACGGCGGGTTCGGGCCGCACCCAAGCGGCCCAGCAGGTGCGCCCTTGGGCGCGCCTCGCGTGGGGCACGGGTGGGAGCGGCATCTCCGCTTGGTATTCGGGTCTCTCGCTGCCGCAGGGCGTCAGGTTGATCTCAGGCGCGCGGTTGTACACCAGCGAGAGCGCCATCCACCTCGAAGGACGCACGAGTCACACGTTCCGTGGGGACGCCGCCCGTGTGGTGGTGGGGGCCTCGGTCCAGGATAACCACGTGAACTCGGAGGGGACGATCCTGAGCCTGGCGAACGACGACCGTAGCGATCAGTACTATGGCGCGTTCGCGCAGCTCGAGTACGGCGTCGGGCGCGTACGCCTGATCGGCGCCATGCGCTGGGACGACGGGGACCTCTTCACTCCGCAGCTGTCGCCCAAGGCGGCGCTCGTCTTCACTCCCACCCAGAACCACGTGCTGCGGCTGACGGTGAACCGCGCCTTTCTCACCCCGGGTCTGCCCGGCTTCTTTACCGCGTCGCTCGCCGGCCCCGGCGTCCAGAACCTGACGGCGATCGAAGCCACACTCCGGGTGGACCCCTCCCTGGGTCCCGCCCTCGCGGCCGTAGGGCCGGGAAAGCTGTTCACCAATTCCGCCGCGGTGCCCGAGTCAGCCTTGGGCAATCCCCTCCTGGTGCCGCAGACGGTGACGAGTTACGAGGTCGGCTACAAGGGCCAATTCGGCCGACGCGTCTTCATCACTCTGGACACGTATGCCGACCACACTGAGAACTTCACGACCGGCCTATTGCCCGTGGGCACGGCGCGAATCAACCCGAAATATCAGCCGTGGACCGCGCCGCCCGAGGTGCCCGCCGCTTCGCGGGCCGCGGTAGAGGCGGCTGTGCTGAATGCGCTCGCTGCCCGCGGGAGCACAGTCAGGAATGGCCTCACGCGCTTGCCCGACGGCACGACCGCCATCGTCCTATCGTTCGGGAACGCGGGCACCGTCGACGAGTGGGGCGTGGAGCTGGGCAGCAGCGTGTCGCTCACCAGCGCGTTGACCTTCAGCGGGAGCTACACCTGGTACAACTCCGCCATCCGGCAGAACGTCGTGGGCAACGTGCTGAGCCCGAACACCCCGCACAACAAAGGCGCGGTGTCGTTGTCGTACGCGGGCCGCCAAGGCATCGATCTCGGCCTCGATGCGCGCTTTGTGTCCCCGTACCGGTGGACGGCTGGCGTCTGGGACGGGGATGTCCCCGCGAGCCAGACCGTGAGCGTGAACGCCGGCTGCCGGATCAATCCCCACCTCCGCCTGTACGTCAACGCCACCAACCTTTTCGATCAGCAGCGCTTCCAGGTCTACGGCGGCTCGGTGATCGGGCGACGTGTGCTCGCGGGAGCGACGTCGACGTTCTAGTCGCGTGTAGACAAGTCGCCGCCGCGCTGATAGCTTCGCCGCTTCCTCACTCAAGCCTATGCCACCTTTCCTTGCAGAAGTGCTCGGCACCATGCTGCTGATCATCCTGGGCGATGGCGTGGTCGCCAACGTGGTGCTCAACAAAACCAAAGGCCAGAACGCCGGGTGGATCGTCATCACCGCGGGATGGGGGTTCGGTGTGGCGGTCGCGGTGTACGCCGTGGGCAGCTTCAGCGGCGCGCACATCAACCCGGCGGTGACCATCGGCTTGGCTGCGATCGGGAAGTTCCCGTGGGCCTCGGTGCCGGTTTACATCGCGGGCCAAATGCTCGGCGCGTTGCTCGGGGCCACCATCGTCTGGCTCGCCTACCTGCCGCACTGGCCCGTGACCGAAAGCCAGGCAGGCAAGCTGGCCGTGTTTTGCACCGCCCCCGCCATCCGCAACCCGGCCGCGAACGTCCTGACCGAGGTCATCGGCACTTTCGTGTTAGTGCTCGGCGTGCTGGCGATCCTGACACCGAAGAATCTCAACCCGGTGCATGGCTGGGACGCAGGATTCGGTCCGTTCCTGGTTGGCATGCTAGTGTGGGCCATCGGTCTTTCGTTGGGCGGGCCCACCGGCTACGCGATCAATCCCGCTCGTGACCTGGGTCCGCGAATCGCCCACGCGCTCCTGCCGATCGCCGGCAAGGGCGGCTCGGACTGGGGCTATGCCTGGATTCCGGTGGCCGGACCGATCATCGGCGGCCTGATCGCGGGGTTCGTGTACAAGACGTGGTGGCCGGCGTGAAATACATCCTGGCCCTGGACCAGGGCACGACCAGCTCGCGCGCCATGCTGTTCGACCACGGCGGCAACGTGGTGGCGTTGGCTCAGAAGGAGTTCCGTCAGATCTTTCCCACGCCCGGCTGGGTGGAGCACGACGCGACGGAGATCTGGGCCACCCAGCTGCATACTGCGACGGAAGCACTCGGCCAGGCCGGGCTGACGGCCGCCGACATCGCCGCTATCGGAATCACGAATCAGCGCGAGACCACCGTGGTCTGGGACCGCGACACGGGCGAGCCGGTGCATCATGCCATCGTGTGGCAGGATCGCCGCACGGCCGCCCGCTGCGACCAGCTGAAGGCCCGCGGTCTGGCGCCCATGATCAAGCGCAAGACCGGCCTCGTGGTGGACGCCTATTTCTCCGGCACGAAACTCGAATGGATTCTGCGCAACGTCCCAGGAGCGCAGGCCAAGGCGAAAGCCGGCAAACTGGCGTTCGGCACGGTGGACTCGTGGCTCGTGTGGAACCTGACAG
>JACXTT010008564.1_pt1 | contig 14164 bp, 11 predicted proteins | sample 9270951 | NCBI WGS metagenome assembly JACXTT01 (sample SAMN15532306, study PRJNA645909) | rock metagenome | isolation source: weathered quartz diorite | place: Puerto Rico | collected 2017-06-21 | reverse complement strand
CTCCAGGTGCGCGATTATCCCCTTGCCGCGGCGCTGTCGTTCGGCCTGATGACGCTGATCGCCATTGGTGTGGTGGCGGCCGCGCGGCTTTTGCGGGAGGAACAGCTCGCGTGAGACGCCTGCTCGACGCGACCGCCGCGCTCGTGCTGGGGTATCTGTTCCTGCCGATCGGTGTGATCGTCGCTTACAGCTTCAATAGTCCGGCGGGGAAGTTCAATTTCGTCTGGAAGGGGTTCTCGGTCGCCGCCTGGCTCGACCCGTTCCGTTATCCGGCACTCGTCGAGGCGATGCGGCTGAGCATCATCGTGGCGACCCTGTCGACCTTGCTGGCGACGGTGTTAGGCACGATGCTGGCGCTGGCGCTGTCGCGGTACCGGTTTCGCGGTTCCGGTGGGGTGGGGTTGCTGCTGGTGTTGCCGCTGGCGACGCCCGAGGTGGTGCTGGGCTCGTCGCTGTTGTCCCTGTTTCTCACGGTGAACGTACCGACCGGGTTTGTCACGATCGTGATCGCCCATGTGATGTTTTCGGTGAGCTACGTGGCATTCACGGTGCGGGCGCGGCTGCGTGGCTTCGACTGGTCGCTGGAGGAGGCGGCGATGGATCTCGGTGCGGGCCCGTGGCGGGTGTTCCGGACGGTTACGCTGCCGCTCATCCTGCCCGGCATCGTTGCGGCGGCGATGCTGGCGTTCGCGCTCTCGCTCGACGACTTCGTCATCACGCTGTTCAACTCGGGGAGCGACGTGACCTACCCGCTCTATGTCTACGGCGCCCGGCGCGCTGCCTTCCCCCCGCAAATCAACGTCCTCGCGAGCGCCATCCTCGGGCTCAGCCTCGCTGTGCTGGGCCTGAACGTCTGGTGGCAGCGGCGCCGGATGCGGTCCTCCTGAACGGGGCGCGGCGCAGTCAGTCGATCGAGCAGGCGTGCTACTGGCTGGCGCGCCGCCCCGAGCGGCAGGTCCGCTCGCTCGAGGGGGGGCGCGTGGCGGATATCGCCGTCGTGGGGGCGGGACTCGCGGGGCTATGGACGGCGCTGTGGATCAAGGAGCTCGATCCGATCAGTGAGGTCGTGGTCGTAGAGCAGGGCGTCGCGGCCTACGGCGCGTCGGGTCGCAGCGCGGGAATCGTCTGGGACGGCATCGATTACGACCACGCCCTCGCCACCCGCCACTTCGGGGAGAGCGAAGCTCATCGTCTGGCACGCCTCGGAGAAGCGAATCTCGCGGAGCTCGAGGCCTTTCTCAGCGACCGCAAGATCGATTGTGACTACGAGCCGACGGGGCGACTGCTGGTGGCCCAGACGCCGCACCAGATGGATCGCTGCCGCGCGATCGTCGAAGCGGCGGAGCACGTCGGCATCGCGACCAGCCAGCTGCTCGACAAGGACGCGATGCGGGCCGAGGTGCACTCACCCGTTTATGTCGGAGGTGCCGCGATCGCCGCCGGCGGGGTGCTCGATCCGGTGAAGCTGGTAGACGGGTTGCGCCGCGAGGTCGAGCGACAAGGCGTGCTGGTGTTCGAGCGCAGCCACGTGGTGGCGATCGAGCCGGTCGGAGCGGCGGTGCGTGTCCGCACCGGACGGGGGCGCGTCGAGGCCCGCACCGTCGTGCTCGCGACGAGCGCCTATGCGAATCAGCTGCTGCCGCGGCTCGCCGCCCGGGTGATTCCGATGTTCGCCTACGCCATCGTGAGCGAGCCGCTCACCGCGGCTCAGCGCGAGGTGCTCGGGTGGCAGGGACGGCAGGGCGTGAGCGATGCCCGGACGTTCGGCAACTTCTACCGGCTCACGCCCGATGACCGCGTGTTGTGGGGCTCGAGCGACGTCGCCTATCACCCCGGATCGTTGGTCGATGCCGCGAGCGATCACTCAGAGCCGCACTACGACGCCCTGCGCGCCAGCTTCCGCCGGCACTTTCCCGCTATGCAGGGTCTCGAGTGGGCGTATGCCTGGGGCGGGCCGATCGCCGTGACGACGCGCCTCACGCCGTTCTTCGGCCGTGAGCGCGAGGGGCGCATCGTCTATGGGCTGGGGTTCTCGGGACGAGGGCTCGCGTCGACGCGTCTCGCCGGTCGCATCCTGGCGCTCATGGCCCTGGAGCGCTCGAGTGACTTGCTCGACCTCGCCATGGTCAAGCGCCCGCCGCCTCGGTTCCCGCCGGAGCCGCTCCGCAGTGCCACCGTGCGCGCGGTGCTGCGCGCCGTGCGCCGCGTCGACGCGGGCGCGGAGCCGGGACCGCTGTTGTGGTTGCTCGACCGCGTGGGGTTGGGGTTCGGGACCTAAGGGAGACAGCGTGAGTCAAGCGGTCGCCGGGGGAGGGGCCGCCGGACGCGGGGGCGCTCGATCGGACCACGCGTTCGGATCTAGTGCCGGTCACGAGGCACGATGTCCGTGCCGTGCGGCCCCCGCGTCCCCGCGTCCTGGCCCTCTCCCGGCGACCGCTACGCTTACGACCGTTGCGATTACTAACGAACGAGGTGGCCGAGGGCGCGGTCCATGGCGGCGAGTGCATACTCGACGTCCGCCGCGGTGATGCACAGCGGCGGCTTGATCCGCAGCACGTTGCCGAACAGCCCACCCTTGCCGACCAGCACCCCCAGCTGGCGCAGCTGCTCGAACAGCTCCGCGGTTTCCTCGCGCGCCGGCTCTTTCGTGGCGCGGTCGCGAACCAGCTCCATCCCCAGCATCAACCCGCGGCCACGCACGTCGCCGATGAGGCGGTGCCGCGTCGCCAGGTCCTCGAGGCCCGCGCGCAGCTGTGCGCCCACGACGCGCGCGTTCTCCTGCAGCCGCTCCTGCTCGATCACGTCGAGCACGGCGAGGCCGGCCGCCATCGCGAGCGGATTGCCGCCGAACGTATTGATGTGGGAGCGCTCGGTGAGCTTCTGGGCGATGTCGCGGCGGGTCGTCACCGCGGCCAGCGGGAAGCCGTTCCCGATCCCCTTGGCCATCGTGACGATGTCGGGAACGACGCCGAAGTTCTCGAAGCCCCAGTACTGGTCGCCCGTGCGGCCGAACCCCGGTTGCACCTCGTCGGCGATGCAGAGACCGCCGGACTCGCGCGCGATCGCGTACGCCTCGCGCAGATAGTTCGGCGCTCCGTGCGTGACGCCGCCCACGCCCTGGTATGCCTCGGCGATGAACGCGGCGATCCGGCCGGGGGTGGAGAACCGCACCAGCTCGCGGATGTCGGCCGCGCTCTGCGAGGCGATTTCTTCGGGGGTGCCGCGGAACGGGCTGCGATAGGGATCGGGGTTGATGGCGTGATGCACGCCGGTGTTCAGCTGCGCGGGATACTTCCACGTGTGCGGCGAGGTGAGCGCCATCGCGGCAGGCGAGCCGCCGTGATAGCCGTTGCGCAGCGCAATCACGTCGTGGTTCCCGGTCGCGAGCCGCGCCATCAGGATCGCGAGGTCATTGGCTTCGCTGCCGGAGTTGACGAAATACGTCACGTCGAGCCCCGCCGGCATCTTGGCGGCGAGGCGCCGCGCGAATTCCCCGAGCAGGGGATTGAGATAGATGGTCGACGTGTGACCCAGCAGCTCGAGCTGTCCTTCGATCGCACGCACGACCGTCGGGTGCGCGTGTCCGCAGGCGACCGTCGCGATCCCGGCGAAGAAGTCGAGGTAGCGCCGCCCTGTCTCGTCGAACAGGTATTGGCGGTATCCCTCCACCAGCATCAGCGGCTCGCGATAGACCGTGAAGATCCCCGGATTCGCGAACTGCCTTCGGGTGGCGAGCACCTCGTCCCGCGACGGGCCGGTGTAGGGTCGCGGGACGTGCGGGCAGGGCGGGAGTTGCAGCTCGGTTGCGGCGGTCGTTGTCATAGCGAGTCCTCGCAGCCAGTCTGCCGGTGCCTGCTGGCGTTGTCAATCCACGCTGCACGTTCCCCCTCTCTGCATGCGGAGAGGGGGTCAGGGGTGAGGAATCATTCGCCCGGCGGCCGGTCGATGGTCGCGTAGCGCACGTCCGCGGCGGCGCGCTCAGCGGCGTCTCCGAAAATCTTGTCGCCGTCGAAGCGGCCGTTCTCGATGAAAATCTCGGAGATCTTGTTCCCGGCGGTGACGCTTCCCGCGACGTGGACGCCGGGGACGCTGGTCATGAGGGTGTCGGGGTCGATAACCGGTCGCCCCGTCGCCCGGTCGTAGGCGATCCCGATCCGGTCGAACAGCGAGAGATCGGGATGGAATCCGATGAGCGCGTATACGCGGTCGGCAGGGATCTGCTCGCGGGTGCCGTCCGCACTGATCATGACGTGCTCGGCGCCAATGGCCTCGACCCTCGCGCCGAGGCGTGCCCCCAGCTCACCGGCTTTGATGCGGTTCTCGAGGTCGGGCTTGAGCCAGTATTTCACACTGCGCGGAAACGCCGTGCCACGATACACGAGCGTCGTCCGTGCGCCGGCACGAAACAGCTGCAGCGCCGCTTCCACCGCCGAATTGCGGCCGCCCACCACCACAACATTCTGACCATACGAGTGATGCGCTTCGTCGAAGTAATGACGAACGTGGGGGAGATTCTCGCCCGGGACGCCCAGTTGATTGGGGTGATCGAAGTAGCCGGTCGCGAGGATCAGCCGGTCGCAGGTGACGGTCTCGGCGCCGAGGCGCGTCTCGAGGATGCAGGTGACACGTCCGTTGCGTGCCTGCGCTTCCGTCAACCGGGCGTAGGTCTGGAGCCGCAGGCCTTCGGCGCGGACGACGCCGCGGTAGTACTTGAGCGCCTCTTCGCGCGTCGGCTTGGCGCCGGCGCAGACCAGCGGGTGGCCGCCGATTTCGAGCCGCTCCGGCGTGGTGAAGAACGTCATGCCGATGGGGTAATGAACGATCGAGTTGGCGACCGCTCCGGCGTCGAGGACGAGGGGGTCGAGCCCGCGGCGGCGCGCGGAGATGGCACAGGCGAGGCCGATCGGCCCGGCGCCGACGATGAGAATGGGGTGGTGCGGGGGCGTGGACACGTCTGCCTGGAATCTACTGTCGGCCGGCGCCCACTGGCCGGACCGGGCCACGCGCCCCCTTTTCCCGGGTCCTCTCCTCCCGGAGGATCGTATGAGCGATGCGGAGACGAAGCGCGCCACGAGTGACGCAGGCATCACGATCGAAGAGCGGCGACCCGTCTCGGCCGATGTCGACGTCTTCGGGCTCACCGACCGCGGGCAGGTTCGCAAGGAAAACCAGGACCAGTTCCTGATCGCGAGCCTCCACAAGCTGCTGCGCGTGCATCAGTCGAGTCTTGCCGCCGACGACGTCAGCCCGCTGATCAGCGACACGCGCGGCTGGCTGTTCCTCGTCGCCGACGGCGTGGGAGGGCGTCCCGACGGCCAGGCCGCGAGCGGCACCGCCGTCAAGACGATCGCGCATTACGTCACCCACCTCACCGATCTCTACCGTCGTCTCGACGAGGAAAAGGATTCGGTCTTTCTCGCCGAGCTGGAAGCGTCGGTGCGCAGGACCCACGAGGTGCTGCGCGCCGAGGGCCAGCGCGAGTACGGCGGGCGCGGCGGCGCGACGACACTGACGATGGTCGCCGCGCTGTGGCCGCGGGCGTATCTGGTGCAGGTGGGGGACAGCCGCTGCTACCGGTTGCGCGACGGACGGCTGGAGCGCATGTCGACCGATCAGACCGTGGTGCAGTCGCTCGTCGATTCGGGAGCGCTCACCGAAACCGAAGCCCACCGCTCGCCGTTACAGGGGGTCCTGTCGAGCGCGCTGGGGGGTCAGGAAGCAACGCCGATGACGCGCACCGCGGACGTGCGCTGGGACGACGTGATGCTGCTTTGTACCGATGGCCTCACCCGCCACGTGAGCGACCCGGAGATCGAAGCCGAGCTGAAGCAGACGCAGTCGGCGGAGCGGTCGTGCCGGCGACTCGTGAAGCTGGCGCTGGAGCGTGGCGGGACGGACAACGTCACCGTCGTCATCGGGCGGTTGCGGAGCCGCCGCTCGACGCCGCCGGCGTGAGCCGCACCGACAGTGCGGCGATCGTTGCCAGAGCAGCAAAAATGAGGAGTGCGACCGTAAAGCTGCCGGTGATGTCGCGCACACGACCCGCCAGCACCGACCCGACCGGCGCCCCGAGCTGACCGATCGAGCTGACGAGGGCGATGCTGCCCGCTGCCGCCGAGCCGGTGAACGAGGCCGTCGCGAGTCCCCAGAATGGCCCGAACGCGCCGGCGATGCCGATGGCGACGAGCGACAAGGCGACGGCGGCCAGCAGCGGAGATCGCAGCACGGCGGCCGTGGCGGCAAACCCGATGGCCGCGGTCACCAGCGTGCCTCGCAAGGGGCGGCGGCGTTCCCCCGTGCGATCGGAATGCGCGGCAATCAGCAACATCGCGAGAGCGGCGGCGAGCGGCGGTATGGTCGCCAGGGCTGCGACCGTGACATCGCTCAGCTGCGAAGCGCCCTTGATGATTTGCGGCAGGAAATAGAGTTGTCCGAAGCCCACCAGATTGATCGCTGCCCAGACGACACCCAGCCCCCAGACATTCCGGTCGCGGAAGGCCGGTCCGAGGACCGGTTGTTCGGTCGGCCCAGAAGGAGATCCCTCAAACCGCAGGCGATCCTCGAGCCAGTCGCGCTCATCGTCCGGGAGCCACTGCGCCTGGTCGGGTCGGTCGGTCAGCAACGCGAAGACCACGACCCCGAGCACCATCGCCGGCAGGCCCTCGAGCAGAAACAGCCACTGCCAGCCTGTGAGGCCGCCCCGGCCTCCCAGTCCGAGGAGCAGGCCCGACCCGAGCGTACCGATCGCCTGGGCGACCGGAATCGCGCTCATGAACGCCGCGACGGCGCGGGCCCGGACTGCACCCGGGAACCAGTAGGTGAGATAGAGCATCATGCCCGGGAAGAATCCCGCTTCGGCGGCCCCAAGCAGAAAGCGCAACGTGTAGAAGCTGGCCGTGCCGCGGACGAACATCATCGACGACGCGATACACCCCCACACGATCATCAGCGTCGCGATCCAGCGACGCGCGCCGATCCGGGCGAGCATGAGGTTGCTCGGCACCTGGAACAGCGTGTAGCCGAGCGACAGCATCCCGGCGCCGAGACCATAGGCCGTGGCCGTGAAGCCGAGATCGTGGTTCATCTGGAGCGCGGCCACGCTCACGTTCACGCGATCGATGAAGTTGACGACGGATGCCAGGAACATGAGGGGCAACAGCCGCCATGCGATGCGGCGGATGGCGGTGGTACGAAGTCTCTCGACGCCTTCTTTCCCGACCGGTTTTCTCGACGTAGTCAGTCTCTTAAGTAGCCCCACGTGTGCAACCGGTCGAAATCCTCGAACCACCGGTCTCCGATATCCATCCGATAGAACATGTTCGGGATCATGATGTTTTCGATCCGGTTGTAGACCTGCTTCTGTGCCGCGATCATCGTCGGGCCCATTCCCACGACGATGAGCACCACCCCCGACGTCCCCGTCACCAGCCACTCGTTGTCGACCGTCTTCACGTCCTCGATGTGCACCCCTTCGCGCATCGGCTTCTTGAAGATGATCACCGCATCCTTGGAGCTGGTCTCGAACGTTTCGGGATCGCGGTAGGGGAACGGTGGCACCACGATGCGCACGCCGACCTGGAAGCCCGAGCGTGCCTTGAAGCGGGTGATCGACCCCTCGGCAAGCCGGTGCAGGAATTCGCCGATCGGGGTGAGCATCCCCTCCTGCTGGATGCTGATCGTGGGATACCCGAACCGCGCCGTAAACTCGAGCGGGAAGATCCCGTTCGAGTTGACGATGCAGTTCACGTCGATATACCCGACGTAGCCCTCCTCCTTCAGCTTCCCTTCCATCTTCTTCAGGGTCGCGGCGAAGAGGCGGTTGGGCTCGCTCCAGAACATCGCCGTCCCCATTTCGCCGGTCGCGGGGCCGATGTCACCGGGAAACAGCTTCTTGTGCTCGAAGTTCACGTTGACGGGGAGGACGTACTCCTTGCCGTTGAAGAAGGCGCCGATCGCCACTTCCACGCCGACGATGCGCCGCTGCAGCTGGAACTCCTTGATGCGGGCCGCCCAGGCGCGCTTGTAGTCCTCGAGCACCTGAATCACGTCGGCGCCGTGCTCGTCTTCGCCCACGAACAGCAGCTGCTTCAAGTTCTGCGCCTCTCCCGATGGCTTGATGACGTAGCGGTTGGGATTGGATTGCACGAAGGCGATCGCGTCGTCGAATGACGTGAAGTTTTCCTGCGGGATGATCGACACACCGGCGGCCTTCAGCTCCTGCTGGCCGAAGGCGCGGTCGTCCTCGAGGCGGTCGGTGTAGGGGGTGCCCCCCACCACCGGCTTCCCGGCGGCCCGCAGCTTCTGGGCTTTCGCCCCCTGGCCGAGTACGTCGTCGAACACGATGACGTCGGCCCACTCGACTTCCTTCTCCCAGTCGTCGGTCTTGGGGACGAAGCCGTTGCCGATCTCCTTTTCGCTCTGGCTGTCGGTGCACAGCTGCACTTCGTGACCTTCCTTCACCACCTGCCAGGCGATGTCGGCGATCAACCCATCGAGCGACACGAACAGGAACTTCTTCCGGTCCACCACTCCTCCAGACGCCGGTGTTGGCGTAACATAAGCGTTGCGACAGCGCTCTGTCCTCAACCGGAGCACGACGAATGCGTAACAACTCCCTGCTCGTGAGTCTTACCGGGCTCATCCTTGGCGCCGCGTGCGCCGTGAACCCCGCCACGGGAAAGAAGGAGCTGGCCCTCGTCAGCGAGTCCCAGGAAGTGCAGATGGGACTGCAGGCCGACCCCGGAATCATCACCAGCATGGGCCTCGACCCTGACAGCGGCCGGCAGCGCTACGTCCGCGCGCTTGGGGCTCGGCTCGCCAGCACCTCGGAGCGGCCCAACCTCCCCTGGACATTCCGCGTGATCGACGACCCCGTCGTCAACGCCTTCGCCATCCCTGGCGGCCACGTCTACGTCACCCGCGGCATTATGGCGCACTTGACCAGCGAGGCGGAGCTGGCCGGCGTCATGGGCCACGAGATCGGGCACGTGACCGCACGCCACTCCGTGCAGCAGATGAGCCGCCAGCAGGTCGCCCAGCTCGGGCTGGTGGTCGGCATGGTGATCGACCCGAAGCTGCAGCGCTACGCCGGCGCTGCGTCCCAGGGCCTGGGACTCCTCTTCCTCAAGTACAGCCGCGACGACGAGAGCCAGGCGGACTACCTCGGCTACCGCTACATGCGCCGCCAGCGCTACGACGGCCGCCAGATGCCGCAGGTGTTCGCGCTGCTCGACCGGGTGACCGCGGCGAGCGGCAGCCGCATCCCCGAGTGGCTGGCTACGCACCCCAATCCCGGCAATCGCCTGGAAGCGATCAATCGCGATATCGCCGCAACGCCAAAGGAATCGCTCGGTACCGTCGTGAACCGCGAGTCGTACTTCCGGATTATCGACGGCATGGTGTACGGGGATAATCCCCGGGACGGCTACGTGCGGGGCGGCGTGTTCGTGCACCCCGATCTGCGGTTCCAGATCACATTCCCGGCGGGATGGACGGTGCAGAACGGACGCGACGCGGTGCAGGCGGCGAGTCCGGAACAGGATGCCGTCGTGCAGCTGTCGGTCGCCAGCCAGCCGACGCCCGATCAGGCGGCGACGGCGTTCTTCACGCAGCAGGGGGTCTCCGGTACGCCCGCCCGCATCAGCTTCCGTGGCCTGGCCGCGACGACGGGCGAGTTCACGGCCATGACCGATCAAGGCACCGTCGCCGGACGCGCGACGTACATCGCCTTTGAAAGCAGAGTGTACCAGACCCTCGCGTTACCGGGCCAGGAGCGCTATCCGGCCGTGCGGGATGTCGCCTGGCGCGCCACGACGAGCTTCGACCGCCTCACCGATCCGGCAGTGCTTGGCGTGCAGCCCTGGCACCTGCAGGTGGTGACGGTGCCGCGCAGCATGACGGTGGAAGAGTTCGCGCGGGCCTACCCGGGCCCAGTGCCGGTGGCGACCGTCGCGCTCGTCAACAACGTCGACGCCGGCGACCGGTTTGCGGCGGGGTCGCTCGCCAAGCGCATCGTGGGAGACCCATTGCCGTGACGGCGCGGATCGCGGGGAAGTGGGCGCTCGTCACCGGGGCGAGCGCGGGGATCGGACTGGCCTGCGCGCGGCGCTTCGCCGCCGACGGCGCGCACCTCGTGCTCTGGGCGCGCCGCGCCGACCGGCTCGAGCGGGAAGCGAAGGAGATCCACGAGCGCCACGGCGGCGGCATCCAGGTGCGCACGGCCGTCGTGGACGTACGCGAGCGCGCCGAGGTGGAGGCCGGCGTGGCATCGCTCGTCGCCCACGGGATCGTGCCCGACATTTTGCTCAACAATGCCGGACTCGCGGCGGGCCTCGACAAGCTGCACGAGGGCGATCCCGACGACTGGGACCGCATGATCGACACCAACGTGAAGGGGTTGCTCTACGTGTCGCGCGCGGTGCTGCCGCACATGGTGCGGCTGGGGCGCGGTCACGTGGTGAATCTGGGCAGCCTCGCCGGCCACCAGACCTATCCCAAGGGCAACGTCTACGGGGCGACGAAATACGCCGTGCGCGCGCTCACCGAGGGAATGCACCTGGACCTGGTCGGCACGCCGGTGCGCGTCTCGAGCATCGACCCCGGGCTCGGCGAGACCGAGTTCTCCGTTGTGCGCTTTCACGGCGATGCGGAGCGCGGCAAGAGCGTCTATCAGGGGATGCGGCCGCTCACGGCCGACGACATCGCGGAGGTGGTGAGCTACGTCGTCAACTTGCCGGAGCACATCGACGTGCTCGATCTGGTGCTGATGCCGACGGCGCAGCGCAGCACCCAGGTCGTACACCGCGCGTGAGGGTTACTTCGCGCGGTCGAGATACTCCCCGGTGTTGGGATTGACCCGCACCTTCTCGCCGGTCTGAAGAAACTCGGGGACGTTGACCGAGACGCCGTTGGACAGCTTGGCGGGCTTCGTCGACGCGGTCTTGGTGGCGCTCTTCATCACCGGCGCCGTCTCCACGATCTCGAGCACCAGCGCGTTGGGGAGCTCGACTCCGATCGGACGGCCGTTGAAGTACTCCGCGATGACCTCCATCCCGTCCGTCATCCACTGGGAATGGTCGCCGAGGGCTTCCTCGTCCATTTCATATTGCTCGTAGGTCTGCTTGTTCATGAAGTGGTACGAGTGCCCGTCATGGTAGAGGTACTGCAGCTCGTGGGTCTCGAGGTGCGCCTCTTCGACCGTATCCGAGGCCCGAAACCGATGCTCGATCGTGACGCCCGTCTTCAGCTTGCGCAGCTTGGCGTGGACCATTGCCCGCAGGTTGCCGGGGGTGTGGTGATGAAACTCGATGACGCGACAGGGCTCACCCTCGAACATGATGGCCATGCCCCGGCGGATATTGGTCGCGGTAATCGGCATTGCGGAGCGTCCTGACGGTAAACGGTCGGCTGAGCACGCCCCTCATTGGGGTGCTCGGGCGGTCGAATCTAAACGGGCGGCGCGAACGGCGGCACCCTGCGAAAGAGCCCGTCAGCGCTACATTGTCTCCTGTTAATCGTGACGCCGTCCGGCGTACCGGAGTCTTGAACGAACAGATGCGCATGAATCTCACCGGCACCAGCCTCCTCCTCATCGCTTTGAGCGTCGGCTGCCGCACCGCCCATTCGGCGGCCGCGGCGCGTCCGGCCACGCAGCGGCCCGACACCCTGCTGCCTGGCATGCCGCCGCCGCTCGACCCCAACAACGTCTACGCGGGCGCCGGCGCCGGGATGGTCGACTCCATCGCCCGTCTCGCGAAGCCGCTCGTCTATGTTCCGCTCGGCGGGGCGGGGAGCGTCACGATCATCGATCCGGCGGCGCACAAAGTGCTGCGCACCTTTGCGACCGCTACGCTGCCGCAGCACGTCGTCCCCGCGTACGACCTGCGCACGCTGTGGGTCGCGAACGACATCGGGAACAGCCTGACCCCGATCGATCCCGTTTCGGGGAAGGAAGGAAAGAGCGTCCCGGTCGAGGATCCCTACAACCTCTACTTCACTCCTGACGGCAAGTACGCCGTCGTCGTTGCCGAGCGCGACCAGCGGCTCGACTTCCGCGACCCGCACACGATGGCGCTGCACGATTCCGTGAAGGTCGATTGTCCCGGCGTCGATCACATGGATTTCACCGCGGACGGGCGCTACGCCGTCGCCTCCTGCGAGTTCTCGGGGAAGCTGCTGCGGCTCGACGTGGCAACGCACAAGATCACCGGCTATCTGAAGCTCGATCCCGGCAAGCCGTCGATGCCGCAGGACGTGCGGCTATCCCCTGACGGCAAGGTGTTCTTCGTCGCCGACATGCTCGAGGACGGTCTCTCCATCATCGACGCCGATTCGCTGAAGCGCATCGGCTTCATCCCGACCGGCACCGGGACGCACGGCATCTATCCCAGCCGCGACGGAAGGTTTTTCTATGTGTCGAATCGGGGGTGGCATACGCTGCACGCCGGCCCGCACGGACCCGGCAGCATCAGCGTCGTGGATCCGATCGCGCGCACCGTCGTCGCCAACTGGCCGATCGAGGGCGGCGGCAGCCCCGACATGGGCAACGTCTCGGTCGATGGCTCGGAGCTGTGGCTCTCGGGACGCTACGATCAGGAAGTGTATGTGTTCGACACGAAGACCGGCCGGCTGCTGTATCGGATCAAGGTCGGTCGCGATCCGCACGGGCTTGCGGTGTGGCCGCTTCCGGGACGGTTTTCACTGGGGCATACTGGCAACATGAGGTGACAGGTTGTCGGGTGCCAGGTAGTCAACCTGACACCTGACACCTGACACCTGACACCTCAGCTCCGCAGCTCCGGGAGGTCTCGAAACAACTCCAACGCTTCTGGATTGGCCAGCGCCTCGACGTTCGTCACCGCCTGCCCATGCACCACCGCCCGCACCGCCAGCTCCGACAACTTCCCGCTGATCGTCCGTGGCAGGTCCGCGACCTGAATGATGCGCCACGGCACGTGATGCGGGCTCGCCTCCTCGCGTAAGCGACGACGGATGCGCTCTCGCAGCGCGTCGTCGAGCCGCAAACCGTCCCGTAACCGCACGAACAGCACGATGCGCACGTCGCCGCCCACCGCGTCGAAAGAAATCGCGAGACTCTCGATCACTTCGGAGAACTGCTCGACTTGGCGGTACAGCTCGGCGGTGCCGATGCGCACACCGCCGGGGTTCAACGTCGCGTCCGAACGGCCGTAGATGACGAGCCCGCCGTGGTCGGTGATCTCCGCCCAGTCGCCGTGGCGCCAGACGCCCGGGAATTTCTCGAAGTAGGCGGCGCGGTACTTCGCTCCCTCCGCATCATTCCAGAAGGCCACCGGCATCGACGGGAACGGTTTCGTACAGACGAGCTCGCCCGGAACGCCGCGCACCGGCCGCCCCGTGGCGTCGAACGTGTCCACCGCCATGCCGAGCCCTGGTCCTTGCAGCTCGCCGCGCCACACCGGCTCCGTCGGCACGCCCAGTGCGAAGCAGGAGATCAGCTCCGTCCCGCCGGAGATGTTGCAGAGATGCAGGTCCTGCTTGACGTGTGCGTAGACGTAGTCGTAGCTGTGTCCCGCGAGCGGGCTGCCCGTCGTGAGCAGGGCCCGCAACGCGGTGAGGTCGTGTGTTCGCGCGGGGTCGAGCCCCGTTTTTTCCGCCAGGGCGAGGTACTTGGCGCTGGTGCCGAATACCGTGACGCGCTCTCGCGCGACCACGTCCCACAGCACCCGGGGATCGGGGGCCAGCGGAGCGCCGTCATACAGCACGATCGTCGCCCCGGTGGCCAGAGTGCTCGCCAGCCAGTTCCACATCATCCAGCCCGTGGTCGTGTAGTAGCAGATCCGATCGCGAGGGCCCAGGTCGCAGTGCAGCACGTGCTCCTTCTGGTGCTGCAACAGCGTCCCGCCGGCACCGTGCACCATGCATTTCGGGAGGCCCGTCGTTCCGGACGAATAGAGGATGTAGAGCGGGTGGTCGAACGGGAGCCGCGTGAATTGGCTCTCCGTCTCCGGGCCGAGCCATTCGTCCCAGAGCATGGCGCGGGGAATGGCGCGTACATCGGGATGCGCGGACAGGTAGGGAATGATGACGACCTGCGCGACCGGGGGCAGTTGCTGCTGCACCGCCGCGATCCGCTCGCGTAGATCGATCTCCCTCCCGGCGTAGCGATACCCGTCGACGGCGAGCA
>JACXTT010008563.1_pt1 | contig 14164 bp, 12 predicted proteins | sample 9270951 | NCBI WGS metagenome assembly JACXTT01 (sample SAMN15532306, study PRJNA645909) | rock metagenome | isolation source: weathered quartz diorite | place: Puerto Rico | collected 2017-06-21 | reverse complement strand
AAGGTGTTCTTCCTGATCACCATCCCGATGATCGCGCCGTCGCTGGCGGCGGGGGGCATGATGTCCTTCGCGTTGTCCCTGGATGACCTGGTATTGGCCAGCTTCGTCTCGGGGCCGGGCTCGACCACCTTGCCGATGGAAGTGTTCTCGGCGGTGCGCCTGGGCGTGAAGCCGGAGATCAACGCAGTGGCCAGTTTGATTCTGTTGGCGGTGTCGTTGATGACCTTCCTGGTCTGGTACTTCGGTCGCCAGGCCGAAGAGCGCCGCAGGAAAGCCATCCAGCAGGCCATCGAGGAAGGCGCGGCGGACTCCTGGAAACAGCCGGAGATGCGTCGGGCGGCGGCGGAGACTGCGTAGGTCGCAAAAAGCTTCGGTGTAATGCCCACCCGGTCTTGATACCGGGTCGGCTTGAAATACCAACCTGTAGGAGCCAGCTTGCTGGCGATAGCGGCCGATCGGGCGATGCAAGGCTCACTGGCCTCATCGCCAGCAAGCTGGCTCCTACAGGGGGGTGTGGCGTCCTCAGGGGCTCACTCGGCCCACGGCGAATGCCGGATCACCTCGACAAAATTCATCGGCTTGAACGTCGCATCCTTGTCCTTCAACACGTCGGTCTTGACGTTGCCGAAGGTGCTCAGCGGACGATGGCGCAGCCCATCGGCGAACGCGCAGATGATGCACTCCTTGAACCCTTCCCCGCGTGGATGCGCGTGCACCACCGCTTCGCGCTGGGCGCTGGGAAACGCCGCGTAATCCATCCCCAGTACATCCATTTCCACCCCGGCCGTGACCAGCGCTACCGTCGGCCGCAGGTGTTGCGGCACCCCCGGTGTGGTGTGCAGGGCAATCGACAGCCAGACCTGCTCGATATCGTCATCCGACAGCCCGTAAGGCTTCATGAACGCCTTGGCGGCATTGGCGCCGTCCACTTCGAAACGTTCGTCATCGCTACGATGACCTTCGACCAGGCCGAGGTCGTGGAACATCGCGCCCACGTATAACAGCTCTGGATCGTAGGCCAGTTGCTTGCGCTCGCCGCTCAGGGCGCCGAACAGGAACACCCGTCGCGAGTGGTGGTAGAGCAGATCGCTTTCCACGTCGCGGATATATTCGGTGGTGGCCTTGGCCAGGGCGCTGTCGGGGATCTTGATGCCGGCAATGTTGTTGCTCATGTCGAGACTTCCTCTGGGGAGCGCCAGGAGGGCGCCGATGGGTTCAGTCTGGTGTCGAGGGCGGGTGGCAACAATCGATACAGGGTGGCGAATCCAGCCATTCACGGCAGGTTTCGCGCCAACGTGCACGCGTGATAGAGGCGGCGGTCGCATCGCCTGGGGGCTTGCGCTACCGTAGCGCTGACTTGCATCGAGGCCAGCCCCATGACCCGAACCGTTGCCGTTGTGGTGTTCCCCGGCGTCCAGGCCCTGGATGTCAGCGGACCCATGGATGTCTTCGCCGAAGCCAACGGCTTCCTGCCGCCCGAGGCCCACTACCGGCTGGAAGTGATCGGTGTCGAGCGCGGTTGGTTGGCGTGTTCCAACGGCCTGGCAATCCAGGCGCATTGGCATTTCAGCGAGGCCCTGGAGCGCTACGACCTGCTGTTGTGCGCCGGCGGACCGGGCCTGCCGGAGCTGGATTTCGGTGACGCGTTTCATGCCTGGCTGCGCGTGGCCAGCGCCCGCGCCGGACAGTTCGGTTCGATCTGCAACGGTGCCTTCATGCTGGCCCGGGCCGGCTTGCTGGACGGGCGCACGGTGACCACCCACTGGAGTGATGCGCCGGCGCTGGCGGCGTTGTGCCCAGAGGCGCGGGTCGAGGCCGATCGCCTGTATGTGCAGGACGATCGACTGTTCACTTCGGCGGGGGTGACGGCGGGAATCGACTTGTCGTTGTACCTGCTGTCGCGCGATCACGGTGCGCAGGTGGCGCTGAAGGTCGCCAAGCGGCTGGTGGTGTTCACCCAGCGTTCGGGGGGGCAGTCGCAGTTCAGTCCGTACCTGGCGCCCCATGCCGAGGCCTCGTCGCCGGTGGCCCAGGCGCAGCAGTATGTGTTGGCGCACCTGACCGGGGATTTGAGCATTGCCGAATTGGCCCGGGCGGCGAACATGAGTGCGCGGAACTTCTCCCGGGTGTTTACACGCGAGACGCAAGTGACCCCGGCGGAGTTTGTCGAGCGGGCCAGGGTGGATGCGGCGCGGGTGATGCTGGAAAGCGGCGGCGCGCCGCTGAAGACCGTGGCTTATGAGTGCGGCTTTCGTGATGCGCACCATATGCGCAGTGTGTTCCAGCGGCGGTTGGGGGTTACGCCGCAGCAGTTTCGGCGGCATTTTGCAGGCTTGGTCTGAGTCAGGCCGAGATTTGTGGCAAGCCCGCTCGCCACAAATCCGCTCTCGGCTTAAAAAAATGACGGCCTCAGGGTTTCAAACTGTCGTACGCCTCCAGCGCATGCAGCGAGTAGATGTAGGCGGCGCCGGCATTCAGCGAAATCGCCGTGGCCAGGGCCGCGGCGACTTCTTCGCGGCTGGCGCCGGCCTTGATCGCGGCGTCGGTATGGGCACCGATGCAACCGTCGCAACGGGTGGTAATCGCCACGGCGAGGGAGATCAGCTCGCGGGTCTTGGCATCCAGCACATTGTTTTCCGCGGCGGCTTCGCCCAGCTTCGCGTAGGCCTGGACCATCTTCGGATTGGATTTACCCAAGCTACCGAAGGCGTTCTTGATGGTTGGCAGCAGTTCGGACCAATTGAGAAACATAATGGCAACTCCTGAAAGGGTAAGCGTAGGGTGGCTTGGCAACGGATGCAGTCGCCCCTTTCAGGTGTAGTCACTTTTCTTCAATGCGCTCAAGGTTTTGTCCGAAACGCGCAAGTGAATTCGATCGATAAGCTCATCAGGCCCCGCCGGGGCGCGCTGTGGACGCTCCTTGCGCCTGCAAGCCGCCAGCCAATGTGTCACTTGCCCGGCAGCAGTTTCAGGACACCGCGGGTATTGGCCGACACCTCCACCTCATCCAGGCGCACCTGGGCATACTCGCCTTCGATATAGGTCTCGGCCTGGTCGTCGTAATACTTGTCGAACAACACCCCGCTTTGCCCCACCGGGTTGACGGTCAGGCTATGCTCCGGGTCGGCGAAGTCGATGAGCCGACGTGTCGAAGGCCCGTTGCTCACCGACCAGGGTGCCGGTCCGATCCTCGCCGACAGGTTGTTCGGCACTTCGTGGCTGCCCGGTGCATCGAACGGGCCGACGTTGAACAACCAGTCCAGCGGCTTCTGCCGGCCCAGCGGATGCTCGTGGGTCAGGGTATGGGCCTGGCCCCACACCCAGCCAGCGGGATCCTCGCCGTAGAGGTCCTTGAGGTGGGCGATGCTGGCTTGCCAGGCGGTCTTGACCGTCTCGGCGCGGCTCTTGCCCCACCACGGCGAATGCTCATCGGCGGCCAGGCGTGGCAGGGCGGCGTCCACCACGCGTGAGCTCAGCAGCGCCTTGAAATAGTCATCGCCGAGCTTGTCGTGCATCGCGGTATAGGTCAGGTCATAGATAAACTGGCTGAACAATGTGGCGCTGGTGGAACTCATCGGGTAGTCGCCTTTCCACAGCGCCAACTGTTCCACCAACTTCAGCTGCGCCGGGTCTTTCACCACTTCGCGTAGCACCGGCAACAGCGGCTTGAGCAGGCGCGGGCCGTAGTCGGTGGTGGTGCCCAGTTGCAACTTCTGGCTGTTTTCCAGGTTCCAGCGCACGCTGCTGTCGCTCAGTTGCCGGTTCAACTGCTGGCCGCGATCGGCCAGGTTGTAGTAGCCGGGAATCTCCATGCCGGTAGGCGACACCGGCTGGGCGTTGGCCGAGACGATATAGCCGCGCGCCGGGTTCTCTTCCTGGGGGTTGGCGCTGAACGGGTAGTAGCCGTCCTTGTCGGCATCGCCGGTGCTGCCGTCGAGGAGGAAGCCCGGGTTGGCTCCGGCCGGACGCTTGGGCAGCAGCGCCGCCGCCCACCAGCCGATATCGCCCTTGGCATTGGCCCACACCACGTTGAGCCCGGGGGCCTGGATCTTCGAGGCGGCCCCGCGGGCCTTTTCCAGGGTGTCGGCGCGGTTGAGCTCGTAGAAGGCGTCGAGGATCGGGTCCGGAGTCTCGAGAAAGGCCCACCACATCGAGACCGGCTGGGCTCCGCCAATGGCGCCCAGGGCGTCATTGACGATCGGGCCATGGGGGGAGCGGCGCAGCGTGACGGTGACCGGCGCCTCGCCCTTGACGGCGATCTGCTGCTGGCTGCTGGTCATCTCGACCCACTGGCCGTGGTACCAGACCTGATTGGGGTGGTCCGGGTTGGTCTTCTCGACGATCAGGTCCAGGTCGTCGTTCTGGAACATGGTCAGGCTCCAGCCGAACGCCTGGTTGTTGCCCAGGAAGGCGAAGGGCACCAGCGCCTGGTGATAGCCGTACAGCTCGTAGTTCGGGGCCGAGAGATGCGCCTCGTACCAGACCGAGGGCGTCGAGAAATGGATATGCGGATCGCCCGCCAGCAGCGGCTTGCCGCTCTTGGTCCGGCTACCGGAAACCGCCCAGGCGTTGCTGCCTTCGAACTGCGGCAGGCCGGCGTGCTCCAAGGCCTGGTCACTCACGCGGGCGAGGGCGCCGAGGCTCTTCCAGTCGGCATCGGCCAGGGGCGTCGGGGTGGCGAGCGCACCCTGGGGACGCCATTGCTGGTCGAACACCTTCAGGTAGTCGGGGCCGAGTTTATCGCGCACATAGGTCAGCAGCGGGTCGGTGCGAAACGCGGCGGCGAAGCTGTAGGCCAGGTAGCCGGCGATGCTGATGGTGTCCTCGGCGGTGAACGGCCGCTTGTCGATGCCGAGGAGATCGAACTCCATGGGCCTGGCGTGGGTGGCCTGATACTGGTTGATACCGTCCAGGTAGGCTTGCAGGGCCTTCCAGCTGGCGGACTGCTTGTCGATCCGGGCGACGTACTGGTCGGCGCGTTCGCGGATGCGCAGGCCACGGAACAGCTTGTCGGTTTCCACCAGCTTGGGGCCGAGCACCTCGGCCAGTTCACCGCGGGCCAGGCGGCGCATGATTTCCATCTGGAATAGCCGGTCCTGGGCCTGTACGTAACCCAGGGCGCGGTAGAGATCGGCCTCGTTTTCGGCGCGGATATGCGGCACGCCACGGTCGTCGTAGCGCACCGTGACCGGCCCTTGCAGGTTTTGCAGCGTAACCTGGCCCTGACGCATCGGCTGTTTGCTCTCGACGTACCACAGGCCAGCCCCGGCAACGGCGGCGATCAGGGCGGCGAGAACGGTCAGGCTGCGTTTCATGCGTGAATCCTTGTGGCTGCCGGAACTGGGCCGGGAAGGTTTAGCACAGGAGGGTATACAGATACATCGACTGGGTGGGCGATTGCTGTAGAAAGTCCGGTTCGCCCTGCGGGCCGGCTACAGGTCGTGCTGGGGTGGTTGCCACGGGCAATAACAGCCCACCGCCATGTTGTGGGTGGCATTCACCGCGCGGCCTTCGCTCAGCGCCTGCAGGATCGGTTCGATAAAGCTGTTGCCGGAGTTGCAGGTGGCGCCCTGGCTGTAGGGGCCGAAGTAAGCCAGCTTGCCGTCGCGGCCCCAGATCGCCACCGCCGGGCTGACCGTCAGGTGCTCGGCCCCCGGCAAGCCCGGCAGTGCCCGGATCGCACCCAAGGTGGTCGGCAACTGGCCGTGGGTCCCGGGTTTCTGCACCGAATAGAACTCGACGCCCTGCGCGGCGAAACGCTCGATCAATTCCCCCAGGTGCTGCTGGTTGCCGACATTGCACGGGCAGCCCGGGTCCCAGAAGTGCACCAGGCGGATCTTGCCCGGCCCGGCCAGCTCCACCGGCAGGCTGAGGCTGTCGCCGGCGAACAACCCGGTCTGCTCGCTGAAGGCGCGGATATAGCGGCCCTGGAACCACTCATAGGCGAACCACAGCCCGGTCGCGCAAACCACGGCGAGCAGGCTGGCGAGTAATGTCTTGTGACGCATCTGGGGCATGGCGATTCGGTCCTTGGCGGTCGCGTAGCTTGCCATGCCTGCCCTGACAGATGAATATCGCAAGTCTGTAAAACGCCTTTGGCGTTGTCGTGTCTTTGCCTGGAAAGCCTATGTCCGTCACCTTTGCCGCCGATTCCCTGCGTTCCAGCTTGCGACCCTTGGTCGCGGCGCAGCCCTTGTCGGAAGAGGCGCGGGCCTACCAGCGCTTCTACGGCTTGGATCTGCCCGGGCGCAACCCACCCGCCGCCAGCCGGCTGGGGCGCTTCAGCAGCGGCGATTTCGAGCTGGTGAGCCAGCTCTGGCTGCCGGCCGAGCCGGTGGCGACGCTGTTCCTGTTCCACGGTTTCTACGATCACATGGGCCTGTACCGGCATGTCGTGGACTGGGCGCTGGACCAGGGTTTCGCGGTGATTGCCTGCGACCTGCCGGGTCATGGCCTGTCCAGCGGCGAGCGGGCCAGCATCGATGACTTTGCCCAGTACCAGCAGGCGTTGCAGGACCTGTTCAACGAGGCCCGCAGCCTCGACCTGCCGCAACCCTGGCACCTGTTCGGCCAGAGCACCGGTGGCGCGGTGGTCATCGACCACCTGCTCAGGCACGGTAGCGACAGCCCGGCCCAGGGCCAGGTGATCCTGCTGTCGCCGCTGGTGCGGCCCCGGGACTGGGGCTGGTCGAAGTTCAGTTATTACCTGCTCAAGCCCTTCGTCAAAGGCATCGCCCGGCGTTTCAGCGAGAACACCAACGACCCGGCGTTCATGCCGTTCCTGCAGGCCGATCCGTTGCAACCGCAGCGTCTGCCGACAGCCTGGGTCGGTGCGCTGGCCCGCTGGATCCCGCGCATCGAAACCGCGGCGAACAGCCCGCGCCGACCGCTGATCGTGCAAGGGCAGGCCGACATGACCGTCGACTGGCGCCATAACCTCGCCGTGCTGCGGGGCAAGTTCGACCGCCCCGAGGTGCTGATGCTGCCTGAGGCCCGGCACCACCTGGCCAATGAAATCCCGGCCTATCGCGAGCGCTATTTCAGCTTTCTCAGCGAGCACCTGCACCCATGACCGAAGAGCCCGCCATGACCGACCGCCTGCCCCGCCGCACCGACTACCGCCACTTCCAGCCGATCATCACGCGCTGGCACGACAACGATGTCTATGGCCACGTGAACAACGTCACCTACTACAGCTTTTTCGACACGGCGGTGAACACCTACCTGATCGAGCAGGGTGGGCTGGATATCCATGACGGTGAAATCGTCGGTTTCGTGGTGAGTTCGGCCTGCGACTATTTCGCCTCGATCGCGTTCCCCGAGCGCATCGAGATCGGCCTGCGGGTCGGAAAACTGGGCAACAGATCGGTGCAATACGAGCTGGCGGTCTTCAAGGCCGGTGAAGACGATGCCTGCGCGGCCGGGCGCTTTGTCCACGTGTTCGTCGATCGCGCCTCGAACCAGCCGGTGAGCATCCCCGCAACCTTGCGCGAAGCGCTTCAGTCGTTGAGCTGAATGATCCCTTCACGCACCGCGAACAGCACCAGGCCGGCAATATCGTGAATCCGCAGCCGGTGCATGATCTGCGAGCGGTGCGCCTCGATGGTCTTGACGCTGAGGCCGAGTCCGACCGCGATGGAACGGGTGGTCTCGCCCCGGGCGATCAGCCTGAGGATTTCCAGTTGCCGCGCCGTCAGCGCGACCTGGTTGGCGCGGATCGGCTGGCTGTGGGCCTGGCGCACGGCCTGGTCGACCACCAGCGGCACCACGGCCGAGGACAGGTATTGGCCGCCGTGGCGCAAGGCCTTGAGCGCCAGCTCCAGCTCCAACACCGTCGCGCTTTTCAGCAGGTAGCCGTGGGCCCCCAGTTGCAGGCACTTCATCACGAAGTGGCTGTCGGTGTGCATCGACAGCATCAGCACCTTGCTGCGCGGCGCGCGTAGCGACAGCTCCTTGAGCGCCGCCACGCTGTTCATGCGCTCCATGGACATGTCCAACAAGACGATGTCCGGCTTGAGCCGCGAGGCCAGCTCGATCGTCGCCTGGCCATCGCCCGCTTCGCCGACGATTTCGTATTCCTGTTGTTTTTCCAGCAGCGCCTTCATGCCCGCGCGAAACAGCGGGTAATCGTCGGCTAGCAGTATTCGACAAAGCATAAGCTCAAGCCCAATGACGCAAAGGGAAGGGCGCAGCCGCCTCGGCGGGCTGCGGTGGTTTATGTCGGACTCAAGGGCCGGATGCCGAGTGCGGGTCAGCCGTGGCGGGCGCTGTCAGCAAACTGCTGGATCATTTTCGCAAGCTTCGCCCAGGGCTCGGCTCACTGCGCGGCACCGACGCGGATGGCTTCTTTCGACATGTGAACATTACGCCCGGGACGCGGAAACAGCAGCGGACTCATAGGCGTTTGTAGACCGAGGGATTGAGCAGCCGCACCGGGACGTCGACGTCGTAGATGCTTTCCGCGTGACCGATGAACAGCAGCCCGCCGGGACGCAACTGACTGACCAGGCGTTGCACGGTGCGTTGTTTTTCGTCATTGCTGAAGTAAATCAGGACATTGCGCAGGAAGATCACATCGAACAACCCCAGGTCATCGGGTAGCGGCTGGATGATGTTGATCTCCCGCAGGCTGACCCGTTCGCGCAGGGCGGCCTGGACCTGGAAGCACCCGCTCATCTCGCCGGTGCCGCCAAGGCAGTGGCGGTGCAGCCAGCCCTGGGGGAAATACTTGGCCTGGGCGCTGTCGTAGATAGCGTCACGGGCTTTTTCCAGCATGTTCCGGCTCAGGTCGCTGGCAAGGATCGACCAGTCGCCACTGCGCACATGTTCCTGCGCAACCAGGGCCAGGCTGTAGGCTTCTTCGCCGGAAGAGCAGGCCGCGCTCCAGAGTTTCAGCGGACCTTGCTGAGCGGCCAGCCACTCGCCGAGATAGTCGAAGTGCGGATGCTCACGGAAAAAATAGGTTTCGTGGGTGGTCAGCAGATCGACCACCAGCCGCAGTTCCTCGAGGTTCGCCTGCTGGTCGAGCAGGTGCAGGTAGTCGGCGTAGCTGTAGAACCGGTAATGGCGCAGGCGCGTCATCAGGCGCGCGGCCACCAGCGCCCTTTTGTTCGGCGCCAGGACGATACCCGAGGCGTCGGCCATGAGCTTTTGCAAGCGGCGGAATTCGCTGTCGTCGAGGGGGAGTAGCGTGAGCTCGCTGGACATTTCAGCGGCCCCGGGCTTCGAACCGCGTGGCGGACAACGACGCCTGGCGCGCTTCGTCGGCGTCGGCCAAGCCTGCTCCAGTGAGAAGGGACTGATTGAGGAGCAACCCGGCAGTGCTTGGTCCGCAAACTCCAAAATAGATCCGCATCTCCTGCTTCCATTGCATCGCTCAAGGTCGGCGGATCATATCGGTAGCATATTGATATCAATATCGGGATAACCCTTAATCCTGCAGGGCTGAAAAGACGATTTTCCGGGGGGGCGAACGGGTTTTGAAACTGACTGCCCCGCTAGGTATTTGCACCCTCCTTCAAGCATTACGCTGCCTGCTGAAGGAATGGCGCCAGGGCTCTAATCGGCGGGTTCTAGGAATTAGGCTTAAGGTCAGGTAACAAAAAAGATGTAATGGAGTGTAACTATTCTTGAGCGACGGCTTGGCTGGCCTCCTTGAAATGCCGTCGCTCGCGCAACCGACCGTCAGTCGTCCCAATGCCGGTGATGCTTGCGATGGCCCCAACCGTGGCCGCGATGCTCGCGATGGTATTCGCGGCGCTCGCCACGATAATGGCGACCTTCGTCATCGCCGGAGTTGCCCATGTAGTTGCCCAGCGCGCCGCCCGCGCCACCGCCGGCCGCCGCGCCCAGCAGGGCGCCGTTGGTGCCGCCCATGCTGCGGCCCACCACGTTGCCGCCGGCCGCGCCGAGGGCGCCACCGATGGCGGCTTCGCCACGGCTGTGTCGGTTCGCGCCGACCGCGCTGCCACCGGCACCCCCCAGGGCCGCGCCGATGGTCGAGCCGGTGTTGCCGCCCAGGGACTGGCCGACGGCCGAACCGAGCACCCCGCCCAACGCGCCGCCGATACCGGCTTCGGCGGTACCGCCGGCGCAAGCGAAGCCACTGGCCAGGCTCAGGGACAACAAGAGAATCGACGAAAACTTCATTTGAGGGGGAGCCTCCAAGGGATGACGGCGCGATCCTGAGGCCTGTGTAGGAAACGTTACAATCGAAATCCGACGAATAACACGAGTTGTATACAAAATTATAACTTACTGTTTTTGCTCGGGAACTTAGTGGGTTTTAGGCGGTCTCACCTCGCTTGAACCCTTCTATTTGGCGCCTCCCGCGCCGGTAAAGCGCGTTTTTCCGGTCCTAGCGTCGGCTCCAGAAAAGCGATGTGCTCCAACGTTTTTCCATCCCGTAGAACTGCCGCCGGTTATCCAGGTAAGCGGCGTAGATCCGTGTCAGCAGATCGGCATAGCCTGGCAATGCTCCTGCGTCGCCTTGCAGCGTGGCATGCACGGCCTGGGCGCAGTGCTGGCCGCAGTAAAGTGCCGTGGCGATGCCTTGCGAGGATAGCGGATCGAAGGACAAGGCCGCATCCCCGACCGCCGCCCAACGTGTGCCGTGGAACACTGAAAGTTGCCCACTGCTGGCGTCCATGCCGTGGACCGAGGTGCCGGGGTGGTAGCCGTGCGCCTGGCACAACGGCAACAACAGGCGCGTCTGTGCCAACTGCCGCCACAGGCCTTCGCTGTTCAGTAGCTGCTGGCGATCCAGCAGGTCGAGATCGCTGAGATAGCTCACCAGGCGCTCTCCCGAAGGCAGCAGCACGCTGTACCACCAACCGTTCTCGACGGCCTCGACCAGGGTCCGACCGTCCTGGTCCGTCCCTTGTGAGCTGTGCAGCAACAGGTAGAACGCCACCAGTCGATCATCCTCCTTACGCTGTGCGCCCTGCTGGCGTGCGAACACGGCCGGGCGGCCGCCGGCATCGATCAACCAGCGACTGTGGGCCGGATGTTCGTAGCCGTCGTGGGCCAGCCGCAGGTGAAAGCCGTCCTCGTCGGCGGTCTGGCTCAGTCGGGTGGATTCGTGGACCGACACCCCGACCTGTCGCGCCGCCGCGCGCAGTTGGCTGTCGAAACCGGCACGGTCCAGTTGGTAGCCCTGGCCGTGGGTGTGAAAGATGAAGTCGTCCGTGTGGGGCTCGTCCGAGCCCCATAGGGAGACATTGCCATAGCTGCTGCGATGCCCGCCGGCGAGAAATCCGTCGAGCACCCCCAGGTCACTGAGCAGCGAACGGGCCGACGGCGGAAAACCTTCGCCTACCCGAAAGCGTCCGGCGGGGGCGGAGTCGGCCAGCAGCACCCGCCAGCCCAGGCGACCCAGGGTAATGGCCGCCGCCGAGCCTGCCGGGCCGCCGCCGATGATGGCGACGTCGTAGTGCTCCATCTAGAGCGGTCGGTTGCCGGGTTTGACTGCCCGAGGTGCCTGCAACGCTTCTTCCTGGCTGTTGAAGTTGGCGCCCTTGGGTGGTCGTGGACCCGTACTCGGCGGACTGCCCGCCGCGGCAAAATCGGCGGCCAGCTGCGGACTGGCAAAGGTCTGCGCCTGGGTAATGGCCGGGCCATAGCTGGCAACCATCATTGTGTCTGGATAGTGCGGGCTGCCGTGAACCCCGTGGCGTACTTCCAGCAGGCCCATGGAGCCGAAGATATCGACCATGGTCTGCATCTGTACGGCGGTCGGGGTCTTTTTCGGATAGTTGATGTCCAGTGGCGCGTTCCAGTTGCTGCGATCGGCAAAGGCGTCGCGACGTTGCTCCGGCGCCACCGAGGGGTCAATGACCAGGGCGTAGTCGGCTTCGCTGAGCACCTGGTTGGGCACGCGGGCTGGCCAGAACGTCGAGGTGAACGGGTTGTAGGCCTGGTCGTAGCCGCCCCGGCAATAAGCGGTGTCGGCTTGCCAGGGCAGGCCCATCCAGCGGTTCAGATCGCCAGGACCTTGTCCGTACAACGGGCCGCCGACGGCCAGCGCCTGGGTCTGGTCCAGGGTCGGCCCGTAGTCGGGCTGCGGGCTGCTCGCCGAGCGTTGGCGAATGCGCCAGGGCTTGGCGTACAGCGGCAAGTGACGCATCGGCCAGGTCAGTTCGCAACCGGGGTGGAAGGCATCGGCCAGGCAGAAATCCAGGGCCGCGCGGTCGAGCATCGACGGCTGTTCGACCAAGGGCACCGAATCGAGGTGACCCGGTGGCGGCTCGCTCGACCAGTCGGCTTCGAAGGCGCCGGCGGCCCAGCTGCTGAGGGCCAGGTACTGGGTTTGGGTAATCGCCGAATTCTGCCGTGGACTCGGGTTGGGCACCGAGCTCATGAAGTCGCCATAGATCCATGGCCAGGGCAATACGTTGCCATCGGTCGGATCGGGCAGGCGGAAGCTGTTGAGAATCTGCCGACGGGTTTCGGCGAACAGGTCATAGTTGCCCGCTGCCGGTTTACTCGCCAACTGAGCGATAAAGACCGGGTCCTCGAAGTTGTAGCGGCCATTGTGGCCGAACTGGGTGGCGAAGCCCTGGTTGACCCATTGCAGGCCCGACAGGCGTTGCAGGATCGGGTAGACGTCATGCCGGAACGACACCGTGGTATTCGGGGTCAGCCAGCCGGCCTGGATGAACAGGTCGTAGGTCAGGTCGTACAGGGTACGTACGGCCTTGACTTGCGGCGCGTAGTTCGGCGGCGCGGTGACCACCCAGGCCGACTCCACCGGAATCGAGCGACCGCCAATGCTGACCTGAGCGCTGACCGGGCCATCGGAGGTGTCGTCGAACCAGCCGTCGGCGTTGATGAAGCTGTTGCCGTCGGCCGGGTTGAAGATCGGCGTGCCCTTGGGCGAAGCCGAGACGCCGCGCCCACCGAGGAACAGCAGCCGGCCCTGGGCATCGGTGCGCAGCTCGCCGAGGTAGACCGGGGTGCCTTCGTATTGCCCGTTGAATTCGACACCGCCCTGGTTCGGCCCGCTGATGCTTTGCAGGCCGCCGTCTATGGTCAAGGCCGCGCGGGCCTTGGGATCGGTGATCTTGGCGTTGCGCAGGGGCAGCACAACGGTGGCGGCTTCGGGGATGTCCATCGCCAGTTGCCATTGGTACCACTGTGCCTTGCTGTTGGCGACATGGGCTGACCAGATGATGTCGGCGTTTTCGGCGGTCAGTTCAGCGACTACTTCGCCGGCAACGTTGTAACCGTACAGCCGAAACTCGGCGGCCTGGCGCTTCAGCGCGCCCTGGGCATCGCGGTAGAAGCCCAGGGGTTCGGGGCGGGGGGCAGTCACCAGGGGGCCGACAAAGTATTCCGCCTCGCTGTTGCCGACCCGCGCCACGCCGATGGCGGGGTGGATCGCGGCGCTGACGATGCGATTGTCTTTGGAGGAAGAGGGGGTGTCGCCGTGGTGGTGCGTGGTTTGACCGGGGGTGATCGACATGATGCTCTCCGCAATCCGTGCTAAAGAGGATGTTGCCCGACCCGCGGGCAGGATCCCTGGGCGGGTGCCAGACACCGCATTCGGATGAGTGGATGAAGAGCACCGCTCGGTGACTCTAGTAAAGGGCGGCGGGTTTGTCGAATGGCCTTTTGCTATAACCGCCGCGTTATTCAACGCGCCGGTTATAGCGTCCTGGTGCGGTCCCGGATCAGCCGGCCTTCGCCATGATCAGCCCGGTTTCGCTGGCCTGCTCGAGGACAATGGCGACGAACTTGGAAGTCGGGGTGTGGCTGCCGTCACCGATGCTTTCCAGCGGTATCAGCGGGTTCACTTCCGGGTAATAGGCGGCGGCCTGTCCGGCAGGGATGTCGAACGCCAGCAGGGTGAAACCCTTGACCCGGCGCTCGCGGCCGTCTTCCCAGAGCGAGACGATGTCGGCCTTCTGGCCCGGCTTGAAGCCCAGGCGGATGATGTCCGCTTCATTGACGAACAGCACGTCGCGCTGGCCCTTGACCCCACGGTAGCGGTCATCGAGGCCATAGATGGTGGTGTTGTACTGGTCGTGGGAACGCATCGATTGCAGGATCAGGTCCGGTTTCTTGCCGGTGGCGTGGATGCGTTCGTGGATCAGGTCCGCCGGCAGGCTGTTCGCGCGGAAGTTCGCCCGACCCGACGGGGTGTGCCAGCGGCGGGTGCCAGCGG
>JACXTT010008562.1_pt1 | contig 14165 bp, 10 predicted proteins | sample 9270951 | NCBI WGS metagenome assembly JACXTT01 (sample SAMN15532306, study PRJNA645909) | rock metagenome | isolation source: weathered quartz diorite | place: Puerto Rico | collected 2017-06-21 | reverse complement strand
GCAACCCGGTTGCGGGAGGATCGCGATGGGATTTTCCGTCGATTCGCCGGGTTTGACGGTTCCAACTTCGAAGGACGGCCTGGTTGCCGGCGGCTGCTGAAAGGACAGGGCAATAAACAACAACGCTTTTGGAAGATTCATGTTGTTCATTCTCTCGCGAACCGGAGTTGGTTCCAAAAAATTCAGGGACGCAGGTAATTCCTCTGACGAGGAATTACCTGCGTCCCTGAATTTTCTTAGAACAAATACTTGAATGCGAACTGCATGATTCGCGGATCGCCCTGAGACTGGTTGATCAACCCGAAATTCGGGTTATTCAACGCTGTCTGCGGATTAGCCGGCCTGAAGCTGTTCTTCACATTGAAGGCTTCCGCCCGCAATTCCACGCGCTGAGTTTCCCGAATTCGGAATTCCCGGGACACGGCCACGTCGAAATTCCAGTAGCCGGGGCCGAGAATCGTATTGCGGCCCGTGTTTCCGAGCGTTCCTGGAGCGGAAGCCGTAAACGCTGCTTTGTTCAAGTACGCGAGAAATCCATTGGAGCCGGTCGGCGCATACGGGTTTGACGCGTACGGATCGCCAAGCAACTGAACTGTCCGTTGATATAGCTGAATGCATTCACACCGACTTCCGGAGCGGAAAAGAAATCTTTGCTGGTCCGGTGAATGGCAGTCCGGTTGACAGCCAGCCGGATGTTGTTCACGGCGTTTGGTCCGAGCAGCCGTGTTTCCCCGATCGTGTATGACTGGCCGAGATTATCGCGGCCACCGACGGTCGTCGCAAGGAGGTTGTCGGTGAACTGATACGGCGGCGGCGTTAGTAACCTCGTTTCCATGATGCGGCCGAACATCGAATGATTGTTGCTGAGCTGGTAATCGACTCTGCCGATGTACTGATCGTCGTTCGGCCGGTTGATGCGGGGCACATTGATTTTGCCGCAAGGATCGTCGGTCTTCGGCAGTTTCGATACGATGGCGAGCGCTGCCTTGCTGTATTGCGACGGTTCTATTCGATTGTTATTGAATGTCGCAATACCGGGCACCGATCTCAAGGTCCTTGCCCCGGTCGACACACATGCCGCGGAAGCCATCGCGGTCCAATCCCCGGCCAGAACGGCAGCCGTCGGAACGAAACTGAAACTGTCGGATGGATCCTGGCGGGTGCGCGTGCCTTGATATGCGCCGAAGAAGAACAGTCTGTTCTTCTGTATGGGTCCGCCGAGCGTTCCGCCGAATTGATTGCGCTTCAGCGAATCGCGTTTGGCGGCGAAAGGATCTTTTGCATTGAAGATGTAGTTCCGAACAAACTCGAACGCATCGCCATGAAAGTCATTCGTTCCGGACTTTGTCACGGAATTCACGGACGCGGCCGAGTGCATTCCTTGATTGGCCGTCGTCGAACTGGTCTCGAGTTTGAATTCCTGGAGCGCGTCGGGGAATGGCAGAGGCAAATTCAGGTTGTCATACGGATTGTTGTGCATGGCGCCATCGAGCACATACGAGATGCCGAAGGACTGCCCGCCGGCAACTGAATACGCGATACCGCCGGCTTGTCCCTGAAAACTTCTGCTCGACGAGTTGGCTGTTGTACCAAGCGGAACCGCTGCACCGCTGTACACGATCAGATCCGCGGTGTTGCGGCCATTGAGAGGCAGTTCCAGAATTCGCTGGTTTTCGATGACCTGGCCGACGCTCGTGGTTCTGGTTTCCACCAGCGCAGCGTTCGCCTGGACTTCGATCTGTTCGCTGACCTGCCCGACTTCGAGCGTGGCGTTGATAACGGGATTACTGTTGACCTGCAGAACGATTCCACTCTGCACAAACGTGCGGAATCCCGGCAGCGAAACTTCCAGCTTGTACGGACCAACAGCCAGATTCGGGAGAACATACGATCCCGTCTCGTTGCTGACAGTGCTTCGGGAGATGCCCGTTTCCGTCTGCGTCGCAATGACGTCTGCTCCGGGCAGAACCGCTCCGGACTGGTCATGCACGCTGCCGCTGATCTGCGCCGTTCCCTGCGCCCAAACGGCCGGGGAGGCAAAGGCGCAAAGCAGCACTACCACTGACAAGCACACTACGATTCGATTCATTGATTTCTCTCCAATCCATCCACCTAAAGAAGCGCGAAACAGTTTATCGTGACGACGAGGGATGTCAACGGGAGGGGAACCGGGGGAACCATTGGCATATGGTTCCCCCAACGGGCGTAACCGTCGGCCGCAACCTTGACCCACGCATGCGCGTATAGTAGCTTGCGTGGTTTGCGAAGGGGTTCTCGGGAGGTAAGATGCGCAGCCTCATCCTTTTATGTGTTGCGATCCTGCTGGCGGGTGTTCCGGCGTTCGCCCAAATCGATTTTTCCGGTGAATGGACACCCAACGGAAATGAAGACAGCATCGGCAATCCGTATGTCGGTGACTGGCTCGGCATTCCCATGAGCGATGCATCGCGCGCGCGATCCGAAGCCTGGGCGGCTTCGGTTCAGACGCTGCCGGAATGGCAGTGCCGTCCGCACGGCTTCGCGTACATTTATCGCGGGCCATCCCAGCTTCACATTTCGAAGGAAGTCGATCCGGTGTCGCGGCAAATCACGGCGTTTCATACCGAATGGCTGCGCTCGGTCGACATTCCGATTTACCTCGATGGCCGCCCGCATCCTTCCGAGAACGCGCCGCACACGTGGGGAGGATTCAACACTGCCGAGTGGATCGGCGATACGTTGAAGATCACCACCACTCACGTGAAAGAAGAATATTTGAAACGCAATGGCGTGCAACACAGCGACCTGATTCAGATCACGACGTACTGGATGCGACGCGGCGACATCCTGACGTGGTTGAACATTGTCTATGATCCGGTCTATCTCACCGAACCTCTGGTTCGCAGCCAGGAATATCGCCTGAACTTGAACCTGCAGATTCCTCCATATCCGTGCGACGTTGTCGAAGAAGTCGATCGGCCGAAAGGCGTCGTACCGCACCAACTGCCGGGAACGAACACATTCATTAAAGAATTCGCAGACAAGATCCACGTTCCGGAAGCCGTCATCAGGGCCGGCGCCGAAACCATGTATCCGGAGATCAGGAAGAAGCTGAAATGAAAAATCTGCTCATCGCTCTATTATTTGCAACGGCCGCTCCGCAACAGCCGGCCCAGCCGGCCCAGCTGGCCCAGCCCGCGAACCAGCAGTTCGAAATCATTCCGATTCGCAACAATGTTTACATGCTTGCGGGAGATGGTGGAAACATCGCGCTCTCGGTCGGGCCCGACGGCGTATTGATGGTGGACACAGGAACACTTGCGAACAGCGACAGGCTTGTTGCTGCCGTTCAACAGTTGCAGCAAAAGGTCGCAACGAACGGTTTGCAGGCGTGGAACTTCGCTGCGGAAACCCGTTCCAATCTTCCACGAATGATCAGTCCGCCCGCTCCGCCGAAACCGATCCGCTACATTATTAATACGTCGCTCGATCCGGATCACACGGGCGGCAACGAAAAACTGTCTCAAGCGGGAGCCACCATCACCGGTGGAAACGTTGCAGGTAACATTTCCGATGCGTCGCAGGGCGCGTCGATCATCTCGCATGAAAACGTTCTGTTGCGCATGACGACGGCACAGGCGCCGTTCCGCTCGTTGCCGACCGACACATATCACATGGAGAGCATGAAGCTCAGCCACTTCTTCAATGGGGAAGGCATTCTCATCTGGTATCAACCGTCGGCGCACACAGACGGCGACAGTCTCGTCTACTTCCGCGGCTCGGACGTGATCGTGGCCGGCGATCTTTTCAGAATGGATAGTTATCCGGTAATCGATGTCGAGCGAGGCGGAAACATCCAGGGCGTTATCAGTGGATTAAATCGGATTCTCGACATGTCTATTGCGGAGTTCAGGACCGAAGGCGGAACGATGGTCATTCCAGGCCACGGCCGCCTGTGCGATTCCGCCGACGTTGCGTACTATCGCGACATGGTCACCATTATTCGCGATCGTGTTCAAGATATGATCAAGAAGGGAATGAGCCTCCAGCAGATCAAGGCGGCGAAACCAACCAAAGACTATGATCCGCGGTACGGAAAGACAACCGGCCCGTGGACAACAGATATGTTTATTGAGGCGGTGTATCAGAGCCTCATCAAGAAGTAGCCTCTCCCTCTGGGAGAGGCCGCCGCGAAAGCGGCGGGTGAGGGTCACATCCAGGAGGACAGTTCATGAAACGCAACCTCTTCGTCGGCTTGCTTGTGGCCGGCACACTTGTCTGCGCCGTGCGGCTTTACGCGCATCATTCGTTCACCGCGACATATCACGAGGACCAGACGGTCAAAATCGAAGGCAAGATGGTTCAGTTCCAGTTCCGAAACCCGCATTCATTCGTACAGATCCTCGATGACACAGGCATTCGCTGGTCGGTCGAGTGGGGCGGAGCCGGACAACTCGGCGGTCAGGGTGTCACGCGCGAAACGCTGAAGCCTGGCGATGTCGTTGTCATCACCGGAAATCCGGGACGCACGCCGGAAGATCATCGAATCCGCATGGTCAGCATCAAGCGGCCGTCCGACGGCTTTGGCTGGGGCGGCAAACCGGGCCAGACGTTCGATTAAGCGCACCTGTAGGGGCGCTCTATGAAGGTGTGAATGAATTGGCAAACCGTTTCAGTGCGGACATATTCCCCTCCTTTTCAAGGAGGGGAATACGGCTTGATTCCAACGCGGTCATAGACCGCCCCTACACTTCAGGAGAAATCATGAAGTCCCTAATGGTTTTGTTTCTCGCGTTGCCGATGGCGCTCTCGGCTCAAGGCCGAGGCGGACGTGGCGGCGGCGCGGGGCAGGCTGCCCCATCGCCACAGGCAGCGGCTCCGATTGATCTGACCGGATACTGGGTCTCGCTGATCACCGACAACTGGACGTATCGCGTTGTCACTCCGCCCAAAGGCGACTATCTGTATCTTCCGCTGAACGCCGAAGCACGGCGCGTTGCCGACACATGGGATCCGGCGAAGGATGAAGCGGCGGGCGAAGCGTGTAAAGGATACGGCCCGGTGGGCGTCATGCGCATGCCCACGCGACTGCACATCACCTGGCAGGACGATAAGACGCTGAAGATCGAAGCCGACACCGGCACCCAGACACGCCTTCTTCGTTTTGGTGCAGCAGACACGCCGGCCGGTCAACGAACGTGGCAAGGCCAGTCCGTCGCCGAGTGGCAGTTCCCGGGTGGCGGAAGGGGACGTGGCGGGCAGCGTGGACAGCCCGCCACCGGAACCCTGAAGGTGACGACAACTCAAATGCGTCCGGGCTACATTCACAAAAACGGTGTGCCGTTCAGTGAAAATGCTGTCCTGACCGAGTACTTCAACGCGGTCTCGGATCGCGGCTTAACCTATCTCGTCGATACGCTGATGCTCGACGATCCGAGGTACCTAACTCAATCCTTCGTGCGAAGCGCGCAATTCAAGAAGCAGGCGGACGCTTCCGGCTGGGAACCGTCACCCTGTTCCGCGAAGTAGCGAACGGGAACATATTGGAATTTCCAATAGGTTTCTTCTTGACCGAACTCCTCCCTCTCAACAATCATTCGCACCAGTTTTGTGAAGGGGGAGGGTGTTTCAATGATAAGCCTGCTTACAGCAGCATTGCTGTTTCTTGTTCAATCCACAAATGCGACGGTAGGTGGAACCGTCCAGGATGCCACTGGAGCCTTCATTCCGGGCGTCATGATCACAGCGACGAACACGGGAACAGGTATCGTCACCACAGTTATTTCAAATGAAGCCGGCGCGTACCAGTTCGCCAGTCTTCAACCGGGAACGTATGACATCAAAGCCGAACTGCCGGGCTTTCGGACGGAGATTGCGAAGACATTTCAGCTTGGCGGTGCCCAACAGGCACGACTCAATTTCACATTGCAGGTCGCTGCCGCAGCAGGAACGACGGTTGACGTAGCCGTAACTGCGGATACTCTGCTCGCGACATCATCCAATTCCGTCGGATCCATTCTTCCGGAATATAAAGTTCGCGATCTGCCGCTGGCGGTTCGCGATGTGTTCGGATTGGTGGCCGCAACGGCCGGCGTGCAGGGCAGCAACGACGCAAATCAGTTCATCGGCAACTTCGCCGGCGGCCGCTTGAGCGCGGCGAACACCGTACGTGATGGGATGAACGTCTCGGCCGGGCGGTTCGAAGACGGGGCGTGGTCGCTCACGTACACAAGTCCTGATCTGGTCGAGGAAGTGAAAGTCATTGTGGCGCCCGTAGATGCGCAGACCGCGCGCGGTTCAGGTCAGGTCAGCATGGTCACCCGCTCGGGAACCAATCAATTTCATGGAAGCGCGTTCTGGGCGAACCATAATTCGGCGCTCGATGCCAGCAGCTGGTTCAACAACCTCAACGGCGTCGCGAAGAATTACGACAATCGCAATCAGTACGGCGCACGGGTCGGCGGCCCGATCATCAAAAACAAAACGTTCTTCTTCGTGCTGTTCGAAGGCCAGCGCGATCTGAAACGGGAAAACTTCGCGGGTACGACATTGACGGACATGGCGCGGCAGGGCATCTTCCGTTACTTCCCGGGAGTGGATAACGCGAACAGCAACAGCGCAAATCCGTCTGTCGATCGCTTCGGGAACGCGGTAGCGCCCAACGGCGCCACCGGGCCGCTGTCGGCAATCGACTTGTTTGGCAACTGCACGTTCAAGGGTGCCCCCGTTCCGAACTGCCGGCAATTCCGGGATCCGGTGCGCTCGAGCATCAGCTCGAGCAACTACATGCAGGAGACGCTGCGGCGCATGCCTTCGCCCAATGAATTCGGAGCCGCCACGGCCGGTGAACCGACGCCCGGTACCGACGGCTTGAATACCGCGCTCGTCCGGTTCAACCGCCGCGTCGAAGGTTTCGACTTCACGAACGGCAATGGGCCCGACGTGGACCGCAATCAGTTCAACTTCCGCATCGATCACAACTTCAACTCGAAGCACAAACTCAGCGTCATCGGGACGAAAGAGAAAACATGGGGTGGCGCCAGCCAGGCGATACAGCGTTCGTGGCCGGACGGTTTCGACGGCATTGCGATCAAGCGGCCGGATGTCTACATCCTCACTTTTACATCGACCCTGTCGAATTCGCTGCTGAACGAAGTGCGCGCCGGCCGGCGTCGCTCCATCGATCAGCAGTTCCCGCCCGCGAACCGCAACGACGCAGCAGGCGAGGAGGCTTTGAAGTTCGTTCCGTTTTCCAACGGCGTTCCCTTCCATCCCGTGCCGCAACTGTGGACAGGATTCATCACATACGGAAGATTCGGACGATGGAGATCGCACGTCAGTCCGATGTATGCGCTTGGTGACGATCTGAGCTGGACCCACGGCAAGCACGCATTCAAAGGCGGCTTCGAATTCCGCAATACCATGTCGAAAGGATTCGGCGATCCGGGCTTCACGCCATACGCCACGTTTGGGGCGGGCAACAGTCCAGTCGCCAACCTCGACGGTCAAAACTTCGCCGGTCTTACTGCGAATAACGCGACCAACGCGATGCGATTGTTGACCGACCTGACAGCTTCGATTAACACCATCAATCAGTCCTTCGGTATCACAAGCTCGAAGAACCTCAACTTAACCAGTTCTCCCGTGATGCCGTACAAGTATTACGAGCAGCACCAGCGCGAGTTGAGCGCGTATTTCAAGGATGATTGGAAGTTCCGTCCCGACCTGACTTTGAATCTCGGCGTGCACTGGGATTATTACGGGCAGCCGTGGGAAGCAAGCGGCCTGGATGCCCGATTCATTGGCAATGATGAAAGCGCGTTGACGAATATTTCCTGCACGTCGAGTCCGGGAACGATCGGGTTCTCGAGTACGTGTTCGAATCTTACCCAGGTGCAATTCGTCGGAAAGAATTCACCGAATCCGGACATCGGCGTGAATCTGAAGGGCAACGATCTGCACGATTGGGCTCCGGCAATCGGATTGAGCTGGAATGTGCCGTGGTTCGGGAAAGGCAAAACGGTTCTTCGCTCGGGCTACGGTATCAACTATCCGGCTGCGTTGCGGAATTTCATTACGGTCGATAACACGGTCGGTACTGTTCCGGGAATCAACCTGGTGGGCTCCGCCGGAAACGGCGTCACGTACACACCTGCGACTTATACGTCGGTCTCGAATGTTTCGCTGCCGGTTCCGCTTCCGCCAGGCACGCCGACGACGGTGCCCTTTGTGGTTCCCACGACGGACCGGACGCTGACGATGAGCACGTACAACCGCATCAGCCCGTATATCCAGAACTGGAATTTGGAAATTCAACGACAGATCGCTGAGAACACCACTATAGAAGTCCGCTACCTCGGAACCAAGGGAACGAAGCTGTGGGGCACAATCAATCTCAACCAGATTGATGCGCTGCATCACAACAAGGACCTGTTCGACGCTTTCAACACTGTTCGCGCCGGCGGGGAATCTCCGCTCCTCAACCAGATGCTGCAGGGTATCAATCTCGGCGGTACGGGAGCGCAGGTCGTCAACGGTACCTCATGGACGGGGGCAATGGCAGTTCGCGCGAATCCCACATTGCGGACACAACTGGCCAACGGCAGCGTCGGCGCATTCCTCAACACATTGAATACTCTCGCGACGGGTACCGGCGTTTCAACGAACGGTGCTGTGCTGCGCAGAGCCGGCTTCCCGGAGAACTACATCGTGCCGAATCCGCAATACAACGGCATTTCGATGCTGGTTAATCAGGGTAACTCCACTTACCACGCGCTGCAGATGCAGTTCACCCGACGCCTGACGCACGGGTTCACAAACACAACGGCATGGACGTGGAGCAAGGCTTTCGGCGAAAGCGACGGCGATGCCGGTGCTGTTTTTCGTGATCCCACCCGTCGATCGATCGAAAAGCAACTGCTGAGTTTCGATCGTGCGCACCAGCTCACGAGCAACGGAACATATGAGCTGCCGTTTGGGACGGGCCATTTTCTCCTTGGCAATGCTCCAGGTTGGGTTCAGCAGATCGTCAACAAGTGGCAGCTTGGCGGGATCATGAATTTCAACACGGGAGCGCCGTTAACACTGAATACGTACGCGACCACCCTTACCACTACGGCTACTAATAATGGTACGCAGACCATCAGCAACATTGCGGCGCAGCCCAATATTGTAGGCGCCTTACCTAAAGACATGGGCCATGTGACGAAGGTTGCAAATGGTGTTGTTTACTTCGATGGATTCACGCAGATCACGGATCCCGGACTGGCGGGCGTCACGGCCTTGAATGGTCTGAACACGGCGTACAGCAACAAAGCCATCGTCGCTCCCAACAGTCAGGTCGTGCTCGTAAATCCGCAGCCTGGTGAAGTTGGATCGTTCGGTCTAACGACGCTGAAGGGACCACGGAGTCTTGGATTCGATATGAACCTCATCAAGCGGTTCAAGATTCACGAGACTAAGGAATTCGAATTCCGCCTCGATGCGGTGAATATCCTGAATCATCCGAACTTCGGCAATCCCATCACGAACATCAACGGTGTTAACACGTTTGGCCGTATCACCACCGCTACGGGATCGCGCAGGTTCATCATCAACAGCCGCATCAACTTCTAATTCGGAATTATGGTTTTCACTCCGCCGTGAAGTGCTGGGTTTTCGGTTTGCTTTCCACCCAGTTCCCATCTTTCTGGTAATAAATCTTCACCGGCTCGTCGGGAACCATCTTACTTGTGCCGCAGACGGGGCAGTCGACCGTGTACATCGCTCCGGTACGTATGGGTTCGGTGATGAATTCGATTCTCAGGCGCGCATTGCATCCCGGACATATGCTCTGGAACGAGACATTGCGTTTCACTAAACCTCCATGGTCTTATTCTGTCCCACGGAGGTGGGGATATGAACGGCTTTTTGAGTTTTATAATGGGCGCACTACTGGTCCAGGCGGTCTCGACGTCGCAGATTACCGGCACGGTCAAAGATCAGACCGGCGCGGTTCTGCCGGGCGCCGAAATCACGGTCACACAAACGGACACGGGAGCCAAACGCACAGCTCTCTCCGACGAAATGGGCTCTTACATATTGGCAAACTTGCCGATTGGCCCGTACCGGTTGGAAGTGGGCCTCCCGGGATTTCGTACATACGTTCAAACGGGCATCGTGCTGCAGGTGGGCAGCAATCCGACAATTCCCGTCGTGCTCGCGGTCGGACAGGTTTCCGAACAGGTGGAGGTTTCCGCCGATGCGGCTCTCGTTGAAACACGCAGCACCGGCGTGGGTCAGGTCATCGACAATCAGCGCGTTCTCGAACTGCCGCTCAACGGCAGACAGGCGACGGAGCTGATTTTCCTCAGTGGAATGGCTACGCCGAGTCTCGGCGCAGGCTTGAATTCGAAAGTTCGGAACTATCCGACGACCGAAGTGGTCATCGCCGGCGGATTGTCGAACGGGATGACCTATTTGCTCGACGGTGGCACACACAACGATCAGTACAACAATCTCAACCTGCCGCTCCCGTTTCCAGATGCACTTCAGGAGTTCAAGGTCGAGACCAGCGCATTGCCCGCGCAGTACGGCCATCATTCGGCCGCCGCGATCAACGGCGTGACCAAGGCCGGAACGAACGATATTCATGGTGACGTTTTCGAATTTCTCCGCAACGGCGTTTTCAACGCGCGCAACACGTTCGCATCGGCGCGCGACAATCTGAAACGGAATCAATTTGGCGGCACGGTTGGAGGACCGCTCATCAAGAACAAGCTCTTCTTCTTCGGCGGAGAGCAGGTCACGGTGATCCGATCGACGCCGGCGCAAACGATCCAATTCGTGCCGACGCCGCAGATGCTCGCCGGTGACTTCAGCACCATCGCGTCGGCCCAATGCAATACCGGCGGGCGGATCCAGTTGCGGGCTCCGTACGACGCGAACAATCAGATCAGTCCATCGCAGTTCTCGCCGGTCTCCCTTGCGATATTGAAGCAACCCGGTTTTCCAACCACGAGCGATCCCTGCGGCAAAGTGACCGTCGGTCGAAAGGCCGGTTCTGACGAGTACCTCAGCGTCGGCAGGATCGACTACAACATCAGTGATAAACATTCGCTCTTCGGCCGCTATCTCAATGCCGTGTATAACCAGCCTTCGGATTTCGATCCGGCGAATCTGCTGGCGCTCGCGAACGCTGAGCTTCGATTTCGCGTCCATTCATTAGTGCTTGGCGATACGTATCTGATCGGCAGCGGCACCGTCAGCAATTTCCGCGCGACCGCTTATCGAACGAAGATTCCGAAATCGAGCCCGCAGTATTTCGATCCGAACGACGTCGGCATCAACATGTCCGTCGATGTAAAGAAATTCATGCGATTCGCCATGACGGGCGGCGGTTTCAACCTCGCGGGTACGGGCGCGACTCCGAGCCGATACAACACCACAGGTTTCCAGTTCGCCGAAGATATGAGCATGATCCGGGGCGCGCACCAGATCGGATATGGGGCCAACTGGATTCACGGCGAGCTTAATGGCGTGTCGCAGCTCAATGCGACTGGCCCATTCACGTTCAATGGGCAGATCACCGGTATGGCGCTCGCAGACTTTATGGTCGGCCGTCCATCGGCATTGACGCAGGGCAGCGCATCGTTGGGTTATTTCCGGCTGAATTACCTCGGCTTCTATGTGCAGGACGCGTGGAAAGCGACGTCGCGCTTAACTGTCAATGCCGGTGTCCGCTGGGAGCCGAGCCTCCCCGTCTATTCGAAGAATGGTTATTTGCTCCACTTCGATCCAGCTGCTTTTGCAGCGGGGAAGAGGAGCAGTGTTTACACCAATGCTCCAGCGGGCCTGACATTCCCGGGTGACTCCGGTTATCCGGGCAACTCTGCCGGTTTCAACCGGTATTCGAATTTTGCGCCGCGCGTGGGACTCGCGTGGGATCCGAAAGGCAACGGCCAGATGTCGGTTCGCGCGGCGTACGGTATCTTCTACGATTTGCCGTCGCTGAATTACTACATCGGATTTGCGCAGAGCCCGCCGTTCGGCAACAACGTGACGATCCAGAATCCGCCGACCTTTGCTAATCCGTGGCAGGGATTCCCCGGCGGCAATCCATTTCCGCGAACGTTGACGAAGGACAGTACGTTTGTGACATTCGGCGGGTACGAGAACATGGCGCTACATCCGAAGTCGACGTACTCGCAGCAGTGGAATCTCAGCCTGCAGAAACAGGTGGGCACCGATTGGCTGGTTTCGGCGAACTATGTCGGCACGAGCATCATTCATCTGTGGACCGGAAATCAGATTAATTCTGCGACGTTCCTGGGCCTCGGTTCCTGCATCCTGCCTGGAACGACCACGCAAATTCCGGCGTGTTCAACAACTGGAAACATCAACAACCGCAGGAAGCTGAACCTGCAGAATCCTGCGGAGGGGCAGTACTTCGGCACGATGTCGCAGTTGGACGACGGCGGTACCGGCAGCTACAACGGCGTAGTGTTTTCCGTTCAGAGACGTCAGGCCAAGGGTGTGACCGTGCAGGCGAATTACACGTTATCGCACTGCATCAGCGATCTGGCAAATGCGGAGCTGGCGGTCGCGGGACAGAACTCCACCATTCCCGACAATCGCCGCTATGATCGCGGGAATTGTCCGACGTCGGACCGCCGGCAGGTGTTCAATGTGTCGACGGTTTATCAGACGCCGCAGTTCGCGGGCAACACCATGCGAATGCTGGCGAGTGGATGGCAGATTTCGGGCATCGTCAGGCTGCGAAGTGGGCCGTATCTCTCCGTTGTCAGCGGCCTCGATCAGGCACTGTCGGGAACGGCGAATCAACGCGCAGTCCAGGTTCTGTCCGATCCGTATGCTCCAAACAAGGGCATCGATCATTACCTGAATCCTGCGGCGTTTGTGCAGCCGGCTCCGGGGACTTATTCACCACTCGGTGCAAACACGGTCCTCGGCCCGGGCCTCGTTCAGATTGATATGGGCCTGACTCGAAATTTCAAAGTTAGGGAACGGCAGAGCGTGCAGTTCAGGGCCGAGGCGTTTAATTTGCCGAATCACGTGAATCTCGATCCGACGAGCACGGGCCTGAACGCGATCAACAATGCGAATTTCGGACGGTTCCTCCAGGCATTCGATCCGAGGATTTTGCAGTTCGCGCTGAAATACGTGTTCTGAAAACCATATGTCATTGGGCCACTGGTCATATGCCATATGCCATATAAGAAGGCTTCCTATATGGCATATGAGAAATGGCCAATGGCCCAATGGCATATGGGTCTTCAGGGTTTCTTGTTCGTCCCGCCAGTGAGGTGCTCGACGTCCTTATTATTTTCCTCGCAGCTGTAGGCCATGATGCGGTCGGCGGGTTTGCCGCGTGTGAAGGTCCGCGTAATGGACCACGGCTCGGTGAAGAAAACCGGATCGTCGTAGGTGACTGTCCATTTGAGGTGGTTCTCATCGACTTTTTGCAGACGCTCGATGAGATGCAGCCTGGCGCTGTGTTCGTGGCCTGCCGTATCCAGCCAGCTGCGATCGTTGATGCCGACGGTATCGATAACGAGGGTATCGCCTTCCCATCGACCGGTCGAATGTCCCATGAACTCCGGATACTCCATGATGTCGGGCGGATGCTGCCGGCCGTCCATATAAATCAGTCGATAGATAGTTTGATACTCGTACAGAAACGCAATTGCATTCGGGCCTTGTACGAGTTGGAACGGCATCGGAGCCGTGAAGGCTCGAGAGGGACCCACAGGCAGACAACGTCCTGTCGGATCGTCCTTCGTGTCGACTCCCTTCCAGCGTTGCAAACCGTAGGGCGTGTACAGAGGCTCGTGTCCTAAAGCCTGGGCAAGATTGGGCGTGTATTGATTATTCCAGAAACCGTTCAGATCGGGATGATTCGAGGAACCCGTCTGGCCAAACAAAAGTGTGGGCACGAACGCTATCGCGCCCACACAGATCAACAGAATGGAAACTTTCATCTACGGTTTTGCAGCCGGTCCGCCGTCTTCGTTGTTGCCCGCGAACACCTTCTTGCCATCCGGCAGGACCCACGTTCGCGCGTTCACTGTATTCGATCCGTCCTTCGCGAGGAAGCCTTCGACCGAGATGGCGTCGCCGGTCTTCAGCGTATCTTTTCTCCAACCCTGACGATACAGGCCATTCGGCGCGCCGCCTTCAACGGCGTA
>JACXTT010008561.1_pt1 | contig 14165 bp, 17 predicted proteins | sample 9270951 | NCBI WGS metagenome assembly JACXTT01 (sample SAMN15532306, study PRJNA645909) | rock metagenome | isolation source: weathered quartz diorite | place: Puerto Rico | collected 2017-06-21 | reverse complement strand
GTTTTGTCCAGGCAGCGGAAATGGCAGTGTACAATGTGTTGGGAGAGCGGTCGTTTGGCCAGGATATCGGCTTTATTACAGCAGGCAATCTCTCCGGCGCTCCAAAAAATGCGGAATTGATAAGGGTGGAAGAGCTGCCGGCTTATTTGCCGCGTTGCCAATCGGGCCTGGTGGTGGATGCGGATGGGGAGATATCGGAGAGGTAGTAATTCATGCGGCAGAAAAATCGGAATTTCCGATTTTTCTTCATTAGGCGGGTATATTAGAATAATATTAGTGTTGGAAAAATTGCGGTGAGAGAAGATGAGGAATTCCACCTGATGCCTCATAGTTGTCATTACACATTAGACTATTTTATCATTATTAGAGCTCTTTAAAGTACCAGGTAATGGTTTTCCTATAATAACCGGCAAATCATTTGACGGGGCAAAATATCCGGGCCGTGCTCTCGTTGTTGTAACACTTAGCCCCCTAAACTGCCAATTATGAAAAACCCACTTACCCTTTTGCTTTTATTCGTTACCTCCATTTCATTTGCGCAACCTTCGACCGATTCCAAAATTGTTATTGTAGCCTGCAAAACCGGCGACCTGCTGGTAGACGGATCAATGGTAGCCGCTATTGCTGCCGACGATGCACACCAGGAACGATTATCACCGGGTGATCATTACCTGCAGCTGAAAACGCCCACCGAAAAATTTAACCTTACCATTAAAGTGAATACCACGGCCAATGATGTTGTTAAAATTGGTTGTGCCGCGCCGGTACAGCCGGGTGCGGCGCCGGTAAGAATTCTGGAAAAGCAGCTTAATTTAATGGGCAGCATTACCAATACCGTGGAGCAAAATATTGTTGGGCTGGACAACAACGACCAGGTAGTGCTCAACTGTGCTGTGCTCAACAAAAAGGGAACGGCCAATGTATCTATAAAGAATGTGAATACACAAACCGAGATATATAAAAAGGATGGTTTTACATCTATTGAAAACGAAACTATAAGCATCCCTTCAAAAGGAATTTATGTTATTAATTTCAGTACTCCTGCCCTGTTTGGTAAAGAAATAAAATTTACACTGGACCGGGTACCCGGGCCCAATAGCAGCCCTTATTTTAAAACAACAGTAAGAAGGGTATACGACACAACGCATGAGATGGTGTTGAATACTACCACCCGGGTATATTCAATGACCAATCTTGGTCACCCTAACAAAACTGCTTTAAAAATTAACCTGCCACCCAATACCGCCTACTGGGCGTACTGGATTGGCGTAGGGCAGGAAGCAAGGCAAAAGATGCAAAATTTTGCTGCTGAAGTGGCCAAAGCAGGCCCATTGCTATCTGCCGATCCGGTGGTGCTCTTTGGCATGAAGCTGATACCCAGCTTACCAATGCTGAATGCCACAGCAACGGTCAGCTATCAATTTATGGATTCGCGCAACTCCCAACTGTTTGTGGCCAACCAGCCATATACTTATTTTACATTTAAGTATGCACAAAACATTTCTACCGATTATGATCTTATTGGGGTAAGATCGCCGGACCTTGCAATAGGCTTAACGAATACAAGTGCTGCGATGGGGGAGGATGTGGATGTAAAAGTGGTGGCGTTTATAATAAAGGCGCGGCTTTCGTTGGATGAATGAGGGTCTCTAAGCAGGCAGATGGAAGGACTTCCTGCTCGGCACCGGTTTTATATCAGCGATATTCTTTCGCAGAGAAAAAGCTGAGCATACCAATGTGAAGCCAACTGTTCATGCAATCCAGACAGGCAGACTTTTCAAATGATTTTTTGCTTCTGTGTGGCCAATGCTTTTTGCGCGTAAAAAAAATAGGCATAGCCAAGATCTCTTTGTGCGTCGAGAAGACCGGCATTTGCGGCTAAATAGTACCAATAAATCATTTTTTTGTAGCTCCTTTTAACGGTTCCCCCTTCCTGGTAAAAGAAACCGACGTTATACTGTGAGTCTCGGTGCCCTGCTTTTGTTGTTTGCATATAAATAACACTTGGGAAATACTCCCTTTAAGCGTGATAAATTACCTCATGCGCCTCCCACGGCGCCGGCACTTCCAGCTTCCAGGCCAGCTTTTCCAACACGGCGGCGGGTACTATCGCCTCGCGGTTGCGGTTCTGATGGTACAGTAGCTGGTAAGGCGCTTCTATATAAATAATTTTCACCGCCGCCTTATAGGCCGTAAATAATTCCACCAGCTGGGTACGGATAGAGCGGGTGGTATTGGTGGCATTCCAGATAAATGGCTTCTTACTCCTTAAGAATACCCGCGCCTGTTCTTTGGCGGCCTGTATAACATGGCCGTTGCCGGTTTTGTCGGTGGGGCTGATGTTCATTTTTACGCGTATATCGTCCAGTGATATCACCGGCAGGCCGGGCAGGTGTTTTTTGATATAGCTGTCTTTACCGGCGCCGGGCAGCCCGCTTAGGAGGATGACTTCACACAGGGGCTGGTCAAAAGGGATATAGTCCGGGAAACCCCGTTCCTGCTGCAGGTAATGCATACGTGCATGCGCACTTGCAAACGGGCGCGGCTGCCCCCAGCAGTCCTGCTCGTGGCAAAAGGCTTCAAAGCAGTCGATGCGGTACAGCAGGTCGGCCTGGTCGGTGCATATGCGGCCCAGGGCGTCGGCGCGGGCCAGCAGGGCCAGCTGGCGGGTGTCCAGCTCCAGGCTGGCTTTTACCAGCTCTTTCACGGGGTTGGGTTTTTCCAGCAACCATAGGGGCAGGCCATGGTAGCGCACCAGGGCCGTTATTTGCTCGCGCAGGGCAAAAGGGGTGGGTATATCCATGTACAATACCCGCCGGGCCGTTAGGGCGCCCTTGCGGGCATGGCCATGGGCGGTAATACTGCCGCCGGGTTCGGCCACTGTGGTGCTGCGTTTTTCTACATCGTGTAGCAGGGCGGCAGCCCAGAGTATTTCCTGTTGCTGCTGTGGCAGGCATTGATAGTCCGGCTGTTCCTGTAGTGCCTGCAATACCATTTGGGTATGCACCGCCACGTTGCCTTCGGCGTGGTGGCGGGCATCCTGCGGTACGGCGGGCATGTCTTTCACCCACTCGAATTGCGCTTCGAGAGTTGCCCAGTTTTTATCGTTTGTTATCGTCCACATGCTGTCCTCCTTCGTTTAAGAGCCGGGCGCGCTTCCAGTGGCGTGTCCAGTGCTCGTTGGTTTTTACATGGCCCTTGCGCACGTATTTGAATACGTTTTCCGCAAAGGCGCTGACCGGGTAGCGTCCGGCGTTTCGTGTTACAATGCCTTCCATGATAGCGGGCTGTCCGCTGATGGCGTCGTGCGGGTCCAGGTAGCCGCGGCCTTTTACGATTTCCAATACCTCGCTTTCAAATGCGGGGCGGCTGGCGGGTGTGTTAAGCACCTGTATTTCGGGCACCGTGGGCAGGTTGAGCAGGGCGGCGTAGAATTTTGTTTCTTCCCAGCTCAGCCAATGGTCATGCTCGCGGATGCCGAATACATAAAAATGATGGTCGATAGCCCGGTATTCGATGGAATGGATGGCATAGAGGTTTTCCACGAATACTTCCATATCGCCCAGGTCGTGGCGCACCTGCTGCCAGTATTGGCGGATGCTTTCCGTCCAGGGCGAAGTGGTGGGCGCCGCATGCGAGCGGGCAAAGACGCCCAGGCGGCTAAGGCAGTTGTTTTCGCCGTCCAGCTTTTCGGTGTGCACGAGCGTGGGCAGCTGGCTGATGTACTGCCAGTAGTCGTGCTGTATCCGGTCGTCGCTGCTGGTGCCGGGCGAAAACGGGTAATGATACGTGCGTCCGTATTTTCTTGAAATGGCCATGATGGTTAGTTGAAATTAGAAAAAAGGATATCAGTTCCCCCCGGAAGGGGAATATAACAGGGGGTGTTATGGATGTGATATTACATGGCCCAAGGGATGGGATGTGTTTTGATGGGGCAAAGGTAATAAAATTACGGACGAATCAAAATGGATGACTGAAAGTGTACTCTATCACTGCTTTTCCAGCTTAATATTTTGACCATCACTTAAAACCATAATATAAAGCCCCTGACTTAGATTTCTTAAGTTCAGATATTGTACGCCTGCAGCAATTTTACCAACTTGCAATGTCTTGCCCGTTACATCGATTATCCTGTACGTAAGTGAAACCGGCTGACTTTTTACTTCGACATAAAGACCATTGTCTTTAAAAGGATTAGGATATACAAATAATACGGCATTTTTTTTGCGTCTTACAATTTTTACTTCTGAATATTCAAAATGGAAATCAGCCTCCATCTTTAATAACCTATAATAATTGACTCCATAAATTGGATCCGTATCAACAAAGTGGTATACCTGGTCATTACCGTTTTCGTACCGGCTCACCCTGCCGATAGTGCTCCAGCTCAAACCATCATTGCTATGCTGAACATCAAAAAACAAATAGGGCTGCGATTCTGAGTTATTCCATTCAAGCATTGCGGAAGAGCCGGATAATGTAACACTAAAAAAATTGTCGGTTAGAGCTAGTGAAGAAGATACAATTATTTCCCTTATCCTGTTGTTTTTGAGATCGGCGATGTATAAATTCCCTTCCGGGCTGATGGTGGCTACTTGTGGAGTATCAAGTTGAGCAAGGAGGGGGCTTCCGCCATCCCCGCTAAAGCCTGGGGTTCCATTGCCCGCTATAGTGTTTATTATTCCATCGGACGCATTTATTTTCCGAACTACATCATGAAAGTCATCGATTGTGTAGATGTTATTATACCCATCTATAGTTAAACCAACTATTTGATCAAACTGTGCCTGAGCAGCAGATCCGCCATCACCTCCGATTCCCTGTACACCAGTACCTGCAACGGTACTTATCTTTCCATCGGTTGCATTAACTTTACGGATACGAAAATTATTAAAATCAGCTATATACAAATTCCCAGCTGTATCTAATGCTAAAGAGATGGGATTATTCAATCTTGCATTAGTGGCTAACCCACCATCTCCACTATAACCACTGAGGCCATTCCCAGCTATTGTATTGATGATTCCATCGGCAGCATTTACTTTACGAACACGATTGTTTAAAAAATCGGCTATATAAATATTGCCGGCTTTATCAGCAATTAAGTCAAGCGGTGCAAAAAATATTGCAGAAGTAGCTGGCCCGCCGTCCCCGGAGTAGCCTTGTTGGTTAAATGTTCCGGCGACGGTGCTTATGATCCCATTAGCTGCATTTATTTTACGAACCACTTGAAATACATAATCCAGAATATACACGTTGCCGATACTGTCAATTGCCACTTTTATTGGGCCATTCAGTTGTGCTGCTGTTGCTGGCCCTCCATCTCCTGAAAAGCCAGGTATACCAGTTCCTGCAATAGTGGTAATCTGATGTGTTAAAGCATCAACCTTACGAATACGGGAGCCGTCTTGTTCAGCGATGTATAAATTGCCTGATTTATCAAATGTTATTCCGTAGGGACCGGACAATTGTGCGTTGGTAGCCGGTATGCCATCACCATTATAACCCTTAATGCCATTGCCGGCGAACGTTGTAATATTTTGGCATTTACTGCTAATAGAGAGAAACAGGCAGGTACCGTATATAAAAGCACTTCTAATGAAGTATATGGCAGGCAGCATAATTGTAGCTTTAAGCAGTTAATTTATACAATCAACTAAAATTAAAGGATTTCTGACATAGTATAATGCGGTATTTATTCATAAGGGTTTATTCCGGTGCAACTTACCGCTGACCTTCAATTAGCTCCGTAAGTAAAAACCATGTCACATGGGAACTGCTTTAAAGAGGCCGGGCAAACTGGTTGCCATTGGCATTGATCCTGCCGGGATTGATGCTACTACTGCTATATAACTGTTGTACAAGCACACGCAGATCGCCCTGGCAGAATGCAAACGTATACAGATGTACCTGCTGCATACCCCTCTGCCAGCTGTACGATAAAATAGGGGCGGCTATTGAATCGGTATTGCTGCTGCTCAAATACCGGCGGCCCGATCTGTTCAATACGGCCGATAAGGCGCCCGATAAAGACCAGCACAGCGTGCGGCAAAACCTGGACCAGGTATGGCCGGCATTGCGCCGGCGCATGCGGGCGCTGCAGCTGAACGAGGGGCTGGTGGCCTGCATAGCCGAACCGCTGGAAGCCTTCCTGGCCAACCAATGTGCGGAAAACATCAGTTACCACCTGCTGGGCTATTATAAAACACTGGCGGCGGAGCTGGACTACTGGGCGGCCAAAACTGTGCAGGACCCTGATTGGGAGCTGCTGCGGCTGCTGGTGGCGGTCAACTTTAATACCACGGCGTTCTGCACCTAGTGCAACGACTATTTTACGGCCCTCTTGTACAGCATAAAAGATTCGGCCGGCAGGCTGGCCCGGCTGGACCAGTGGTATAAATCCTTTCACCTGCTGGTGCTTAAGCGGGGCATGGACTACGATCCCGGCGCGGAGCCGGTAAAGCAGTATATAGAGGGCTGGATTGCCACCGAAACCCGCTCAGTTAAAGAGATGGAAAAACTGCAGCTGCACCACCGGGAGCCCGATGTGGCCCCCGGCCTTGCCGGGTTGCGCAAGCTGCTTATCCCGTTTACCGTGGAGCAATGGGGGCTTTGGATACGCATGAACCGTACATCGGGGCTCATTGGCGAAGTAGCTATTGAAGAGGCGATGGATATACTGGCGCCTACGCACCAGACTGCGCAGCAAAAAAACATATCGGCACGTAGTATGCGGGAGAAGTCGGCCAACCCGGCATTGAGAGATTTTGAGTTTGTGATGGATAAGGCAGCAGTACTGTTTACCAATACGCTGAATTATGGGAAGAGTAAGGGGTATGATATGACGAAGTGGAGCAGGTATTTGTGAGTTGATGCACAACTGTTTTATTGGGTTTATTGGCAGGTAAGTATTGAAATCTAATTCATCTTCTTATTTTCGTTTTTTAACTTTTATCAAATCTAAAGGTTCTTGCCTAAACTATTCATAATAGACGATCAGTGGAATGAGCAGCCGTGGTATAGTACCGGGGGTACAAGGGCGAAAAAATACCTGTTGGGTCCTGATGGTAAATTTTATTATTTCAAGCGTTCTCAGTATAAGCCTGGCAAGGATTATACGTATGAATTCTGGAATGAAATTATCGCATATGAATTGGGTACAAGCCTGGGCTTTAACATGCTTCGCTATGATATTGGAATTGATGGCGGAATAATGGGGTGTATCAGTGAGTCAATGATCAATTCCGAACGTGAGGAATTGATTGAAGGGGTTAAATACCTGCAGGCTTTTTCGCCAACATATGATCCTTCAAATAAAGAGCATCAGACCTGGTACACGTTTGACCTCATTATAAATGCCCTGGAAAGTGCAAAATTAAAGGAGCATTCGGATAATATCCTTGAGCTTATTATTTTTGATGCATTGATTGGAAACGGAGACCGCCACCAGGAAAATTGGGCCATTATTGCCCGTCAAAAACTAATTACTGAGGTCATAACAGAGTTAGAAGAAAGTGGTAATTTAAGAAGTGTAGAAAAACGCGTATTACCTAAATTGGGCCAATGGCTGAAGAGGGCATTTGATGATATTGTTAAAAAGGGTCAAAAAATTCCTCGTTCGCTTTTCCAGACCGAGACAGTTTTTGCACCCATTTACGATAGTGGTAGCAGCCTTGGGCGGGAATTATTGGAGCAAAAAGTGGCCTTATTATTGGGTTCTGAACGTGATTTGAAGCTATACGTAGAAAAAGGGGTGTCTGAAATTCACTGGCAGGGTAAAAAACTCACTCATTTTGAATTAATTCGAAGCCTGCTAGCCACCCCACATAGTGAAAAGGTGCTAGCTATTATCCGGAGGGTGACAGATAAATTTGATGGCCGGGAAATTGCGGAGAGAATAGAAAGCGTAGATTTGGCGGTACCTGAAAATATACAACACTTCAGGGTTCCAGAGCCCCGGAAGCAATTAATCTTTAAAATTATAACTTTACGCTTTGAAAAGCTGAGGAACCTGGCAAATGAAGGATTTTGATAAAATATATTTAAGCTGGCGTAAGGGACAGGGGAGTCGACGCCATATTGTGGGTGTTTTGCAACCAACACCTGAGGGACGTTTTGTGTTTTCTTATGACAAAGAAAAGGTAGATAAGGCTAAAGAAGATGGGTTTACGCCTTATACTGAATTCCCCGATATTAAACAGGTTTACAATGGCAATGTGCTGGATATTTTTGCACAGCGACTTATTAAATCCGAACGCCCCGATATTCAGGCTTTTTACGATTTCTGGGAAATTGAACCCCAATTTAAGGAAGATAAATTTTACTTGTTGGGTCATACCCAGGGGTTGTTGCCTACAGATAATTTTGAGTTCCTGGCAGACTACAACGTGATGAAGGGATTACATTTTCTTACAGAGTTGGCCGGGCTTAGTAAATATAAATTGCCAGGCGATACGCTTAAGCCTGGAGATTTGTTGCGTTTTGAATTAGAAGACAACAATCAGCATGATAAAGAAGCTGTGAAGGTTTTTAAAGGCGATACAGAAATTGGCTATATTAAGAAGGTTCACTGCAAAGTATTTCATAAGGCCGCTCCTGACAAACTTCAACTTACTGTTAAGGCCGTAGAAAAGAATGGAATAATTAAAAGAGTTTTTGTGAAGGTATCTTTTTGATGTAGCATATGACACTTAAATGCTAATAAGCTACCCTACCCACAAGAATATCAATCATTAAAATATTCTATCTGGATACTCCTGTATAAAGCGGTTTAATTCGGTAAAAGTTCCATCGCTGGTACTGTATGGAGAAAACCCCGTAATGTTCGCCATTGTTAAAATTTCCTTTAACTCTTTTTCAATGGTTGGATCTTTCGCGGTGATACAGGTAACGATAATCTTTTTATTTCCTAATTTTTGTTTCAATAGATTTTTAAATTTTTCTTCGGCACCTTTCCATCCAATTATAATAATCTTTTCAATTTGATCTAAGAAATGATCAAGAAGTAGCAAGTGACTTTCCGGCAGCAAAAATGAATCTTTTGTTTTATATGGAATAAGTAAATGAGGGTAATAATATGAAAAGCTTGTTTTGTCCAGAATAGAAACTTCATTAGATAAGCCAGAAAGAAAAGTCCCTAACGGCATTTTTCTTTCATATATAAGCTTACTCATTGAAAATGCAACACCTGGGTTTTTTAGTTGCAGGCCGTTAATAAATTCGGTATTAAATTGCCTTATCCAATTCCATGATCCATGCGGCTTAAATAAAGCAAACTTCTTTTGTTCAATATCTATATAGTCGTCTAAACTATCATATCGATAATTGAACGCCCTTGTCAGCGATTGTTCAAGTATCGTATCATAATTAAAAGAAACTAATAGCGCTTTTTCTTCATCGCCCATTTCAATGAGGTGATCACGTAGGGCCTGAAAAACCCCCATATAATTGCTCGTTCTATAATCAGGATTGCTTGATAACTTTTGAAAAAGGAAATGAAGATAGAAGTGAACGTCAATCAATTTATTGTGTAAAATTGGATTGTAAAAATTTATCGTCTTTTCCCACTGATTTTGAAAATATGTCTCTATGTCTTTGGCCAATAAGATCTGTGACGATAAACTTTCTACACCAGGGAAGCCTGTAATAATATCGGGGTAATTAAATAAGTCTTTTGCTAAAGGAAGCTTTCCAGGGCTCTCAGTAAAAGAATAATTATAAGAAGCTCCTGCCCCAAGTATTACGAGCGTTTTAAACCGGGGGACTCCTTTAAATGAAATAGGGTTAGGTTGTTGTTTAAGTATGATTTCACTTCCTGAGATTAATTTATAGCTATGGACCTGTGCGGGCTGTATTCTTTTTTTTATTTCAGCATGGGCTGTTTTATTTACAATGTGCCAGCCATCTTCCTTTTCTTCAGGAAATCCAATCAGCTTTTCCCCGTAGTATAAAGTAAATTCATATAAAGCATTTAAGGGGAGCCTGCGTAACTCAGTCTCGGTCATACTGATTTACATAAATTTTAGGTTATAAAAATGATAGGTAGTTAAAAACAGGGGAAATGCAAATTATATCAAAATAATCTATCACTGAAAATGAACTATTTCCCCTCCAATAAGTAATCGGAAGCAATGACAAAAGCATCATAGATTACAATGATGCTCTAATTGAAGCACTGGAAAGAGATGGAGAAAATTACGTTCTCTGATTTATTTGTAATAGGCAATATTTAATCCGACAAAAAAAGATTTTAGTATTATAGGGTCAGGATGTAAGATGTAGCATATGGAGTAAATTGCATATGCAGCCGTGACCCAGTATTAGAGGGAACTTACACTAGAATTAAGGACTAATCTCTAAATTAACAAATCTGCAAGTGATTTTCCCGAGGCCAATTTAAATATTTCGTAGAAACTTCCTACTGTATTGGCCCTGCAGCCAGCCCTGCTTCGTCTGCTGGAAGCCGCCACCCTGCTGGGCAAAACGTGTAAAGCCACTCTGGCCGATGATGAACCCGACCCTATGAACCCGCGATGGTACCTGGGCAGGCATACTGATAAATTCACCCATTGGGATTTCCTGCCCCGCCACCTCTCCCAAAAGCAGTACCGCAACCCCTACCACGTATTCCACCAATGCACCCGCAAAAGCACCCTGCCGCAATGGCGGGCGCTGCTGGAAGACCTGCTGGCCGCCGCCTCCTATTGCAACATGCATGGTGAAGACGGATGCATTAGCTATAGCGATAAAGAACCCAGCGCCCGGGCGCACTGCAAACGCCTGGTGGAACTGGTAGAAGCCGCCCACCTCATTTATGTGCGCGAAGGGCTGTGGGAGCAACAGTTGGAAGCAAGGAAAGTGGCTTAACAGGCTATCCAGGCAGAAAGGGCTAAAAAATAATTGTTTTCGGCTAATTATTTTAGTAAGTTTGCGTTGTTTTACTTTGAAAAAGGCTTTTTGTACATTTGAAATCATGGGCATTACTCCCTCAAATAGCTTCCACCAGTATACGCCTGAGCAGATAGATAAAATAGGCAATACCATTATCTTCCTGGCAGACCGCATTAAGCCGTTGTATAAAACCAAGTTGTTGAAGCTGCTGTATTTCCTGGATGAGTTTTCAGTAAAAAAACACGGCATCCCTTTTCTGAACCTTGACTACGAGGTGTGGCAGGCCGGGCCGGTGTGCAGCGATATTTACCAGGAATTGGACGAACAGCCCTATTTGTTGGATCAGTACATCAGTCTTTCATTTGATACCTCAGGCACAAAAGTATCGGGCAAAAAGGCCTTTAAAGACGATGAGTTTTCCGACAACGAAATCGTCCTGATGCAACTGGTAGCCGATAAATTTAAATTTACCCCTGCTCCCGAACTGGTGGAGCTTACCCACCGGGAGTCTTCTCCCTGGTATAAATTAGCCAAGGCTAATGGACTGCTGGAACTATTCGCCTCGAAAAGAGCGAATACTTCCAATTTCCGGCTGGATTTAAGCGAACTGGTAAAAGGCGATGCCGTTAAAGAACAATTGTTCCGCGATTACCAGGAATATTACAATACCGTTAAATCGCTTAAAGGATAGGAAATGTATTCGCCCGGCACTATCTTTTACTTTACTCCCTTTTATTTTAAGGATGGAAAAGCTTCGTCTAAAAACAAGTACTTTCTCTGCCTTTGCCGGGAAGGCGAAGATATGATTGTGGCTTCGCTTCCTTCCAGCCAGGATTACGTGCCGGCCTTTGCAAATAAAGAACATGGATGCATTGATGTGCCGGAGGGAAATTTTAATTGTTATCATTTTGCTGAAGGCCACCCGGTTACAGTAAACGATTGGTCATTTCCAAAGCCTACTTATATCTATGCCAACTGGATTGACACCTTTAGCCTTGGTATATTCAGGGAAGTATATGTTTTGGAAGGCATTGATTACGAAATAATCGGCAGGCTTACCCCCGAGGAGTTTAACGCTTTGATAAAATGCTTTCTATCGGCTTCCAGTATTAAAAGAAAATATAAACGACTTTTGCAGAAAGTTAAATGGTAGCCTTTAGAACGGCTATCTAATTTTTCATATTATCATGCCCATAGCTGATTATCCGGGCAATCTTCCAGCCGCTACTGGTTTCCTGCCATACATGAATGAATTTGTACGTGCCGCTGGGCTTCGGGGGCAGCAGCTGGAAAACAAGAAAGTGGCTTAAAAAAACCACTTTAATTAGCCGTATATTTATTGCTACAAAATTAACCGGCTGCCATATGAGATTATACCTGTTGTACTGCTCATGCCTGGTAATGAATTTGGCTTGTTTAGCGCAACAGGCCGACTCTCTGACCAGAAATAAAAATCGTGTTTACAATAACAGTATAATTGGCTGGAAGATGGAAGTGCCGGACAACTGGAAAATTATATCCGGGGACGCATTTATTAATTATGTGAACAGAAAAGATGCCTCTATCAATATGGCTAAAATTAATCCCATGCTGGTATTTCAGAAGGACAGTAACAACTATTTTATTTCCACTTTCCAGTTATATGGCGATACTGTAAAAAGTAAATGGGAGTATTTTATGGAACAACGCGATTCAACCCTATTAATGCGGTATTATCAAAGAGCGAAAAAAGAACACCTTGATGTAACATTCAGCAGCCGTACAAGAATGCTAAGCATCAACGAACGCTGGTTTATAATATATGAATTAAACAAATACGGACCTGATAGCCTGGTAACAGGAAGTACAATACTTTATAGCAGGCTGGTGAATGATTCTACATTTACTGCGGCAATTCATAGTAACAACGACTCCAACAAAAACGTAATGATGAAAGCGTTCGAGCAATCCAGCTTTTCAAGATAGTAATCAGCTTTCCCAATAAAATACTATTATGACCTTTTTCGACTTTCTTGTCATTTTCAAAAACCTGCCCGAACCGGACGAAACATATATTGCCATTACCGGTTTTTCCCTCTCCGCCGATAACGCTAAACTAACATTTAGTGTGCTTAATCCCTATACGGAAATACCCACGGACATGAAATTCAGGGTTGAAGTAACCGGGCTCGAAGCGTATAAAATAGTGAAAACGGAATGCATTTTCATTGACCTGAAGAATGAGCACCCCATTTTATGGCATTTCAATACCACTCATGGCGATCTTTATTTTAGCGGGGAGGTACCTAATGCAAAAGCCGTTTTGGCCGACCTTTATAAGGTAAACGATCGCGTTTTTGGCGGACTGCTGCCCATAGATTCCTGGTTTAATGGTGGCACAGATGTGCTAAGCGTATTGGGCTCGCATTCGGGCCTGTTGGCCTCCGGGTCGGTAAATATACTGGATTGTTATTCCGATGTCCTTATTAAACATAACGTAACCCATTCCATTGTAGTAGGCAATGGACCGGGATATAAAGATGGGGCTAAATTGTCCACGCAACAGGTACTGCTTCTCGGGGATTGCTATTTTGTAGGGAAGGAATTTGATTTTTTCAGAATAGACGAATGCAGTTCAAAGTGAGGCTTAGTCTGTAGCCGGGATCCCTTGTGTTTTTACAATGAAGAGAAGTTGTGCACCGGGCTGGTGCAAGAGCAATATTTCATGGAAATATGAGATTTAATCCAATAGAGTGGAAAAGAGAACAGGAAGAAATAAACTTATGTGTTAGCTATGCGATTTTCAATACCTGTTTTCATCCGTTGCACAGAATTAGGGTTGTTGGGCTCTCCTTTTTTGTACCTTACGCGTACACGTAAACTAGTCTACCATGAAAGCGGACCATATATACCCGCGGTGGCAAAACAGCTTCCGCTCCATTTTTATCGTTGCTTTATTGCTGCCGGCCTTGTGCAGCCTCGCCCAAACCGGTTATATCACTGCCGGCCGCCTGCAGGTGTACTATAAAAAACAGGGCAGCGGCACACCCATTGTATTCCTGCACGCCGGCTACCAGGACGTGGGCATGTGGGACAACCAATTTGCTTATTTCAGCCCGCACCACACCGTTATAGCCTTCGACCTGCCCGGTCATGGCAATACCAAGGGCGTAGACAGCACCCTGCTGGTACAGGACGTGCTGCGTATATGCCTCGACTCCCTGCATATACCCCAAGCCAGCTTTGTAGGCCTCTCGCTCGGTACCGTATGCGCCACCGATTTTGCCCTGGCTTAG
>JACXTT010008560.1_pt1 | contig 14166 bp, 15 predicted proteins | sample 9270951 | NCBI WGS metagenome assembly JACXTT01 (sample SAMN15532306, study PRJNA645909) | rock metagenome | isolation source: weathered quartz diorite | place: Puerto Rico | collected 2017-06-21 | reverse complement strand
CCGCGACCTCATTCCAGCTGATCGGGATGTACGCGTGGCCGGGCACCGGCCGATCTGGCGTGATCGGTTCGGTTCCGGCGGGCAGAGCGACCACGTCCTCCGCCAGGTTGGCGCCAAAGAGGTAGGAGCTGTCGGCCCAGATAACCCGCGATGCCTCCGGATTGCCTCGCTTGTCAAGGAGCTGCAGGCCGGCGTAGCCATGCAGGGTGCAGCTGACGTTTGACGTGTTCCTGACCTCGATCAGCCCGCCGACATTGCCCAATCCGACGCCAAGAAAGACCAGCCGCATCTCCAGGTCGCTGGTGGCACAACGCACGAAGGGGACCGTTGGACTCGGGATGGCGAGCGGCGGGAGGCCGCCTGTTGTTGGACTCGTGTGCGGTGGGGCCGCGTTCGAGCTGGAGGAGCAGGCGACGAGCAAAGCCGTCGCGCAGGCGACCGCCACGAGGCACGAGTGCCTCATGTTCGGTCAACGCCCCGACACGCCTGTCGGTTACGAGCTGAGCGCTTACAGAAGGCTGATGCGGCTCAGACGCTCGTCTGACAGCCGTGCTCGAACCTGTTCTCAACACCCGAACAGGAGATTCGCCAAATGAACCCCATCGCCGCAGTCGCCGTCAAAGTCATCGCCAGCGGAGGAGCCGCCGCGCTGCTGAGCATCGGCATCGCCGACGGGCTCGCCCAGGCGGCCTCGCCAAGCCCGAGTCCGACAACCTCAACCGCCGGCAGCAGCAGCAGCACGAACCCGACCGACCGCCACGCCGACAGGCGCGCCATCCGGCGCGCGGTGCTCGAGGCTGAGGCCGACGTGCTCGGGATCACGCCTGAGCAGCTGCGTGACGATCTGAAGAACGGCCAGAAAGTCTCCGACCTGGCCAAAGACAAAGGCATGACCAAGCAGCAGTTCGCCGACAAGCTCCTGGCCGCGCTGAAGCCGCGCCTCGCGCAGCTGGTCGACACCAAGGCCATCACCCAGGCGCAGGCCGATCATGTCATCGACCGGATCTCACACGGCCACATCCCCTGGTGGGACGGTCGTCACCCACGTCGGAAGTAGCGTTCTCGCTCTCGATTACCCATCGTTATCAACTTCCACTTGCGACGCTCGTCTGCACGTAGGCGAGCGTCGCTTCTCGCCGCCACCGAACGCAGCTCGCGCTCGAGCTTGCGGTAGCTGACGAAGCGCCCCGCGTCGAGTGTCCCGCCCGCCAGCGCGGCCTTGACCGCGCAGTCGGGTTCGCTGCGATGCTCGCAGTTGGTGAACCGGCACTGCAGCGCCAGCGCCTCGATGTCCTCAAACAGGTTGTCGAGCGCTCCGGCGCCGTTCCACAGCTGCGCCTCGCGCAACCCGGGCGTGTCGATGATGCTGCCGCCGCCCGGCAGCTCGACCAGCTGGCGGTGGCTGGTCATATGCCGGCCCTCGCCGGTGCGAAAGACGTCTCTGGTCGGCATCACCTCGCCCCCCGCCAGGCGGTTGATCAGTGAAGACTTGCCCACGCCCGAGGGACCGAGCAGGACACCGGTGCGCGCCGGCAGCAGGTGCCCGCGCACGGCGTCCACACCTTCGCCGGTGAGGCTGCTCGTGACGATCACCGGTGTCCCGGCGGCAGCCATCTCGAGCTCCAGCACGACGGCATCCATCGAGTCGGACAGGTCAGCTTTGGTCAGCACAACCACCGGCAGCGCGCCGCTCTGCCAGGCCATCGCCAGGTAGCGCTCGATTCGCCGCACGCTTGCGTCGAGCGCGGCCGCGACCACGAATGAGACGTCGATGTTGGCCGCCATGACCTGCTGCTTCGACTCCTGGCCGGCGACCTTGCGGGAGAAAGCTGTGCGGCGCTCGAGCACTCCGTTGATCACCGACGAGGGCGCGCGGTAACGCACGGCGACCCAGTCGCCCACAGCGGGCAGACCTTTTTCGCGAAGCTCTCTCGATGCCACGGCGCGACGCCTACCCGCGCCGTCGGCGATCTCGTACTCGGCGCCAAAATCGGCGACCACGCGTGCCGGCGCAGAGCCATCGCCGGCAAAAACCGCAAAACGTGCTTCAAACCATGGATCCCAGCCCAACGTATCGAGCCGGGAATCGAATTGAGCAGACAACGCGAACTCCTCTGGAGAATGCAGGGCGGACATATCGGTCCGCCGGCGAGGAGGAGCCCTAAAGCTTTAGGAGGCGATCCCTCTGGAGGCGGCCGACGGCCGTGCGCAAACAGTCACAGCAACCACGGACATGAATCGCCACCTCCTTGAAATTTGTCGGTGCGCAGCCTACCACGAGATCCGACTCATTGGCCCTTGTAGTTCGCCTTCCGCTTCTCGCTGAACGCCTTGATGCCTTCGTCCGCGTCCTCGGTCACGAAAACGCGACCGATGGCTTCGCGCTCGAGGGCAAGGCCGAGGTCGATCGGGCCGCCGAAACCGAGCGTGGCCGCAAGCTTGGCGTGGCCGATGGCCACGCTCGGACCTTCGCCCAGCCTGGCCGCGTACTCGATGGCGCCGGCCCGGCAGGCGCCGGCGTCCGGGAACAGCCGGTCCACCAGTCCCGCTTCCTTGGCCTCGGCCGGCTGGAGCGTGGTGGCGGTGGCGATGAAGTCGATGGCTTTGGACAGCCCGATCCGGCGCGGCAAACGCTGCGTGCCGCCAGAACCGGGAAAGAGGCCGAGGTTCACCTCGGGCAGACCGATCTGGTACGAGCCCTCCGCGGCAAAGCGCAGGTCGCAGGCCAGCGCCAGCTCGAACCCGCCGCCGAGGCAGTGGCCGGCGATGGCGGCGACGAACACCAGGGGGGAGGCCTCCATCTTCCGGAAGGCCTCGTGGGCCAGCAGCGCGGTCATGAACCGGGCGCGCGGGCTGCCCGCCGCGAACCTGCCGACGTCCGCGCCGGCGGAGAAGAACTTCTCCGACGCGCTGGTGACGACGACGTTGCGCACGTCCGGATCGAGGCGCGCATCGTCGATCGCGTTCGCGAACGCGCGCAGGAAATCGTTGTCATAGCTGTTCGCCGGCGGGCGGTCCAGGATGATGACGCCGACCTTGCCTTCCTTCTCGAGACGTACAGTCATGCCACCATTATTCGCATGGCGACGATGATCATCGAAAGCGAGCGGACGAAGGCCGCATCCGGCAAGACGTACGAGGTCCGCAACCCCGCCACCGGCGAGGTGGTGGATGAGGTTCCGGCCGGCGACGCTGCGGATGTCGACCGCGCGGCGCAGGCCGCCGCAAAAGCGTTCACCACCTGGTCGAAGCTTCCGCCCAACAAGCGCGCGGAGGTCCTGCACAAAGCCGCGCGGCACATGCTGGGCAAGGTCGAAGAGATCGCGCCGATCCTGACGAGGGAGCAGGGCAAGACGATCCTCGAGTCGCGCCTCGAGGCCCAGCGCTTCGGCGAGAACATCGCTTGGTTCGCCGACCTCGCCGACAAGATCCACGGCGAGCACGTCTCACTGCCAGACACCAGCACTTACGGGCTGGTCGTGCGCCGGCCCATTGGCGTAACCGGCGCCATCGTGCCGTGGAACTTTCCGCTGACCCTCGCGGCCAACAAGGTCGCGCCGTCGATCGCGGCCGGCAACACCGTGGTGCTGAAGCCGGCGAGCACGACGCCGCTGGCGACGCTGGCCTGCATCGAAGCGTTGATCGAAGGCGGCTTGCCCGAAGGCGTGGTCAACGTCGTGCTCGGCCAGGCAACCGGCGATGCGATCGTCGGCCACCCATTGATCCGGAAGATCGCTCTCACCGGCTCAACGCCAACTGGCAAGAAAGTGATGGCGAGGGCGGCCGAGGGCTTGAAGAAGGTCACGCTCGAGCTAGGCGGGAGCGACCCGTGCATCGTGCTCGACGACGCCGACCTCGAAGCCGCCGCGCGCGGAATCTCGGTCGGCCGATTCTTCAACTGCGGCCAGGCGTGCCTCGCCGTGAAGCGACTCTATGTCCAGGAAGGTGCGTACGACGCGCTGCTCGAGAAGCTGGTCACGCGTGCTTCCAAGCTCAAGCCTGGCAACGGGATGGACAAGGACAGCCGCATGGGTCCGATGCACACGGAGACGCAGCGCGCGGAGGTGGAGGCGCAGGTCAAGGACGCGATCGATCGCGGCGCGAAGGTGCGGTTCGGCGGCGGCAGGCCGAAAGGCGCCGAGTACGAGACCGGCTGGTTCATCGAGCCGACGATCCTCGAAGACGTGCCCGACGGAGCTCGCATGTGGACCGAGGAGGTCTTCGGCCCGGCGCTGCCTGTGCGCAGGATCAAGGACCTGGATGAGGGCCTGCGGCTGGCGAACGACTCGCCGTTCGGTCTCGGCTCGTCGATCTGGACGAGCGACATGGCCGCGGCGCACCGTGCGGTCGACGAGCTGGAGGCGGGCTACACGTGGGTGAACGCTCTTCAGATCGCTCACGACGAGCTGCCTTTCGGGGGCACGAAGCAATCAGGCTTTGGCAAGGAGCACGGCGTCGAGGCCTTCTACCAGTACACCGAGCAGAAGTCGATCGTCTACGGCGGCTTGTAACCAGGCAGGGTATTTCGCGCCGTGAGAACCGGAGCTGTCGTGGTGGCGGTGCTGGTCGCCCTGGTCGGGGCGGTGTTCGCCGGTCAGGGCCTGGGCTACATCCCCGGCAGCGTCATGACCGGCGACATCCGCTGGTTTTGGATCGGTTCCGTCATGGTGGTGTTGGGACTCGTGCTCGGAACCCTCGCCGTGACCCTGCGCGCCCGCAAGCGGGAGAGGGGATGAGCAACCCGCCCGCGATCTACTACGCGGTTCGGCCGTTCACGCGGTCCCACCGTCCCTGGCACTCGACGCAGCGAGTCGCCGCCGGCTGGTAGCGAAGCCGTTCGGCCGGGATGCGGTGGCCGCAGTCCTCGCACATGCCGTAGCCGCCTTCCTTGACCCTGGCCAGTGCCCGCTCCACCTGGGCGCGGTTCTGGTCGAGCAGATGGACCAGGATGTCCGTCGTCTCACGGTCTGACAGGGCCTGGGCGAGGTCGACATCCTCCGGGATCGATGCGATCACGCCGCCAACGCTGTCCGCCAGCGGCTTGTGCAGCCCGGCCTCCTCGCCGAAGGCCAGGGCCAGGTGTTCCAGCTGGCGCTTGGTGGCTTCCAGCTTCGCTTCGGGTTCGTTGTCAGGTCGCTTCCGAGATCCCATGGTTTCCCCCTTCGCCATTAATACCGTCCCCCGCTACATTGCCAATCTGAGGACAGAACGCCGGGCACTACCGGCATACTCGGGTCTCGCATGCCCGCTGCGATTCGGTTCTTAGTCTTCCCCCTGCTCGCCGTCGTGCTGGCCGGTTGCCAGATCGGCAGCACCGGCCGGCCGATCCCTAGTGTCAGCCAGATCGGCTCAGACATCAAGTGCCCGGCCGGCGACCATGGCTTCGAGGACGCTCAGGCGGGCTGGGGATTCTGCTACCCCGGTACATGGAAGTACAACGAGCGCGCCAACCAGAGCGCCAGCCCGCCCGGCCTCGACCTGACTTTCGACATCACCGACGTGCCCTGTTCGTCGCCAACGCCTGTTCCCGGGCAGACCTCGCCGGTGCCGATCTGCTCGGCCGGGGCCGGCCTGTTCGCATTCATGATCATCTCGACGTACGAGCGGGGCAGCGCGAACAGCCTTGCCGACTGGATTCAAGCCAACCTCGGCACCAATGTGACGCCGGACCCGATCCAATGGGGCAACGCCGTCGAGGCGGGGAGGTTTGCGGACGGCCGCCGCATCGCGCTGACGCCCCACCACGTCGTGATCCTCGACCTGCGCGCGGGCTTCGGCAACCTGGACCTCGAGACCGAGATGTCCACGCGGCTGAGCACGTGGCAGTTCCTCTTCTAGGCCACTGACCCGGGATGCCGCCTCCCTCCCTCTGATTGGTGGGAGGGAGACGGTGGGTGAGAGGCCCTTGCTCCTACGTGCCCGGGCGGCGGAACAGCGTGGCGAACTTGATGGCGAGGCCCATGTCGCCTTTGATCTTCAGCTTGCCTTGCATGAAAGCGGCGGTGCCGTCGAGCTGGCCGAGCGAGATCTTCACGTAGTCGCCGGCGTCCGCCAGCAGCGTCAGCTGTGCCGGCTCGGGCGCGTCGCCCTTGCCCGACTCGGCCTTGCCGTCATGGATCTTGACCCACCACTTGCCGCCCTGGTCGCCCGATAGGTCGAACTGGATCATGGCCTTGGTGCTGCCGGCCTTCTCGGGGAGGAGAGCCTCAGGCATCCGATCGAAAACATCCTGGGGGGATACCTGAACGTCGGACATCGGGACCCTCCTGATGTGGTTGGCCTGCAGTCACGCGGGGTGAACTTGCTTCGACTTTCATCTTAGTCGGACGAGGCAGCGAGAATCTGGTCGTGGTCACCGCCCTGACTGAGGTTGCCGAGGGCGTTTTCGAGCTGCGGCTGCCGATCCCTTTTGAAGACGGCCTGGTCAATGTCTTTCTGTTCGTCGATGACGGTGATGTCGACCTGCTCGACTGCGGGATGAACTCGGGCGAGTCGCTCGAGCTCTTACGGTCGACGCTTGCTGATCTCGGCAACAAGCGGTTGCGCCGCCTGGTGGTGACGCACATCCATCCGGACCACTACGGGGCGGCAGGCGTGCTTGCGGGTCCTGGGAAGGCCGATTTGTACCTGCATCGGCTCGAGGTGCCGCTGGTGCATCCGCGGTATGTCGAGCTCGAGCAGCTGGTGATCGAGGTGCGGAATTACTTGCTCGTCAACGGCGTGCCGCATGAGGAGGCCGAGGTCCTGAGCAACTCACAGCGGGCGCTGAGCCAGGTGGTGGCGCCGGCAGAACCGACTGTGCAGCTGGACGGCGCGGAGACGTTGATGATGGGCCGCCTGCCGGTGCGTGTCGTCTGGACGCCGGGTCATTCCCCCGGGCATATCTGCCTCCATGCACCCGCGGCTGGCCTGTTGTTCGCCGGCGACCATGTGCTGCCCGACCTGTCGCCCAACATCGGGCTGCATCCCCAGAGCACGCCTGATCCGCTGCACGAGTACCTCGAAGGTTTACGTAAGGTCGCGGCGCTCCAGCCGCGGCAGGTGCTGCCGGCGCACGGCCGTCCGTTTGCGGACGTTGCCGGACGCGTGGAGTGGCTGGTCGATCATCACCGGCGGCGCATGGAGCGGATCGTGGCGATCGTGGCCGGAGAAGAACTGACCGGCTGGGAGCTGGCGCTGAAGCTGTGGGGGCCACGCGAGCAGCTCTACGAGCGCAGGCTGGCGCTGCAAGAGGGCCTGGCGCACCTGCAGGCACTGGCGGTCGAGGGCAGACTGGAGAAGCTGGTGTCGCGCGATTCGGTGCGCTGGCGCCTGGCAGGGTGAACCCCACGGAATCCGTGCTTTTGGTACCAAAACTGCGTATCTGCAGTCGGGAAACGCGCTTCTTGGTACCAAAAAACCGATATTCGCCGCTCAGCGCGAGGTGGAGCCCGACCTCGCCGGTTTGATCCCGAGCGGCAGGATGTCCGCCGAGTAGCACCCAACTCCCACGACGCCCGGTCCCGCATGTGCACCCACCACCGGACCCAGCGGCTGGATCATCAACGTCTCAGCGACCGGCTCGAGCTCACGACCCATTCGCTCCGCGTCCTCTTCGGCATCGGCGTGGCCCACGATCACGCACACGCCGCGCCCGCGGTCCACGGCCCGCGCCAGCTCGATCACTCGGTTCAACGCTCGCTCGAAGGTGCGCACGCGCTCCAGCGGCGTCACCAATCCATCGCGGATGCACAGCACGGGCTTGACCTGGAGCACCGATCCGACCAGCGCGCTCGCGCGTCCGATCCGCCCGCCGCGCCTCAAGTACTCGAGCGTTGCCACCGAGAAGTAGGTCTGCACCTGGTCTCGCATGCCCTCGACCTTCGTCACGATCGCGTCAGCGTCAGCTCCGGTCGCCGCCATGGTCGACGCCGCCAGCACCACCAGGCCCAGCGACATCGACACCAACTGCGAGTCGACCACCCGGACGCGCCGCGGATCGGTCATCTCCGCGCCTTGCCGGGCCGACTCGTACGTGCCGCTCAACTTTTCCGAGATGTGGATGGAAACGATGGAGTCGTAGGACGCGAGCAGCGAGGTGTAGCGCTCGGCGAACTGCCCCGGTGACGGCTGAGAAGTGGTCGGATGAATCGTCGAGTGCGGCAGGCGGCGATAGAACTCGGTCGGCGTGATATCGACGCCGTCCAGTAGGCTGCGCCCATCGAAGTGCAGTGTCAGAGGCACAACCGATATCGATCGCGACGCCGTCAACGAAGGCGGTAGGTCGGCGGTCGAGTCGGTGACGATCACGACCTTCACGTCTGAGACGAGTCTTCGTCCGGGTGCGGGTCTGAGCGGCGTCGTGTCCTGCGATTTTTGAAAAAGCGGTTCTCAATCGGCCGGATCGCGACCAACGTCAGGATGACGACGGCTGCGGTGAAGATGGCGATCGTGAAGTACCCGAAGCCGACGGCCATCCCCAGCGATGCGGCCACCCAGATCGATGCGGCAGTGGTCAGGCCACGCACGTACTCGCCCTGGCGCAGGATTGAACCTGCGCCCAGGAAACCGACGCCCGTCACCACCTGCGCCGCGATGCGAGTGGGATCGACGCGGGATCCGAAAGCAGGCTCTAGCGCAAGCGCGGTGAACAAGCACGAGCCGGCGGCGATGAGCGCCATCGTCCGGATGCCGGCCGGGTGGCCCATGTACTCGCGCTCCGTCCCAAGCGCGATGCCGATCGCGAGGGCGACCAGGATGCGGATGCCGAGCTCGACGTCGTTATTGCCGGTGAGTGGCAGTGGCTCAGCCCCGTCCGCGCTTGCCGCCCGGCTCGTCCTTGGTGCCTGGTTCGTCCGGCAGCTCCGGCAGGTCCAGGCTGTTCACGAAATCGCGAAACACGGCCAGGCGCTCGTCGTCCACCGGCAGGTCGCCGACCTTGTCCTTCTCATCGGCCTCATCCGCGTCGGGGATGATCCCGGCCGACTCCATCACCTCTGTGGCGACGAAGATGGGGCACTCCGCGCGCACGGCGAGTGCAATCGCGTCTGACGGCCGAGCGTCGAAATCGAGATCGCGGCCGTCCTGCTTGACGTATAGCCGTGCATAGAAGACCTGGTCGGCCAGACGCGTGACAACGATCCGCTTGATGCTCACGCCGAGGTCGCCGAACGCCGCCGCCATCAGGTCGTGGGTGAGCGGCCGCCCGACCGAGTTGCCCGAGATCTTGGCCGCGATGGCCTGGGCTTCGAAGGAGCCGATCCAGATCGGCAGGTACCGGTCTGCTTCCTTCTCCTTGAGGATCACCAGGTGCTGTGCCGTCGGCATATGGATCCGGATGCTGTCGACCGAGACCTCGATGAGGTTTTTCATCCTCAAGGCCATTCTACCGTTGGGTTCTGGCGATTCCTGCGCCCTAACCAGCGGCCTGTCCGGCGGTTCCTAGAATTCGAACGTGGCCAAGGGGAAGCGCGGGCGTCTGATCCTGATCGACGCCCACAGCCTCATCTATCGCGCGTTCTTCGCCCTCCCGCCGATGAGCACGTCGAGCGGCGAAGTCACGAATGCGGTGTATGGCTTCACATCAATGCTGGCAATCGTCCTGGCCTCCCGGCCGGAGTTCGCTGCCGCAGCCTTCGACCTCCCCGCCCCGACCTTCCGCTCCGAGGAGTACGCGGAGTACAAGGCCGGGCGGCGCCAGATGCCGGAAGACCTCCGACCGCAGATAGAGAAGGTCCGCGACGTTCTCACCGCCTTCACCATCCCCATCTACGGCGTGCCCGGCTTTGAGGCCGATGACTTGATCGGCACTTTCGCGCGCACCGCGGAGGAGAAAGGCCACGCCGTCACCATCGTTTCGGGTGACCTCGACTGCCTGCAGCTCGTCACCGAGTCGGTGGATGCTCTGGTGCCGCGGCGCGGTATCACCGACACCTTCGTATACGGGCCTGACCAGGTCCGCCAGCGCTACGGCTTCGAGCCGCCGCAGCTGATCGACTTCAAGGCGTTGCGCGGTGACACGTCGGACAACATCCCCGGCGTGCCGGGCGTTGGCGACAAGACCGCGGCCAAGCTCGTGCAGGACTTCGGCAGCGTCGAGGCCCTGCTCGAGCGCGTCGAGGAGCTCCCCGAAGGCCGCTTGAAGAACTCGATCAAGGCCAACGCCGACCAGATCCGGCTGGGCAAGCGGATGGTGACCATCGTCCGCGACGTTCCGGTGGAGCTCGACATGGAAGGTGCCCGCTGGACCCGCTACGACTACGACCGTGTCCGGGACACTTTCGACCGCCTCGAGTTCCGGCAGCTGCTCAGCCGCTTTCCGCCCCCCGACCAGGTTCCGGTCCAGCCCAGCCTCGCGTTCGAGCCCGCCCCCGTGCCGGCGGGCTTGAAGATGATCGATGACCCGGTCGAGGCGGTGAGCGCGCTCGACGGCGCCGAGCATACGGGCGTATTCGCGTTCACAGAGGGCGCCGGCCGCTCCGCGCGGGTCCTGGGAGTTGGCGTGTCCAACGGCGCCAGCACCTTATATGTCGCGAAGCAGGACGCGATGGACGCAGTCGCCAGCTCGCTATCGGACCGCGCGGTCAGTGGCCACGACGCAAAGGAGACCGAGCTGGCGCTGCGTTCGCTCGGTGGGGGCAAGCGTGAGTGGGACTTCAGCACGTTCCTCGCCGCCTATCTGCTTGGGGCGGGGTCACGTGACCCGCGACTGGAGGACCTCGCGCGCGAATTTCTCGACGTGACGCTGATCAGCAGCGAGCAGCTGCTCGGCACGGGCCGCGCCGCGCGCAAGCCGTCGAGCGTTTCGGTCGAGGAGGCGGCGGAGTTCTCGGCGCGGCGCGCCGAGGTCATCGTCAACTTGCGCCCGCGGCTCGAGGCAGAGATGCGCAACCTCGGCGTCGACTATCTGTTCCACGAGATCGAGCTGCCGCTCGCCTCCGTGCTCGCGGACATGGAATCCGAGGGCGTCGCGATCGACGTGCCGTACCTCAAGGAGATGCAGGACGAGCTCGGGGCCCAGCTCACCGCCATCGAGACCGAGGTGGCGGAGGTCGCAGGCCAAAAGTTCAACCTCAATGCGCCCCAGCAGTTGGCCAAAGTGCTGTTCGAAGACCTGCGGCTGCCGGTTGGCCGGCGCACGAAGACCGGATATTCGACCGACGCCGACACGCTCGAGGCGCTGCGCGAGAAACACCCGATCATCGGCTTGATCCTCGACCACCGCCAGCTCTCGAAGCTCAAGTCCACGTACGTGGACGCACTGCCACAGCTCGTCGATCCGCTCAGTGGTCGCGTCCACACGTCGTTCGGCCAGGCGAGCACCGCCACCGGCAGGCTGTCGTCATCGAACCCCAACCTCATGAACATCCCGATCCGCACCGAGCTCGGGCAGCGCATCCGCCACGCATTCAAGGCCGGCCGGCCCGGGCATGTGCTCATCTCCGCCGACTACTCACAGATCGAGCTGCGGATCGCCGCGCATCTGAGCGGCGACCCGAGAATGCTGGGAGCGTTTGCCGCCGGGCAGGACATTCACACTGCGACCGCGGCCGCGGTCTTCAAGGTGCCCATCGAAAGCGTTGACCCCAACCAGCGCCGGCTGGCGAAGGTCGCGAACTTCGGGTCCATCTACGGTCAGGGCGAGTACGGGCTGTCGCAACAGCTCGGCATCAGCGGTGATGTCGCGCGCGACTTCTTAAAGGAGTACTGGTCCACCTACGCGAAGCTGCGCGAGTACCTCGACTCGATTCGCGTGAAAGCCCGCGAGGAGGGTTTTGTCGTCAGTGCGACGGGGCGGCGCCGCGCGATCCCGGACCTGCGCTCACCCAATTTCCAGCTGCGCAGCGCGGCCGAGCGAATGGCCATCAACTTCCCAATGCAGTCGCTGGCCGCCGACATCATCAAGATCGCGATGGTGCGCCTGCATCGCGAGATCGAAGCCGATCACGTCGAGGGTCGGATGCTGCTGCAGGTCCACGACGAGCTGCTCTTCGAAGTGCCGGAAGGCGAAGTCGATCGGTTCGCGGAGACGGTGCCGCGGATCATGACCGCCGCGTACGAGCTCGAAACCGGCATCGAGGTCGAGGCCAAGGTCGGACCCAACTGGGCCGACATGAAAAAGCTGGCCGTGGTCAGGGCTTGAGGCCTGCGCTCGCCAGGAGCGTGGCGGTGCTGGTGTTCGCCGCCGCGTGCTCCAGCGCCACCCCCGCTGTGACGCCGAGCCCGTCACCTTCGCTTGCGGCATCGCCGGCTGCGCCTGCGGCCCTCGTGGTGGGCACATACGCGGGCGCAGGTTCGACGGTCCGGATCATCGATCTGCAGGGCAACGTGGTCGCCAGGGCATCGTTTGCGGCTCCCGCCCTGCCGGACGTCCCGTACTGTCCCCCGTTTGTGCAGCCGCCCGTCCGGGCCGCCGGCGGCGCCGCGTTCTACGCCGATTCGAAAGGTGTGATCCGACGGCTCGGCCTCGACGGCGCCTTCAGGACCGTGGCCACCCTCAAGCTCAGCGGCGCGCAGCGGTTCCTATCGTTCGCCGTGAGCCCCGATGGCAATCAGCTGATGGCGACCATCATCAGCCTGCCCGGCAAGAGCACGCCGTGGACCGAGGACATCGAGAGAGCGACCGCCGGCGGGTCGACAACGATCGTGTCGCACACCAACCTGGGGGCTGCGCAGCCGGCGCCGACCATGATCACTGGCTGGGACAGCTCAGGCCCAACCGCCACCACCAACACCCTGCTGTGCAGCCGTGAGAACGTGATCAGCCAGGAGTACACGGGCTCTGCCCTGGTCCACCTCGGCTTCGACGGCTCGGTACTGGACACCATCGGTGGACCCGACTGTGTGCCGATGGACGAGCTCCCAAACGGCACCGTCCTCTGCCGGCTTCGCCTGAGCGACTGCGGGTCGCTGAACGTCCGCACCAGCTCTGGCACCACGATTTGGAGCCGGGTGCCCGGCTGTAACTTCTTCGAGCCCAGGCTTTCGCCCGACGGACAGGCGGTCGCCGTCAACGCCGACCGCGGCATCGTCTTCCAGCGCAATCGGACCCAACCCGCCAGCTTCGCCCGCCAGGAGGCGCCGGACTACTCGATTGTGGGTTGGGCTGCGCCGGGGACGCTGCTGGTCATCAAACAGAGCGGCGACCTGGGACTCGCCTCGACCTTGGACCCGCTCGTCTTCTCGGCGCTTGGCGTGAACATCGGCGGACCCTGCATCGGCTGCGTGCCGTCGCAGCTCACACTTGCCGGTTTGATCTCGGCGAGCTAGGTCAAGATGCCCGAGCTGCCCGAGGTCGAGACCATCGCCGCGGACCTGCGGCCGCACCTGGTCGGCAGGACCATCGTCCGCTGCGACCTGCGCTTTCCGACCATCGTCCGCCACCCGGAGCCCGAGCTGTTCGTCGACCTGGTCGCGGGGTTGCACATCGAGTCGGTCCGGCGGCGGGGCAAGTACATCCTCATCGGGCTCGAGCACGAGCGCGTGCTGGTGGTACACCTGGGCATGTCGGGTCAGCTGCGTCTGGTCGACGCGGCAACTCCGATCGCCAACCACACTCACGCCATCTTCGACCTGGATGACGGCAGCCAGCTTCGCTATCGCGACCCGCGCCGCTTTGGTCGCATTCTGCTGGGGACCGAAGATGCGCTGCGTGAGGCTCGGGCGATGCCGCGGCTCGGCCCGGAGCCGATCGATCCGGACTTCGGCTCAGAAGAGCTCTACCAGATGCTGCGCCGGCGACGCGCGCCGCTGAAGGCGGTGCTCCTCGATCAGCGAACCGTGGCCGGGGTCGGCAACATCTACGCCGACGAGTCGCTCCACCGCGCGAAGCTCCGCCCCGACCGCCTGGCCAGCGGCATCAGTCGCAAGTCGGCGCGGAGGCTGCATGAGTCGATGCGTGAATCGCTCGAGACCGCCATCAAGAATCGCGGCAGCTCGGTCGACACGTATCGCGACGCGTGGGGCGAGATCGGTGGCCAGCAGGAGGTGCTGTTGGTCTACGGGCGCGCGGGCGAGCCGTGCTTCACGTGCGGCCGGCCGCTGGCGAGCAAACGGATCGCCGGCCGCACGACCGTTTACTGCACGCGTTGTCAGCGTTAGCGCAGCTCGTTCCGCGTCTGGTCACGATCGCGATCCTCGCGGTTGCGTTCATGGGTCTCACCGTGGCCATATCGCTGGGGTGGCTCA
>JACXTT010008559.1_pt1 | contig 14170 bp, 11 predicted proteins | sample 9270951 | NCBI WGS metagenome assembly JACXTT01 (sample SAMN15532306, study PRJNA645909) | rock metagenome | isolation source: weathered quartz diorite | place: Puerto Rico | collected 2017-06-21 | reverse complement strand
GATTCGCGGTCGAATATCATTCTTCAATCGGACGATTCGATCATCGTCCCCGAGTACAAGCCCAGCGTGCAGGTGGTCGGTGCGGTCAACGCGCCCGGCAGCGTGCTGTGGGAGCGAGGGAAGGACTTGAACTACTACCTGAACGCAGCAGGCGGACCCAGCTGGCGCGCGGACAAGGGCAAGGTGAGCGTGCGCTATGCCAACGGCGAGGTGCAAACGCGACACCGCACGTTGGGGATCTTCCGGAGCGACCCGACGCCGGACCCAGGCTCTGAGGTGCTGGTGCCGGTACGGGATACCACCGCTCGTGGCACCGATGCGCTTGCCGTGGTGGGTGCGCTGGCGCAGTTGATCACCGCGACCGCGACGGTGATCATCGTATCGAAGCGGTGACTCCCCAACCGACAGTGCGAGAGGCTCCCACCGCTCCGTCGCGGCCTGACCACGGAGCGGTTGGGTTGCCTCAAACAGTCGCGATCCCGGCTTGGTACGTCGCCGGGGTACAGCTATGGCGGGAAGCGCGAGCAAACTGGCGGTTCGTCCTCACGCTTGCGCTCGTCGGAGCCGCCAGCGGTACTGTGGCCGCGCTGCTACTGCCGTCGCGTTACGAAGCCAAGGCAGCATTCCAGGCCGAGAATCCGCCCAACCAGTTGCCGGTCGGCGGTGGAGGGCTTGCCGGCCTGCTCGGCTCCCAGCTCGGGGCGCTGGGCGTCGGAGGGTCGCAGAGCACGCCGCAATTGCTGGCTAGCCTGTTGACCACTGACGCCGTGCTGCGCCACGTCGTGAACGCGACATTTCCCTGGAAGGGACAATCCATGTCCCTCGCGGCCATCTACGGTTTCGACCACAACCGGGCCGAACTGCGCGACTTCTTCGCCATCCGGAAGGTGCGGCACGCATTGACCACGGACCTAGACCTTCGGACTGGCGTCGTCCGGTTCAGGATCGAGGGGTGGACGCCCGAGCTGGCGCTTGCGATGGCCGAGACCACGCTCGCGGCCCTGAACGACGCGAACATTGCCCTCCGCAAGCAGCGGGCGAGCGCGGAACGAGCCTTCACGGCACAGCGTTCGGCGGACGCGCGTCTCGCTCTTGCGGTCGCCGAGAGCAGCCTAGCGGCGTTTTACCAACGGAATCGCAATCTCACGACGTCGCCCACGCTGCAGATGGAAGAGGCCAACCTGCGACGCAGCGTGGATATCGCGCAGCAGTTGTTCGTGCAGTTACGATTGCAGGAGGAACAAGCGGCGCTTCAGGAGCTGCGCAACACGCCATCCATCGGCGTTATTGACCCGCCGGTCCTGCCGGCGCAGCGCAGCTGGCCCAAGCGCCGGCTCACCGTGGCACTGGGACTCCTGATTGGCCTCGCGGTCGCGTTCGCACGGCTCAGCTGGCCACGGACCCTGCCCTGAGACGCTCGTCACCCATGGTGGATGCCGGAGTCAGCTCGGGTGCCACGAGCAGCGCGGTCATGCCGTAGAGTTCGTACTGGACGGCCGTTTGCAAGGACAGCTCAGGCGTTCCCGCGGTGAGGAAGAACATCGCCACCCAAGCGGCGGCCACGGCGTACGCGCCAGGCGCGCGGTCGGGAGAACCGGTCCGGGCGCGCGAAATGACCCAAGCGCACAGTAGCGCACCGTAAATCACGTAGCAGGCCAGTCCGAGCGCTCCACCTTCGAAAAACAAGCGCACGAAGTCGTCGTGGGCGTTGTACGGGATGCCGTTGTCGGGGCTCACCAGGGGATTCAGCACCATCGTCATCCCGGCCCCGTGTCCGGTGAGCGGGTGCTCGAGCCCCAGCGCGACGAGGCCAGCCCAGTTGATCAGCCGCCACGTGAACGAGTTCTCCGACGCGCCCGTCTGCGCCGCTTCCCACGCCGCCCGGCCGAGGGAGACTCCAGAGAACCGCGCGGCGATGAGCCCACCTGCGAGCCACCATACCAGACCCGCTATAACCGTCACGAGCGCGAGGCCGCGCACCAAGCCGCGAGCTCCAAACCGGTGCGAGTGCAGTAATGGAAGGGCGGCGAGGCCGGCAACGAGCACGAACAGCGCGGTGCGGCTATAGGTCAGCGTGACGAGCGCCGTGAGCCCCAGCGCGCCGACGGCGCGCGCGAGTTGCCCCGCGCGAGTTGACGACCGCCATCCGCCCACGGCGAACAGTACGAAGGGTACCAGATACGGGCCCAGCGAGTTCGGGTGGGAGAACGTCCCCTGAAGGCGATTCAAGCCTTCGACGTCGAGATTACCGGTTCCCGTGACGGCCTGCCACAGCGCCACACCGACGGGCACGACCATGCCCGAGACGAGGTATACCCAACCGCGCCTGTACCTGCCCGGCTCTTCCTCCGCCCACCACAGCACGATCAGGAACGCCGCGACGATGCTCGAGACCCGCAGCAGCTCGCGCAGACCGGTCACGGCTCCACTCGCCCCGTACAGTCGCGCGCCCGACCACAGAGCGATCCCGTACGCGGCGAACAGCCACAGATGCACGCGGAGCAGCGAGCGACTCGGCCACAGCGCGCGGCCGCTACGGGCGCGCGCGAGCGCGAGCACGGCAGTCACCACCAAAACCGATAGCCCGAAGATCACGGTGGGGTTGAAGGTGAGCTCGCTCAAGCCGAGTCGTCGCTCACTGAATACATCAAGCGAGGGACGAATGGCCAGCACCGCGAAGGCCGTCGTCTCGAGCGCCGCTCCCGGCCAGCGCCACACTGCGACCGCCAGCGCGACGCCAACGGACACGGCGGCACTCGGGGGGATCCCGGCGGCCGCGGCCCCTAGTGCCGCGACCAGCACGACCCAGGCACCCAAAGTACGAATCACGTCGTCATTGATCACTCCGGGCGGCCACGAACGAGTCGAGCAGGTTGCTCAGAAACCGTTGGAGCGGTGGGCGCCCGGTGAATTGACGATACGTCGACAAACCCCACGCGAATCCCGGCTGGCCGCTCGCGAACACGACGGCGCCCGATGGCAGCCAGGTGTAAACCGCAGCCTGCATCAACCCGGTCGGCATCGTGTCACCCATGGGGATGAACGAGCCCTGAAACAAAACCTGGGTACCGAGCGGCGTCGCGCCGTTCTGCACGATGCGGTCCGCCTCCCAACCAGCAACGTGTGGAATACGGTCTCCGGTCCTCAGGCCGGTGCCCGCAAACAGCGGGTGAGCTCCATCCTTGACGACGAGATCCACGGGCGAGCTCCGCATGACGCTATGATCGGCGCTCATGACGCCAAGCAGCGCGTTTTCAGGAGTGTTGTTCGGGGGCAAGCGAAACAACACGGTGGCGAGGCCAGGGATGCTTCCTTCGGGATCCCGAGACGCGTCGCGGTAGCACACGACCACGGGCACGTTACGACCGTTGAGCGACGCGCTCTCGTACCGAGCAACCCAGTAGATATCGTTGCCGCCTAGAAAACCCAGGTTGATCCCGCGGTCGCGGGCTGCATTGGCTCGCAACCACATTGGCCACGTCCAGTATTCCGAGTGACCGGCGAACAACCAGGCGAACCTCGGATCGGGACCCCGACCGACATGAAAGTCGTAGTCTGTCATGTAATCGGCATCGTACGCGTTCTCCTCGAGCCACCGCACCAGCAGGTAATCGACGCCGAGGACTACGCCACGCAAGGTCAGCACTGTCCATGGACGTGCGAACGACACCGCCACGGCGCGATTCGCATGGGCATCCTGCGCGGTAGTGCCGGGGCCGCGGTACAGATTCGTCCCGTCCCAGGCATTGTATGCCTGGTAGGTGGCGAACGGGAGCACGACGTGAAACGCCGCGGGCTTGTCGGACCGCACCACGAACGGAAAGGCGCTGGCGCGACCCAGCGAGTCGGAGAGCCTGGCCAGGTATAGCCCGGGCGGCCATTGCGGCGTCACCACGAATGCGTCGGTTTCGGCCCACGGGCATACGGAGGGCCCGGGCAAGGGAGCCGTGCACGGGGGCTGCGCGGGCATCGGTAACCCCACGTGCCAGGCGATTCGCCGGGCACCAACACCGTCGTACCATCCAAGTCGGTAGATCGACACCGAGCCGGGACCGTGCTTCGCCGACACGAAGACGTGTAATGTGTCTCCTGCGCGCACGCTGAATGGAAGGCCATAGCCGGCAATCGTAGAATCCACGCCTTCGTACAACCCAGCGTCCCAGTCGGGTGACCCGGGTCGCAGGTTCTCCTCCTCGACCAGCAACGATCGTCCCGGCCGCCGGAGTTGGGGGCCGGCCGGGGAATCGAGGCATGCCGCGGCGACGGTGATCGCGACGCCGAGGGTGATCTGCAAGAACGCGTGTGATCGACTAGGCATCGTCTCCCTCCGTAGACTCCGCCGAGATCGGGCGACGCTAAAGTACTACGCGTTAACCCAAGGGACACTCACCGAGAGTGAGGATGGCCAGTGGCTTGTGATTGCCCCGCCGGAGGAGCGTGGATGACGTCTCGCACCGCGTCACGGATCCCGCGGACGTAAGCGGGGAAGCGGCGCCAGCGGCTGGGCCGCACCGCGTCCTTGAGCAAGACTCCGACGATCGTCCACGATAGGGCAGCGAGGTTCATCCAGCCTTCGTTGCGTAGGCGCAGCAAGCGATAGGGGTTCACGATGGTGAAATACGATAGCATGCCGTCTTCCGTGCGCGACGCGCGGGATCGGTGGTGCCACACCCGCAACGCTGGGTCAACCCACAGCTGGCCACGAGCGCTCGCTACGAACGATAGGTACAGGTCCTCGCCAAGTCCGTAGCCCTGGAGCCACGAGACGGCAACGACGCTGCTCAGAGCCGCTCGGCGAAAGGACATGTTGCAGCCGCTCAGAAACGCCGACGGAAACGGGCGACGCTGCTGGCCCCACCGAGTCACTGAACCAGAGAAGCCGCTCGCCGACAATTCCCCCGGCGCTCCGGAGTCCTGCAGGAACACGCGCTCGAACCATCGCCTCAAGACCGGTACCTCGCCCATGAGCACATCGGTCCCGCCGATGCCCACGAGTTCGGGGTGGTCGCGATACCAGTGCACGAGCAACACGAGATAATCGGAAGCGATCTCTACGTCGTCGTCCAGAAACAGGAGCACATCGGCCGCTGCCTCCCGGATGGCGGACACACGAGCGTGGATGAGGCCATGCGCGCCCACCTGCTGCACATAACGGAAAGTATAGCCTCGGTCCGTGACCAGCCGCTCCAGCGCCTTCACGTCGCCCACCGGCAATCGACCATCGTCGACGATTATCACCTCGGCGGCCAGCGTGCCATTCGGCCATTGAGCGGTTACGATCGAACGCACGCAGCGTTCCACATCCATGGGTCTGTCGCGAGTGCATACCGCGATGGTCAGCGTGGGCTGCTCGCTCATGCAGCGGGCACCAGGAATGGATGCCGCAGCAGGATCGTATGCTCACCACGACGCAACATGGTGAAGTCATGCGGACGAATCGCGCGAACCAACGAATCGTGGCAACCGGGACGCAGACGGTCGTGTAGCTCGATCATCACCAGATTGACTCGACCGAGCCAGCTCTCACATCCAGGCTCGAATAGCTCGCGCTCAGCACCTTCGATGTCGAGCTTCAAGATGTCGATCCACGGTGTGCGTGCCCTCGCCATGATGTCCGCGACCGTGACGCCGTCGACCCGGTCGCCCCTGGCGGTGGCCGCTTCGACGACTCTGAAAGCCCACTTTTCATCGCCGGGATTCTCGATCCGAAGCGATGCGGATCGATTCCACAATGCACCCCGTATCGCCGTCACGGTGTCCAGGTGGTGCGTGTTGCGGACCAATAGTTCGAAATTCGATTCCTCCGGCTCGATCGCGTAAATGCGTGCACGAGGATACCGTTGCGCGAAGAACCGCGTCGCGAATCCAACGTTCGCTCCACCGTCGACGATCACGTGGGGGACGAGATCCGTGAAGCTCGTATCGTATTCCTGGGAAACGAAGACTTGCTCGAACGTCGCCTTATCGGACGTCCCTGCCCGCACGATGATCGGCGCACCGAAGCCCGGCAGGCTCAACTCGATGACACGCTCGCCTCCCCCGCGAACTCTCGCGAGCGTCACAGCGCCCCGCAACGGGCCAAACGCCCGAGCGTACGCCCGCAGCCGCCTTACACGTTGGCGGAACGACCCGTACGAGAACGCAGGTCCTCCCTTCTTAACCACTGGCGCCCTGAGCGACTCCTGCGGTGCCTCCGCCCGCTTCACGGCGCATGGACGGAATCGCGGCGCGAAAGGCGACGAGTGTCGCGACCGCGACCGTCCCCTGTGTCAATGCAAACGCGGCCACTGCCCCGCGAATGCCCCAGGGTATCGTGAACAACCAGTTGGACCCGATACCGACCACGGCTCCGAGGAGGCCCGGCAGATACAGCCAGCGCTCCCCGCGCGTCACGTAGAGCGCGGAGGAGTACAGGCCCGCATAACCGCAGACCACACGAATGGCCGTGAAGGCCCCGATGTACCACACCCACGGCATGTATCGGGTGAATAGCATCCGCACGAGCAGTGGCGGCCCGAGGATGCTCCCGGCGACGACGAGAGCGAACGCACGGCGGTATGCCCGTCGATTGCTCGCAAAGTGAGCATCGAATGCCGACCACGCGCCGGCAAAGCTTGTCGCAAGCCCCGGCATCCAGGCCTCCAGGATTGCCGCTGGAAAGAGCAGGAAGAGGCCAGCGAGCTGGGCGCCCAGTCCGAACACCGCCACGCCCTGGAGACCGTCGGGGCTCGCCTCCAGAAAATACATCTCGAGCCGTCGGAAGATCACCAGGTCGAGCAACACGAGGAGTCCGACGGAGTACACTGAAGGCAGGAGCACCCTCGCGCCCGCGACGCGCAGCTCCTGGCGAGTGATGCGTGTGCTCGGCGGTACGACCAGCACCAACACGACGACGAGCGTGACTAGGATCTCGAGCGTCGCGACCGTGGCGTAACTGGCCCCGCGTGCCCCACCCCGCCGCCCGAGCAACAGGAGCCCACCCAAGGCGGCCAACAGCGCGAGACCACCGATCGCCTCCGCGCGGAAAACGGCCGCAAACGCGTTCGCGGACTTCGCACGGGCCACCACGATGCCATAGCCTATCAGCGTCACCGCCATCGCGACGACGAGAAGATCGTACGACCCATCCGTGACTCCGCCTCGCAGCAGCAACAGTGGTAGTAGGAGGCATGCGATTAGCACGCTGTGCAGGAACAGTCCCGCGATTGGGAATTTGCGTCTCGGTTGCCGCAGCAGCGTTTGCGGAGTGCCCAAGATACCGATCTGGGACATGACAGCGGCGGTCGTCTGCAACAAGCTGTAGGTGCCATAGCCCGCGATGGGGAGTACCGCGGGCACGAACATCCCCCACAGGCTCCGGGAGACAGTCCGCACCGCTGCCGCCCCGACGTTGAGCGGCGCGGGATCCGCTTCGAGGCCAAGAGCACGCCGCGGCAGCACCTTACGCAAAACCGCCTGCCACGATTCCCGAAGTGAAATGCGGGTCTCGCTCAACCGATGCTGGAGGAGACGGGTGCTCGCGGCCGCCGAGCGGTCATCAGGGGGTGGTTTGATCGGGGGCTCCATCGAGGGTAGTCGAAGCGGCCCCGTCACCCCGTCGCACAACGTATTGAAACTTGCCGGACCGGCCCGGTGCAATCTCGTCGACGAGTCGGATCTCTATGTCCATCTCGCCAAGGTATGCTCGCACTTTGGCTGTGAGCGCGTCCCGCTCCTGGCCAGACAGCGGGTCCGCCACCAGCTTCCACACGAGCCGGTCGGGGCGCTCCTGAACAACCTGGTACTTGCGGAGGCGGGCCCGATACGAAATCCGCGTCTCGTTTAGCAGGTGGGTGAAGAACTCGGGATGGACGCGCTTCCCGCTGGGGCCCACGATCACGTCGCCCACACGCCCGAGGATCTTGGCCAGCAGCGGGCTCGCTCGCCCGCAGCGACATGGCCAATCGGCCGGCAGCGCCTGATCACCGTTGCGGTAGCGGATGAAGGGAAACGCGAAGTTGTCCAAGTCGGTTACGATGACGTTGTGACTCTCGTCCAGCTCGAGGATGACCCGCTCTTCGGTAATATGAAGGCCCTCGTGCATCCCGCATTCCATCGCGATTGCCTCGACCTCACCGCAGCCGTATTGATCGAATGCCTCGCACCCGAACACTTCTCGTAAGAGTGGACGGTGTTCCGCGAACAGGGGCTCGACGGTGGTGCTGACAGCCCGCAGGGTGAATCGCTCTCCCGCATCGTTGAGCCATTGGGCCAACTCGTAGATGCTGAGGGCGTACCCCTGAAGAAGCGCCGGCCGGACGGCGCGCAGCAATTCCGCGAACGCCGGCACGGCTCCGTGATTGATGGAGAACGCGTCCACCTGACGGACATTGGTCACCCTGCGGAAGAGCGCATCGCGCAAGCGCTTGCCCCAACCTGGACGCACGATCGGACGGCCCCAGACGACCACCTTGGGATCGCCCAAGCCGACGCCCATCCAGTCGTTGAAGCGAAACATCGCTGCCTGCGCCGAGCTCCGCGTCGCAGCGTCCTTGGGCACCCGGAGCGGCTCGCCGGTGGTGCCCCCCGTTGAGGAGTACCGAACCTTGCCGAGCGCCGGAGCGCCCGCAGCGATGATACGCGCATAGTTCGCGCGTACGGTTGCCTTGTCAATCACCGGCAGGGCTTGCACCACCTTCAGATCATTCACGCGGTCAGGCACGATGCCCCGTTCCCGGAAGAGCGCGCGGTAGAACGGCACATAACGATTGCAGTGATCGATCAAGCGGCGCAGCTTTTCGAGCCGCAGCTCGTCGAGCTCGGTGCGACCGTACCATTGGGTATCGGCATAGTCCCGGTAATAACCCCACACGTTCTTGCCGGAGAGCTGATCGATCAGCCGAATCCGATTCATTGGGCCACGCCCACCACCCGCGGCGCGGTCTCCGCCCGCCTCGGCACGCGTCCTTCCCATCCCGGCGCGAGCCGATAATGGAGATTGGGTACCGGCCACACGTCCGCACGCACGTGATCGCGCAGCCGACTTTGGTAGTGCTCGTATGAGCGCGCGGCGAGCGGATAGCGCACAATGTCGAACCCGCGACGCACCTGCTTGATCCCCTCCGGGTCGATGCCCATGATCAGGCATACCATCAGATCGACGAGGAGCGGGTTCATCCCCGCGAGCAGGATGCCGTCGTGACGGACGTCCGGCACGATGGGTCCGTCGCCCTCACCCGAGTACACGCCATCAACGATGCAGAGGTAGCGGCGCTGCGGCGTATCCCGGAGCTGACCGTCTCGGTCGGCGTACCGTGCGATCTTGTTCAAGTCAAGGATCGTGCGCCACAGCGTATCGTTTCCATACCAGCTGCCGCCCATGACAGCGCGCAGATCCGGTTGTTCGTCGAGCGTGGCCCACCGTAGCATCAACCGGCCGAGTGAGCGGACCGCGCGGTACAACAGGGCGTTGCCGACCTTCAGACGCTCGATCGTATTGCGTTGCAGCACTTTGATGGGGTGATCAATCGCGAACTCGTCGCCACCGTCGCGCGGCCGGCCCTCGCGAAAATGGGGGAGATAACTCTTGTGACCGCATGTGCCGACGAGGTTCTTGAGTGCGCACGTGATCCCAGCCTTCTTGTGTGTCTTGAGCTTTGGCAGGTTGATGAGCACGTCCGCCGCCAAGATGGTGCGCGGGATGAGGTACTCATTGCGATCCGACGACAGGTGATACTTCGCCGTCGTCTCCTGATCATAGTCGCCGACCGCAAAGCGATCCCGGTGCACGCCCAACGCTTCGAGCTCGCTCGCCGTGCCGAGGTTCACGACGCAGTACCCGAGGGGATCGCCTGGGAGGCGCACCAGCCCTCGATGCATGTCGGCGTCCATCTGCAAGAACTCCTGGCGGAGATCGAGCAGCTCCACGGGCGCACCACGCTGCTGGTACTGCGCCACGACCGTGTCTAGGCCGTTAAGCCGCACCACGTCTGCGAACCGGGCACTCTGGAGCGGCACGTCCGCGATCACGACGCGCCCCTTGCCGTCCAGAGCACCGAGGACGAGATCACAGACCGCCTTCACGAACCATCCATTCGTGAGGGCGGCTCGGGGGTCGGAAACGCGATGGTGGACGAGGTTCGGCTTAAGGACAACCGTGTCGCCTGGAACGACCACGCGGGCCAGCGGCTCGGGTCCGTCCAGCCCGAGTTGCGTCAGAACGCTCCGCACCTCCCGCTCAATGGCCCCCACGTGCTCTGCTCCGTAGTCCAGCGACGAGTTGAGACGCAGTGCCACAACATCAGCGAGGTTGTCAGGCACCTCGGCGTCCGCTCTCAGGATGGTCGGCTGGCGGGCACGTCCCGCGTCGCGGGACGCTCGCGGCACACGCGGCCGTAAATCGCCACGAGTCGCCTCGCCACGATCGACGCTCGTAACGAGTCCGGCAGTAGGGAACGCGAGTGTGCAGGTCGCGATCGCACCACGTCTTCCACTGCGTCGGCAAGCTGCACCGGGTCACGTGGTACGATCCGGCCCCTCTCGCGGGTGTTGATAAGATCCGGGACATTGCCCACAGGTACGCTGACTACGGGAATGCCACAGCCGAGAGCTTCCTTGACCGAATTGGGTGACCCTTCGAGGTCCGACGTCATCAGGAGACAGTCAGCCGCACTGTAGTACCAGGGCATCTCGTCGGGCGGTACGCGCTCGGCCACGAGGAGCTGTACGGACCGACCACGGCGAAGGAGCTCGTCCCGCGTCGCCACCGCGATGTCGAGCCGCTTGGTCCGCTGGTGCTGGCTGTTCACGAATGCAAGGACGGTGACGTCATGAGCGATACCGAAGCGTTGGCGCGCGACCGGCCGGGGTCTCGGAAAGAACACCGAGTCGTCGATTCCATTTGGCAGCAGTTCGGACTTTGCCCTTGCCATTGCCCAGAGCCGGTCTTGCATCGCTTTGTTCTTGACGAGGACGCGGCCCGCCCCCATGGCGAACAGCTGGGTGACGAGGACGCCGAATCTGCTCTTCAGCGTAAGGCTACCCTTCCCGTCGGACTCGCCGTTTACATCGTCACCGCATAGCGTCACTATGTATGGAGTTCCGAGAAAGGCAGCTGCGAGCGGCGTGTATCCGTAGTGGCAATGAATGACGTCGGGCATCTCCGTGCGCAACCGGTGCGCGATCCGGCGGCGGGCGAGCAGGTAGTCCGATTCGCCTCGATCGCCGGCAATCACCTCGAGGACGATGTCGACCCCTTCGTGGCGCAGTGCGTCCACCTGGCGCGCGACGAAGATGCCGAAGTAGGGCCGATCCTTCGTCGGATACATGTTGGTGACGACCAGCACTTTCATGGACTTCCCACGTCTGCGCGTCGCGAGGTGGCGACAGCGCCGGAACGCTTGCCCACAAAGAACGTCGCCAGCGCCTCCACCACATAGTCCACCTGCTGTTCTGACAGCTCGGGGAACATCGGTAGACTGAGAATCTCGGCAGCGGCGGCCTCCGCGACGGGGAACGCTCCCGGCCGTAACCCCAGATGTTGATACGCTCGTTGGAGGTGGAGCGGGACGGGATAGTGCACCCCCGTTCCGATACCGCGATCGAGCAAATGTATCTGCGCGGCCGCGCGCTCGGGCACGCGCACGACGAACAGGTGGTAGACCGGCGTCACATGGTCGGGCCAATCGAGCGGCTGCACGTCGGGGATGGCGCTGAGTCGCTCGCGATACCAGCGTGCAACCTGTCGGCGCCGTTGGTTCCATTCATTCAGTCGCGACAGCTTGACCCTCAGGAACGCGGCCTGCAGCGCGTCCATCCGCCCGTTGTACCCTTCGATGTCGTGGTAGTACTTGGCGGATTGACCGTGGTCGCGGAGCTTTCGAGCCATATCCAGCACCCGCACGTCCCCCGATGTCAGTGCTCCGGCCTCGCCACACGCGCCGAGGTTCTTGCCGGGGTAAAAGGAGAAGGCGCCCACGGCGCCCATCGAGCCACAGCGCCTCCCACGGTACTCGGCGCCGTGTGCTTGCGCCGCGTCCTCGATCACCCACAGGTGACGTTCTCTCGCGATCGCCTCGATCGCGTCCATCTCCACGGGCATACCGAAAAGGTGTACGGGCACTATGCCTACCGTCCGAGAGCCAATTACTTGGGCTAGCTGCGCCGGATCCATGAGGAGAGTGCCCGGTAGGACATCCACGAACCGGACCTGCGCACCCGTCTGTGCAAGGGCCTCCGTCGTGGCGATGAACGTGTTGGGAACAGTCACGACCTCGTCGCCAGGACCGATGCCCATTGCCAAGTAAGCGAACCGCAACGCATCGGTCCCCGAGTTCACCGCGACCGCGCCGGGACTCCGGCAGAACGCCGCGAAGTCTCGTTCGAACGCTTCTACCTCCGGCCCGCCGACAAACGCGGCGTCACGAACGATTCGCCGGAAGACCTCCGTGAGCTCCGCTACGAGCCGTGCGTGCTGAGCGCGAAGATCCAAGAACGGTACTCGCATGCCCCCGCCTCTCCTGAAGGGCCGTCTGACTGCCCCGCTCCGTGACGACGTCGTCCACCACGCGCAGATACGCATCCTCGAAGGATTGCCACGACTGCGCGGCGGGACTTTGCTGCGCGCGCCTCGTTCGTTCGCGCGCTTCGTCGGGATGCGCCAAGATTCGTTGTACCGCCGACATGAGTTCGTTGCTCGTCAACGTGTTCAGATACCAGACCATTCCATCGTCGAAATATGCGCTCACGGTCGGGGTCCGGGTCACCACTACCGGCAGGCCAAGGCGCACGTATTCGATCAACTTGGTCGGCAGCACCAAGTCCATGAACACATCGCGGGACATCGGAACGATCGCGACGCTCGCGGCGCGGATCAGTGGGACGAGCTCCGCCATGGCGTGGCGGCGTCCCGAGATCGAGACCCGTTGCCCCAGGGCAAGTTGTTGTACCTGGCTTGTGAGCGCAGGGATTGCATCCCCGTCCCCGTACAGATCAAAGGTGACGGGAATCCCGGCATCGTTGAGGTTCTTCACCGCCTCGATCACGACGTCCAGGCCCATCCGGGGGGCCACGGTACCGTGGTACACCAACCGTGGCGCCAGACGCTCCCCCGGGGTGAGCCGCGGGATCAAATACTCGTCGGCTGCATTGAGGATCACGCGGATCCGCTCGGGCGGCACTCCATGCTCGATCGTGGCGCGTCGATGGGATTCGTTGACCGTGAGCACGATGTCGCTCCGCCGCGATGCCCAGCGCTCCTGTGCGCGGAGGACTCTGACGGCGAGGCGGGTACCCCATCGTGAGCCGAACTTGCTCTCGAACAACTCCGGCATCGGGTCGCGCAGGTCCAGAATGAGGCCGGCGCCCGCGTGGCGTGCAGGGGTCGCGCAAACCACCAAAGAATCCGGCAGGTTCGTCACCTGCACGACGTCGACGGCTCGGCGCCGTGTCAGCCGTCGGACCACTCCCCAAGCGAATACGAGAAAGCCCAGGTACGCGGCTGCGTAGCGCCACAGCCGTCTACCCCGGTAGCGGTCGTGGCGATACCGGATCAGCACCACGTCGCCCAGGCGACCGACCAACGGGTCGGACGAGTCGCCCAAGCCGATCTGAATGACGCGATAGCCATGTCGGGCGAGCGACTCGCAATGCCTACGAACGCGCGGATCGCTCGCCGCGGCCGTATATGCGATCGAAACGAAGCGGCGCCCGGCTCCTTTCAATGGAATCGGCTCACTGCCCGGAGCGCAGGACCCGGGCCGGATTCCCGGCCACGATGGCACCGGGCGCCACGTCCTGCGTTACCACGGCGCCCGCGCCCACGATGGCGCCCTCGCCGATCGTCACGCCTGGGAGGATGACCGCTCCAGTGCCCACAGCCGCCCGACGCCGCACCAGCGTCGGCTCGACCTTCCAGTCCGTGTCGCCCTTCGGTCGCCCGTCAGCTGTCGTGGCCTTTGGATAGCGATCGTTGAGAAAATTGACATTATGACCCACGAACACTTCGTCCTCGATCGTGACCCCTTCGCAGATGAACGTGTGGCTCTGGATTTTGCAGCGGGCGCCTACCTTGGCGCCCTTCTGGATCTCTACGAACGTCCCGATCGACGTCTCGTCGCCGATTTCACACCCGTAGAGGTTGACGAAGGCGTGCAGACGAACGTTCTTGCCCAGCTTGACGTCCGGCGCAATA
>JACXTT010008558.1_pt1 | contig 14171 bp, 9 predicted proteins | sample 9270951 | NCBI WGS metagenome assembly JACXTT01 (sample SAMN15532306, study PRJNA645909) | rock metagenome | isolation source: weathered quartz diorite | place: Puerto Rico | collected 2017-06-21 | reverse complement strand
TTGGTGCTGGACGAGGGGACCCCGGAAGCCGGTGGCGCGGCTACTTCCACGGATCAGTACGCGAAGTGGACGGCGCAGGTTGCTGTCAGCGAATCGCACCTAAAGCTGCAAAGGTCCATCGCCGGGACCTTGGCCCGAACCCCGGTCATCAGTCTGGTCGTACCGTTCTACAAGGTTCCGCTTCCGGTGGCCCGAGCCACTGTGGAATCGGTGTTGACGCAAACCTACGGCCACTGGCAGCTCTGCGTGACACACGGCGATCCAGAATCGCACGAAGTGCGCAAATACCTTGCCCAGATGGCGGAGGCGGATTCCCGAGTCAAGTACCGCGCTCTGGAAACCAATCTTGGCATCTCCGGCAATTCAAACGCCGCCCTGGAACTCTCCAGCGGCGAGTATCTGGCCCTTCTCGACCACGACGATGTTCTTGCGCCGAACGCACTCTTCGAGATTGCCGCGGCGGTGAACGATCGCCCTGAAGTCGACTTGTGGTATTCCGACAAGGACCAGATAGACGAAGCCGGCGTTCACCGAATGGACCCTCTTTTCAAGCCCGATTGGTCGCCCGAGATGATGCTATCGGTGAATTACTTAACGCACCTCACGGTAGCGCGCACGCAAGCCGTGCGGACCGCCGGCGGGTGGCGGACCGAAACGGATGGAGCGCAGGATTGGGACCTCTTTCTTCGCCTCTTCGCCGGAGGAGCGCGGGTCGCACGGATACCGAAAGTACTTTATCACTGGCGCAGGATCAGCACCTCCGTCGCCAGCGGTGGCATGGAAGTGAAGCCATATGCGAAGGAGGCCCAGCTCAAGAGCCTGCGGGATTACTTCGCCGCAGCCGGTTGGCGGTGTGATGTAACCTTCAGCTCGGGAGCGTGGTTGAGGCTGCTTTGGCCGAAGCACCTTGGGGGAATGGTTAGTGTCATTCTGGTTCATCGATACAGCGACTTCGATGCTATCGAGGCGGCATCCCGGTTGGCGCAGCGCATTGGGCACGAATCATTCGAAGTCGTCGTACCGGTAACCAGAACGACATCAGCCCGGTCGGACAAGGTTCGGACGGTCAAAACAAACCCGCGCGCCAGTCTCGCCAGGAAGTTGAACGACACTGCCGGCCAGTGCCGTGGAGATCGCCTGGTGTTTGTGGACGAGAACATGTTGATCGAGGACGAAAACTGGCTGACGGAGTTGGCCGCTCCACTGGCACAACCCGGAGTGGGAGTCAGCGGTCCTAAGATCATTGATCGCCGCACGCGGCTGCTCCGGCACACGGGCATCCTCTTCAACGAGGACTTCCAGCTAGAGTATCCATTTGCAAACGAAGGGGAAGGATTCTGCAACGAATTCGGTTCGGCGAGTTGGTGCCGTAACTGGCTTGCCGTAAGTGGCGCTTGTTTTGGAGTCCGGCGTGACGTATGGGAGAAGGTTGGCGGGTTCGCTGAGACTCCCCGTTACCCCAGACTGGACGTCGACCTCTGCTTGCGAGTCATTTCGGAAACCGGACAGCGGGTGATGAGCAACCCGCACGCTCATATTGTCCAATCGGGTGTAGCCGCACTCGAAGAATGGACCGATACGCTAGGGCCGGAATCGGGCAGGGACTACATTAGGGCCTCCTTCCCCGAAGGGGACCCATACTTCAATCCGAATCTGTCCTGCCGCTCAGGCCGGATCGGTTTAAGGTTCCCCGCCGTGGGTGGTTCATCCCCTGCTTCGCACGACTTCCAAGCGGAGGCGCGATTTTTAGTAAGCAAGTTCGATTTTTCCGACACGGCGGTCGCCAAATCAAAGGCCGCGCGCAAGTCCAGGACCGGACGAGTCGAGTCAGTTGCCTGGTTCATTCCAGAGTTCGTGAATCCTTTTTACGGTGGTATTCACACGATTCTGCGGTTCGCCGACTACTTTCAAAGGGCGCATGGCGTAAGCTCCCGCTTCTTTGTGGAAACGCACCTGTTGCCCTCCATTCTCAAAGGACGGGTCGCCCGCGCGTTCCCTGAACTGGCGGAGAAGTCGGAGCTGATCGGGATCGACGACCGGAATCAGGCGAACGATTCCGGCGCCGTAGATGCGGCGGTAGCCACACTCTGGACCACTGCGTACCCCTTGTTGCGCTTTGAAAAGACACGGCAGAAGTTCTATTTTCTGCAGGATAACGAGACGCTCTTCTACCCCGCGGGCTCCACGAACGCGCTTGTGCATTCCACGTACAGCTTCGGTTTCATCGGGCTTTGTAATACCGTGACCCTGCGGGACCAATACCGAGCGCTCGGCGGTGAAGCGGAATATTTTGATCCGTGCATTGACCCCCAAGTTTTCCGCCGCGATGGCCGGGCAGGTGTTCCCTCAAACGGTTCGAGTTTGCTCTTCTGCTATGCGCGTCCGGGCCATCCGCGAAACTGTTTTGAGCTATTGACCGCGGCAATGCGGCTGGTCAAGAAGGAACTCGGCAACGACGTCCAGATAATTACCGCGGGGGCGGAGTGGGACCCTGAGCAGTTCGGTCTCGGCGACGTCGTGGAGAACCTCGGGGTACTTTCCTATGCCAACACCGGTGCGCTTTACCGGGCTTGCGATGCCGGAGTGGCGCTCATGATGACGTCCCACCCGTCGTACCTTCCTTTTGAATTGATGGCGTGCGGGGCTCTGGCGATTGCCAACCGTAATCCGCAGACAGGCTGGTTTCTGCGCGATCGAGAGAACTGTCTCATCGCCGATGCGAGTCCTAGTTGCCTGGCCAACACCGTGGTTGAAGGCATCCGCAACCAGAGCCTTCGCGAGAGTATCACCCGGAACGCGGCTGCATTGATCCAAGATCGATACAGCGATTGGGATGCACAGGCGGAGAAGATCTACCGGTACATGTGCTCTCATTCATGAGCCTAAGCCTTGCGTTGCTTTGGCCACGTTACTAGAGCTACGGTACGGTCCAGGTTCCTTTCACTTGCCAACCAGCGGCTACACCGGAGTTATTGAGCGCCTGCATGTAGGTGGTTTTGGCGCCGTTGAATCCGGCCAGAAAGGTGATCCGGAGGTTGACCGTGAAGTTGTTTCCAGAGCCCGATGCGGACGAGAAGTTGGAGCTGACGGAACATTGCGAGTTTTGCACGGTCGCCGCCGAGCCCATGACCGCCGACCCGGCCCAGTCCGTTCCCGGATTGTTGGCCACCTGGATCAGGTTGGTGATCCGGTCGTAGTGAATGTAGCAGGAGTTGACCGACGTCAGGACTGAGTTGATCGCGGCCTCCACCCAGCGGATGTTCGTGAATCCGGCCGGATCGGAATAGACGAACGTGAATGTCTGGGTGGTCCCTGATCCGGAGGACGGAGTGGCGGAGATGGGCGCCGGGGGATCCAGGCCGCTCGCCAAAACCGTGTAGGTCCCTTTTGCGAACCAGCCGGCGGGCAGGCCCCCCATATCCAGGGCTTGCATGAACACACTCTTCGCGCCGGCGAACGGCGCTTTGAACGTCATGGCCAGGGTCACGTTGAAGGAATTGCCGGAGCCCGAGGAGGTGGACGCGGACAGATCGATAGCGCATTGGCTGTTTTGCAATGTCGTCACCGTCCCGAGCGTCTTAGTCCCCACCCAGTCCGAACCGGCGTCGTTGGCCAGTTGGAGGTTGCTGGTGGCCCGGTCCAGATGCAGGTAGCACGAGGCGACGGGCGTCAGCCCCGCACCGAAAGCCATCTCGGTCCACTGGATATCCGCAAACCCGTTCATGTCGGTGTAGGCGAAGGAAAAACTGGCGCCCGATCCGGAACCGGAGGCGGGGGTAACCGAGACGGGCGCAGGCGCCTCGTTGGGAGCGAGCACCGTGAAGGTTCCCTTCTGGCTCCAGCCGGCGGGGACACCGGCCAGATCCAGAGCTTGCATAAAGACGTTCTTCGCGCCGCCGAAGACGGCGCGGAAGCTCAGGTTCAGATTGACGGTAAGCGTTCCGGCCGTGGTGGAGGCCGACGAAGCCCCGGCGTCGACCGTGCACTGGCTGTTTTGCAGGATTCCGGCGACCGCGAGGGTCTTCGTGCCAATCCAGTCGGATCCGGCGTCATTGGCCAGTTGGATAGTGTTCGCCGCGCGGTCATAATGCAGATAACAGGTTCCGGCCGAGGTCAGCGCGACGGCGAGAGCCATCTCAGTCCAGCGCATATCCGCGGCGCCGTTAGCGTCGGAATATTTGAAGCTGAAAGTCTGAGAGGCCGCGGAGCCGAACGAAGGGCTGACCGAGAGGCTGATCGGCGCCTGGTTGCCGGACGGCGCTGTCCAGCTTCCCCTATTGTCGAGCGTGGACTGATCGCCGCCGCGGCTGGCTGCCTGCAGGAAGACGCCCTTGGCCCCGGCAAAGCCGGCTCGAAAGGCAATCGGCGCCGTAACGGTGAGATTGTTCAAGGAGCCGGCCGCCGCCGAACCCGCATTGTTGATCAGACACTGTGAGTTCTCCAGAGTACCGCCCGTCCCCGCGGTTAAAGATCCAGTGAATGCCGTCCCGGCGTCGTTATACAGCGACAGCGTGTTAGCGACAGCGTCGTAGCGCACATAGCAGGCGCCGGCCTTTGAGGAGGAGCTGTTGATGCCGGCCTCGGTCCAACTTAGATCGCCGAAACCCAGCGGATCGGAATAGACGAAGGAAAAAGACTGGGAGGCTCCGGTACCCGAAGAAGGAGTGACGGATACCGTTGCAGGCGGCCCTTGAAACGACAGCCGAGCCGCGAATCCATCCTGGACGCTGGAGATAACGGACTGGGCTGGACTCAGCAGAGGGAGGTTTGACGACGCGGTCTGTCCGACGACGTAGGCCGCGCCGCCGCTATCGAGAGCGATACCGTACGCAGCGTCGTTATCCGCTCCCCCGTGGAACGTGCTTTCCATCAGCACACTCCCGGCGGAGTTCAATTTGGAGAGAAAAGCGTCGTATACGCCTCCGAACGACACTTGTGTCGGGTTGACCTGCGGGAAATCGGGCGACGCGGTATAGCCAACCACATAGACGCGATTGGTCGCATCGACCGCTACCCCGGTGCAGGCATCAGGTCCGGCGCCGCCGAGATAAGTGCTAAAGGCCAGCGCTCCGGCGGCGGAAACTTTGCTCACGAAGCAGTCTGTTGCGCCTTTCAGAGCGGACTGGTAGGCACTAACGGCCGGAAAGTTGGCCGACGCGGTACGCCCCGCGACGTACATTCCCCCTGCCGAATCGATGGCCAGGCTGCGGCCGGTGTCGGTAAACTCGGCTCCCGAGCCCCCCAGATAGCTGCCGAACAGGAGGCTGGGGGTGATGACGTTCAGCTTCGCGATGAAGATGTCCTGACCTCCGCCGTTCGAAGCCTGGAAAGGGGAGAAGGTCTGGAAGTTCGTGGACGTAGTGGTGCCTGACACATACACAAATCCGGAGCTGTCGGCGGCGATTCCGGTGCCGCGTTCGTCCCCCGAGCCGCCAAGGTAGCTGCTGAACGACACCGTGTCCCCATTAAGTCCGAACCGGGTGACGAAAGCGTCGCTGGCGCCGCTGAGCGTGGAGCGGTACGGGTTGGCCAGAGGAAAGTTCGACGACGCAGTTGTGCCGGTGACCACGGCGAAAAGGCCGGGGGCCACCGTAATGGAGTAGCCGGAATCGGAGCCTGAGCCTCCCAGGTAAGTGCTGTACACAAGACCCGAGCCAGCGGTGTTGAGCTTGGTCACGAACGCATCGCGGTTACCCGACAGCGTGTTCCGGAAGGCGGAAACAACGGGAAAATTGGTGGATTGCGTCTGGCCCGTGACGTAGGCCGAGCCGGCTCCGTCGACGGCGATTGAGAATCCGCGGTCGTCGCCCGATCCGCCCAGAAACGTCCAGTACACTATGCTGGATCCGCCCGGGGAAAGCTTCAGCACAAAGGCGTCCACGCCTCCGCCCGAGCTCGACTGGAACGCTCCGGCCGTGGTCGCGAGCGCGGCCGAGTCGGTATACCCGGTGATGTAGGCATTGCCCGGCGAGTCCACGGCGACCGAGGTTGCCCGCTCGATTCCCGCGCCTCCAAGATACGTGCTGTAGCTCAGGATCGGGTCGATGACCAGCGGTTTGCTCCGGTCGTAAGCTCCGATCTCAAAACCCGCCTCATTGTTGGAGTAGACGACGAAGCCGCCCGTCACGGGGATGCGTTCGCCGCCGGTTTCCTGGTAGACGCTGGGCGCCCGCTCAATCAACTCGCCGGCGGCGGTCTTCAGGCGCAAGTTCCCCTGAGCGTCCACTCTGGGCCGGTGAGCGCCTCGATAGCGAATACGGATCTGTGCCGGGTCGGCGGCGGGGGCCACAAAGTACTCCGATTTGAGGCGGCTACCGTCGGAGGCATAGCGCAAGTCGATCCCGGGGTAAAGATTGCGGTAGACGACCGAGTCATACAAAGGAGCGTTAGGAGTCCACCGCGCAGGGTCGTTGCCGGTAAGAAAATGAGCACGGCCGGGAAGGACCCCACCCGACTCCGGCGCGGCGGGACGCGATGACGGATGGCTGACGGCCAGGACGCCGCCACGCCCCGCGAGACGAATCCGGCCGGTTTCAAACCACGCCGTCAATCCGCCGGTCCGGACGGCAAAGCGCGCGGCGGGCGGGTATTGTCCTTGATTGCCAATGAAGACGACGGGAAGATCCAAGGCCGTGCCGCCAGCCATCAGAACCGATGGAATCGAGAGGAGGGAGACCAGAAGCGACTGGAGTCTCCAGCGGCGGCAGCCTCCCGCGAGGAGGTTTGCCAATGAGGGTACCTAATGCATCCTTCGGCAGTCCAGCGGTATGACTTTAGCGCGGGCTTGCAGGTAAAGCCCGCTCAATATCGACCAAAACAAATGTGACCAGAAATGTTCTCCGCTAGTTGGACGCATCGGCGGTGCCGACGGCCTTCTTGTAGCGGTTGATGACGCGGTAAACGTAGTTCTGCGTTTCCGCGTAAGGCGGCACGCCGTTGTATTTGCTGACCGCGCCGGCGCCGGCATTGTAAGCCGCCAGCGCGCGCGCGGAATCGCCGTCGTATTGCACCAGCAGATCGCGCAGGTGGCGCGCGCCGGCTTCCAGGTTCTGGGCCGGGTCCCTGGCGTCGGCGCCGTAAGCTTTGGCGGTGGCGGGCATCAACTGCATCAGCCCCACAGCTCCCTTCGGAGACACGGCGTTAGCCTGATAAGCCGACTCCGTGGCGATTACGCTGCGGATGAACTCCGGCGGCAGGTCGTACTTCTTCGCCACCGAATCGATCATTTCTTTAAGATTTTCCGCCTTGGGGGGAACCGCGGACGATGGGGGCGCAGCGAGAGGAACCGCAGCCACTGCCGGCGCGGCCTCCTCCTTCTCAAACCCTTCGATCAGCGAGGCATCGATTTCGGTGAATCCCCCGGCATTGTATAGTCGAACGACGCTTCCCGCCGTCTCATGACGCTCCGCCCGCAGGCGAAATCCCGTCCCGAGCACCGCGACCTCGGCCGCAAAAGCCGGGCTAACTAGAAGAATCAGAAGCAGAAAACGTCGCATCCAGGCCGATCCGCTATGATAGGAACTTCGCTCCTATGAATACATTGACGCACTTGGAATGCAGTCTGTGCAACCTAAAGTACGAAGCCGGCAAAGTCTGGAACCTGTGCTCGTGCGGGGGGCCGCTGCTGGTCCGCTATGACTTGGCGAAAGCCAGGGAAGTCTGGAGCCGGGACTCGGTCGCCCAGGGCCCGAATTCCATGTGGCGGTACGCTCCGGTGCTGCCGGCGCGGGAGTCGTCGATCGTTTCGCTGGGTGAAGGCATGACCCCGCTGGTGCGGACCCCGCGCGCCGGCGCGCGTGTGGGCGCCGACGACCTCTGGGTCAAGGACGAAGGGCTCAATCCCACCGGCTCCTTCAAGGCGCGCGGGCTCTCCTGCGCCATCTCGATGTGCGTCGAGCTCGGCATACGCAAGGTAGCCATCCCGTCGGCGGGCAATGCAGCCAGCGCCATGGCGGCTTATGCGGCTGCTGCGGGCATCGAGTCCCACATCTTCATGCCGCGTGACGTGCCGCAGTCCAACTACATCGAGTGCAAGGCTTTTGGCTCGAAAGTCACGCTGGTGGACGGCCTGATCAGCGATTGCGCCAAACTGGTGGCCGCCGGCAAGCCTACCGAAGGCTGGTTCGAGGTCTCCACGCTCAAGGAGCCCTACCGCATCGAAGGCAAGAAAACCATGGGCTACGAGGTGGCCGAGCAGATGGGCTGGGAGCTGCCGGACGTGATCTTCTATCCCACCGGCGGCGGCGTGGGCATCATCGGCATGTGGAAGGCGTTCCACGAAATGGAGGCCATGGGCTGGATCGGCGGCAAGCGTCCAAAGATGATTGCGGTGCAGGTGGAAGGCTGCCAGCCGGTGGTGCGCGCCTACGAAAAAGGCGCCGAGCGCAGCGAGTTCTGGGAGAACGCCTACACCGTGGCCAGCGGCTTGCGCGTGCCGAAACCGCTTGGCGACTTCCTGATTCTGGAAGCCGTGCGATCGTCGGGCGGCACCGCCATCGCGGTCAGCGACGACGAGACGCTGGAAGCCGGCATCGAACTGGCTACCGACGAAGGCATGTTCGTCGCCCCGGAAGGCGCGGCCTGCATGGCTGCGCTGAAGAAGCTGCTCGCCTCGGGCTTCCTGAAGCGCGGCGAGCGCATCGTCATCTACAACACCGGCGCCGGCCTGAAATACCTGGAAGCCTATTCGACGCGCTTCCCGCGCGACGGCGTCGGCGAGCAGGACAAGCTCGGCGGGCTGATCACTCCGCGATGAAAATTCTGGCCCGCAATGCGCTCGACGCCGCCTTCCGGCGCGGCGTCCAATACGCCGACGTCCGCATCATCGAATCCCGGGAGCGCCATCTTTCCACCAAGAACGGCAAGGTGGGACACCTGGCCGGCTTCTCCAGCATGGGTGCGGGAATCCGCGTGCTGGACCGCGGGGCGTGGGGCTTCGCCGCCACCGACGATCTGACGCCGGAGGGCATCGAGACGGCGGCCCGGCTGGCCGTCGAGATCGCCCGCGCCAGCGCCCTGGTGAAGAAGAACGATGTCGCGCTGGCGCCAGAAGCGGCCCACGTCGCCGATTGGGTGTCGCCGCACAGGATCGATCCGTTCGCCACCTCGGTCGACGCCAACCTGCAATTGCTGCTGGCCGTGGACGCGGAGCTGAGGCGCACGCCGGGCGTGACGCTGGCCGAAGCGTCGATGGAGCTGGCCTGCCAGCGCCAGGTATTCGCGTCATCCATCGGTAGCCTCATTGACCAGACGCGCTACACGACCGGCGCAGGTTTCACGGCGACGTCGTTTACCGACGACCAGATCCAGAAGCGCAGCTACCCCAATTCCTTCGGCGGCCAGCACCAGTTGAAGGGCTATGAGCTGCTGGATGAGCTGCGCCTGCTGGAAAACGCGCCGCGCGTGGCCGAGGAAGCCGTCGCGCTGCATAGCGCCGACCAGTGCCCGGAGGGCGTGTTCGATCTGATCCTCGATAGTTCCCAGCTCGGCCTCCAGATCCACGAGTCGGTGGGCCATCCGATCGAGCTGGACCGCGTGCTGGGCCACGAGGCCAACTATGCCGGGATGAGCTTTCTCACGCTGGACCAGTTGGGGCGGTTGCAATACGCTTCCGGCATCGTCAACGTGGTGGCCGACGCTCGGCCGGAACACGGCCCCGGCCTGGGCACCTTCGCATTCGACGATGAAGGCGTACCCGCGCAGGAGACGGACATCATCCGCGACGGCCGCTTCACCGGCTACCTCACGTCCCGCGAAACGGCCGCCGAAGTTGGCGACGCGAAGTCGAACGGATGCATGCGCGCCGACGGCTGGGAGCGCATTCCCATGATCCGCATGACCAACGTCAGCCTGAAGCCGGGAGCACAGACGCTGGAGCAGGTATTCGACGTGGATCGCGCCATCTACATGGAGACCAATCGGAGCTGGTCGATCGACGACAAGCGCTACAACTTTCAGTTCGGCTGCGAGATCGCTTGGGAAATCCGCAACGGCAAGCGCGTGCGGATGCTGCGGAATCCCAGCTACAGCGGCATCTCGACCGAGTTCTGGAACGCCTGTGACGCCATCGCCGGCCCCGCGCACTGGACGCTGTGGGGCACGCCCAATTGCGGCAAGGGCCAGCCGGAGCAGGTGATGGGCACCGGCCATGGCGCCAGCCCGGCGCGCTTCCGGGGCATCAAGATCGGCGGAGCGTATGAGTGAGTCGCGGCTGCTGGCGCAGGCCCGCTGCCGGGAAATTTTGGGCGTGGTGGAAACCGCGGCCCGGTCTCTGGGCGTGCGCGACGTGGAGATCACGCTGTCAGCCGGCGCGTCAGCGCTGACGCGCTTCGCCAACAATGCCATCCACCAGAACGTCGCCGAGCGGGGCGGGGAAGTGACCGTGCGGGTAAGGGCGGATCAGCGCACGGCGCGGGCGTCGGGCAACGGTTTCAGCTCTGAATCGCTGCGTAAGCTGGTGGAGGAAGCCGTCACGTTGACACGCGCGGCCGAGCCGGACCCCGACCTTCCTGAGCTGGCTGAGCCTGCCCCGATCGAGCCCGTGGACCGCTATTTTCCCCGCACCGCCGAAGCCACGCCGGTGGAGCGCGCGGAAGCGGCGCGCCAGGCGATCGCGGAAGTGGAATCGCGCGGGCTGACCGCCGCTGGAATCTACTCCACCGCGGAAAGCGCGCTGGCCATTCTCAACACGCGCGGCGTGTTTGCGTACCACGCCGAGACCATGGCGCAGTTTTCGATCACGGCGCTGGGCGGGGATAGTTCGGGCTGGGCCAAGGCGTCGGCGTGCGACCGCGGATCGCTGGATCACGTTGCGCTGGCCGCGCGCGCCGCCGGGAAAGCGGTGCGCTCGGCGCGCCCGATCGAGCTGCCGCCGGGGCGCTACACGGTAGTGCTGGAGCCCGCCGCGGTGCTGGACCTGGCCGGCCAGATGTTCGGCGACTTCAGCGCGACCGCGCTACGCGACGGGCGCAGCTTTCTGGCGCGGCGGATGGGCACACGGCTATTCGGCGAGAACATCCGGATCGTCGACGACGTGCGGCATCCGTCGCAATCGGGAGCGCCGTTCGATGCGGAGGGCGTGCCGCGCAGGCCGCTGACGCTGGTGGACGCGGGAGTGCCTCGCGAGGTGGCCTGGTCGCGGCAGGCCGCGCTGGCCGAAGGCGTCGAGCCCACCGGCCACGGCTTCGGCGTCCCGAACGAGTATGGCGAGTGGCCGCAGAACATCGTCATCCCCGGGGAGTCGACGAACCTGGCGGAGATGATCGCGTCGACCGGACACGGCATCCTGGTGACGCGCCTGTGGTACATCCGCGAAGTGGACCCGTACGAGAAGATCATGACCGGCATGACGCGCGACGGCACGTTCCTGATCGAAGACGGGCACGTGACCGCCGGGCTGCGCAACTTCCGCTTCAACCAGAGCCTGGTGGAGATGATGAACCAAGTGGAAGCGATGTCTCCGGCGGAGCGGGCGTCAGGCGAGGAAGCCGCCGACATGGTCGTCCCTGCCATGAAAGTGCGCGAGTTCCAGTTCACCGAGGTGACGCGGTTTTAGATGGGCCAACGTGGCGCAGGCTTCAGCCTGCCGCGTCCCGACTCGTCGGGACGCACTTCGGGAAGCACACCTCAACATCGATGCTCCCCTCGGCACTTCGGTCTCGACACTCTGAACCGGATGGAACGGGATGAACTTGATATCAGCCCGGACCGCACAAATATTCCCGGCAAGTCCACAGAGCTCAGCCCGCCACTCGTCTCAACGTGCTCGGGTCATATCAAATCAGAACCAACAGCTCGCCCGGCAGGCGAGCCGCCCAGAGGTTCAGATGGTTGTGTCGGAGTCGGCCGCCTCAAGGCGTCGCTCAAGCTGGAGGCACTGAGACATGTACAAATTCCCTTCGCGCCAGGCAGCGACGGCGAACGGTCGCTTCATGACCACATTGTTTCACACGATGGCGCTTCTCTAGATGCGGCGATTGATCAGACCGGGTACGTCTCGCGCAGCATGGACCACCGCTACGATTTCAATCGGCAGCCTCTCACAGAGATAGATGATTAAGTAGGATCCCACGAGCCAAAAGCGGAACGCTGGGGCCAGCAAATCTTGGCGCACATGCCCGAGTTCCGGACGTTGCGCAAGCAGACGAAACGCGGTTACGAAGCGAACCATCAAACGACGCGCGGCCTCGGGTGTCCTTGCCGACCTGATCGCGTATCTCGCGAGGGTCGCTCTCCACGAAGCGGCCGAACAAGAAGCGGCTCACCCTGTGTTACGCAGTCTCCCAGGCGCATCGAGTTCGGCGATGAGCCGCGCCATCACTTCTTCGCCGTCGACGGTCTCCTCATCGCGGAGTGAAGCCACCCGATCATCCATTGCCTGTTGAAACGCATCGAGTCTTACGCGGCGAGAGTCCTCCTCGCGGATCAGCCGCTCGACATATTCCCCTAGGGAGATACCCTCCGCCTGCGCCCTGGCCCTGAGTACGGCCTCAATCTCAGAGGAGACTTCGATGATCATGCGCCACTCCTATGTCCTGAGCCTAGCAGGTCCTAGCCAGGCCGGTCCAGAGCTCGCGACGCCGTCGCGCGCGCCCTGTCTCAGCATCCGCTGCTGGCGGTGGAGACCTCGCGCATGGCGTCCGCAGAAGGCGCGCGCCGCAGGCGCAGCTTTAGCCCAACTCGCGACTGGTTCCGCGACACGAGAACGTGCGCCCTTATTTCAACGCATCCTTCCAGTACTGGCAGGAGACCGACACGTTCGCCTACCTGAAGCAGCCGCTCGAAACACCCGGCAAGCGCGGCTTTCCGCACGGAGGTCGCCCGCGTCGGCGTAATCCGCGCTGAGTTGACCCGAGAGTGCTGGCGCGGCAGATCGCTTCGCGCGGAGGTGCCGCTGATTCTGCTCAACATGCCCTTCGCACTGGTGGTTGGGGGCGTGGCGGCGCTGTGGCCGCGCGGCCTGAACCTGAACCTCTCGGGGTCGATCGGGTTCATCACGCTATTCGGAGTGGCGGTGTTGAACGGGATCGTGCTGGTGAGCTCCATCTACCGGCTTGGGATGCAGGGGATGCCGATTGAGGAATCCGTGCTGGAGGGCGCCGTGCTCCGTCTGCGCCAGGTGCTGATGACCGCACTGGTAGCGAGCCTCGGCTTCCTGCCGATGGCCCTGGGACGTGCGGAGAAATGTAAAGGCCGCTGGTCACCGTGGGTATCGGGGGGCCCGGTCTGGGTAGCCGTGCTGGAGGGCGCTGGGCTCGGTCTTGGCCAGGTGGTGAGTGCCGAATGGGTGGCTGGCCTCGGCTTCGTGCCGAGGGCCCTGGGACGGGCGGAGAAGGGTAGAGGCCGCTGGTCACCGTGGTGATCGGCGGGCCGGTGACTTCGACGCCGTTGATGCTGTTGCTCCTGCTTTTGATTTATCCTTTGCTTAGCCCCGGCACGGCGAGCGCCGGCGCGGAAGACTAGCATGCCGGTAACCGTTTCGCTGAAGGAAATCATCGAGGCTCTGGAGATGAATTTCGACGATATGACCCACTATGTCGACAAGGAAACCGGCGAAGTCCTTCTCGTGACCGACTATGTGAAGAGCCTGGTAAGGAGGGGCGGCTCGCCGGACGCGCTTCCGGATTGGCAGCGTGATGAATTCGAGTGGGCCAAGCTGGTTCTGGAAACGGACCGCTGCCTGCCTCTTCCCACGCAGTGGGACGTGAACGAGTGGGAGCGCATGCAGGAGTTCATCGACCAGGTGGACAATCCGAAAGTGAAACGTGAGCTGGCTGACGCGAGCCACGGCAAGGGCGCTTTCCGCCGGTTCAAGGACACTTTGGCCCGGCACGGCATGCTGGACGCGTGGTATAGCTTTCTGAACGACGCCCGCCGCGAAGTGGCCATCGAGTGGTGCGAAGAGAACGGGCTCGCGTACCGCGAAGAGTAAAGCCCGGCCGGCTTAGCCGCTTCATCTTCTTGCAAATCTATTTCGCCAGCGACGGCGCGGGGCGTACCGGAGGCCCGGCGCGTTCGGCGCGGAGTCTCATTTCGGCGAACTCGGCGGTGTCGACGACGTAATCGGGTTTCGGTTCCAAGGCATCAATCGCGGTTTGCGCCAGCCGAACGCGCTCGGCGGGAGAGGGATGCGTGGAGTACGAAGCAGGCGCCGCCGGTAGCGTCCTGAGATT
>JACXTT010008557.1_pt1 | contig 14173 bp, 14 predicted proteins | sample 9270951 | NCBI WGS metagenome assembly JACXTT01 (sample SAMN15532306, study PRJNA645909) | rock metagenome | isolation source: weathered quartz diorite | place: Puerto Rico | collected 2017-06-21 | reverse complement strand
CCCGCCCCGGTGGCCGCGCCGCCGCCCGTGGCGCCGCCGCCCCCGACGGCCGCCTCCCAGCCCTCGTTGCCTCTCGAGCGTTCCACGCTGCCCGGCGAGGACGCGTGAGTGGCGATCTCTTCGGGAGTCCGCCCGCCGAGGCGTCCGCGGACGGTCCGCTCGCGGATCGCATGCGGCCGCGAGGCTTCGAGGAGCTGATCGGCCAGGAGCACCTCTTCACCCCCGGCTCGCCGCTCGCGCTGGTGCGCGACGGCCAGCACCTCTCCTCGATGGTGCTGTGGGGCCCTCCCGGCACCGGCAAGACCACGATCGCGCGCCTGATCGCCCGCTCGGCGCAGGTTCCGTTCGCGGCGTTCAGCGCCGTGTTGACCGGGGTCAAGGAGATCAAGGAGACCATGGCGCGCGCCGCGCTCGAGCGCCGCCGCAGCGGCCGGCCTACGGTGTTGTTCCTCGACGAGATCCATCGCTTCAACAAGGCACAGCAGGACGCCTTCCTGGCTCACGTCGAGCGCGGCGACATCGTGCTGATCGGGGCCACCACCGAGAACCCATCGTTCGAAGTGAATGCGGCGCTGCTCTCGCGCGCGCGAGTGGTGGTGCTCAAAGAGCTGAGTCCGCAGGACGTGCGGACCCTGGTGGAGCGCGCCATCGTCGACGAACGGGGGCTGAACGGCGCCGTCGACGCCGAGCCGGAGGCGCTCGATCTGCTCGCGGCCGCGGCCGACGGCGACGCGCGCCGCGCGCTCAACACCCTCGAGATCGCCGCCGCCGCGGTCCAGGCGCGAGCCGCCGCAGGCATCCGCCCACGGATCGCAGCCGACGACGTGCGCCGGGCGCTGGCCCGCAAGCATCTGCGCTACGACCGCGCAGGCGAGGAGCACTACAACCTGATCTCGGCGTTGCACAAGTCGCTCCGCGATTCCGATCCGCAGGCTGGTCTCTATTGGCTGGCGCGCATGCTGGCCGCAGGGGAGGATCCGCTGTACGTGGCGCGCCGACTGGTGCGATTCGCCAGCGAGGACGTCGGGAACGCGGACCCGCATGCCCTGCCGCTCGCGGTGGCGGCCTTCCAGGCGTATCACCAGCTGGGAACGCCGGAGGGCGAGCTGGCGCTCGCGCAGTGCGCGGTCTATCTCGCCACGGCTCCCAAGAGCAACGCGGTTTACGAGGCCCTGGGTCTCGCCATGGAGGAGGTGGAGAAGAGCGGCAGCCTGCCGCCTCCGCTGGTGATCCGCAACGCGCCGACCGGCCTGATGAAGCGCCTCGGCTACGGCGCGGGCTACCAGTACGCCCACGCCGAGGAGGGCCGCATCAGCGACCAACAGCACTTCCCGGACGAGCTGGTGGGTCGGCGCTTCTACCAGCCGACGCAGGAGGGCTTCGAAGCCGAGATCGCGCGCCGCATGGCGGCCTGGGAGGCGCTGCTTCGCGACCAGAGCGAGCGTCGGCCGACGTAGCCTCCGCCGCTCGGGGGCGCCTGGTCGCGGCGGGGGAATTGGGGCGCCGTTCCCCGCGCCCGATGGTTATGATCGGGGCCGTGAGGTCGATGGGTCGCGTGAATGGGCTGGTGCTCGCCGCCCTGGTGCTGGGATCGTCCGCAGGATGGGCGAGCAGCGCCGCGGAGCGCGATACGTCGTGGTCGTTCGAGCGCTTCTTCCGGGAGTTCCGCGGCCAGCGCCTCGATCCGGCCCACTGCGCCGCGGTGGCGAGTTTGTTGATCCAGCGCGACGTCGCCAGCTTCGCGCTCGAGGAAGGCCAGCTGGTCCTGGCCACGCCGATCGGAGGCCGCATCGCCGGCGCGGCGTTCACGGGGCGCGGCTCCTTCGCTTTCGCACCCGCCTCCGAAGTCGAGCGCGAGCAGCTGCGGCGTCTGTTCGGCACGCCGGTCCTGCGCGTACCCTTCGATCAGCTGGCGCTGATCTTCAACGACAGCACCGAAGCCGAGTTGACCGCCTCGGCCCATTTCGGCCCAGGACGTCCGGCGCACGAGGCCGAGCTCGCTTTGCAGCGTGTCATCGACGACCTCAGCCACGCCGGCACCCAGCACATCGATCACACCCTCGCCTCGTCATTGTTGGAGCGGCGCGTGGACGGGCACTTCTTCGCCGCGGTCCATCCGCTCAAAGGCCGCTCGCTGTTCCTCGAGATCGATCCCTGGAACGGGGAGGAAGTCATCCTGTCGCGCAACCCCGAAGGACCTCCGGTCGGCGGCGTCGAGCGGGTCTCGGCGCGTGAGATCTTGTCGCAGCTGCGACGCGAAGGCCGCAGCAGCGAGGAGCTGGACGGCGACTCGCGGCGCGAGCTGACGATCCTTCACATCGCGGCCGATCTCAGAATCGATCACTACACCGACCTGCGCGCGACCGCACGGCTGCGCGGGGTGACGCGCGCCGACCGGGCCTCGTTCCTGGCGTTCCAGCTCTACGACCAGCTCGTCGTCGACTCGGTGCGAGTCGACGGACGCATCACCCGCTGGGCGCGTGGCAGGGGCAGCAACCTGCTGTGGGCGCAGTGCACGCCGCCGCTCGAGCGCGGGGACTCGATCGACGTCGCGGTGAGCTACCACGGTCCGGTCATCAAGCGGGAGGGCAACCAGTTCTGGCTCGCGGTCGAGCAAACCTGGCTGCCGCTCCATCAGTGGCTGACGCGTTGCACCTACGACCTGACCTTCCACTACCCGTCCGATCTGCAGCTGGCCAGCATCCGCGATCGCGTTTCGACCACCACCCAGGGCGGCGTCACGACCGCGCGCTGGCTGTGCGATCAGCCGGTGCAATACGCCTGCTTCAACCTCGGCTTCATGAAGGAACACCAGGTCGAGGTGGCCGGCATCCCGGCGGTGACCGTGCTGATGAACAGCGAGGACCACCGTGAGCGGGCCCGCGAGCTGGCGGAGGAAGCGGTGGGGTCGGGCAAGGACATGGAGAAGCAAGTCGGCGCCGACGTCGCGAACAGCCTGGCCTTCTTCCAGAGCGTCTACGGACCGTTGCCGCTCAGACGTCTTTACGCCACCGAGACGCCGATCGCGCATGGCGTCTCGTTTCCCGGGATGATCGCGCTCTACACCGGGACCTTCCAGAGCAACGAGCGCTACGGCGAAGCCGAGCTGTTTCGCTCCCACGAGGTCGCGCATCAGTGGTGGCCCTACGGCGTGGGCATGCGCACCTATCACGACGTGTGGCTGAGCGAGGGCTTGGCGGAGTTCTCGGCGCTGTGGTTCCTGCAGGCCTCGGCCCACGACAACCAGCGCTACTTCCAGGTGCTCGAGGCCTGGCGCAAGGACATCCTGGAGGGGCAGCGCCAGAAGCTCGGATCGGGGTTGCGGGTGGCGCCGACTTGGCTCGGTACGCGCGCCGCGGTCAATGCCCAGGACGGGGCCTATCAGACCGCGGTCTACGAGAAGGGCGCCTGGGTGCTCCACATGCTGCGCAACCTGCTGCTCGATCTCGACTCGATGCGCGACGACCGCTTCGAGGCCGTGATGAAGGACTACTACCAGGCCTTCCGGGGGCAGGAGGCCTCGACCCAGGACTTTCGTCGCGTGGCCGAGAAACACGCCGGTCGTGACCTGGGCTGGTTCTTCCAGCAGTGGGTCTATCGCACCGACGTCCCCACCTATCGTTTCGCCTGGAAGGCCGAGCCCGCGGCAGGCGGCAAGGTGCGGGTGCGCTGCCGGGTCGAGCAACGCGACGTGCCCGACGACTTCCAGATGTCGGTGCCGATCCTGATCGATCTCGGCGACCGCGGTCACGCCCGCATCCGCGCCGAAGTGCGCGGGCCGACCACCGAGTTCGAGCTGCCGCTGATGGACGCGACGCCGCGCCAGGTCGTGTTCGACGACCTGTCGTCGGTGTTGTGCGAGGTCGAGAACGTCGATTGGCGTTGAGACGCCGGCGTCGCCTGACGCGCAGGCGCATCCAAAGGCATCAACGGCGCGGGCGGAGCCGCGCGCCGCGGCTCGATCTGCAACGGGCTCAACGAGACGCCGCGATCCGGGAGGATTCGCCTGAACGAAATTTGGAGGCGTCCAGGCCGTGAAAGACTTTGACGCGGGCCGAGTTGGCTCATAATCTAGTCGGTTCGAGTGTAGCTCCCGAGACGGCCCGAGACAGGATGGAAGACGTGCGCGACCAGGTGGCGGCGGTCATCGACAAGCTGCGGCCCGTGATCCAGGCGGACGGGGGCGACCTCGAGCTCTTGGGCGTCTCGGAGGACGGCGTGGTCACCCTGCGCCTGCGCGGCTCCTGCAGCGGCTGCGGGAGTGCCGCCCTGACGCTGCGCAACGGGATCGAGCGCTGGATCCGGGGCAAGGTGCCCGGGGTTCGGGACGTCGTGGCGGCCGAATGACGGAGCGACTCGATCCCGCGTTGAGCGACGTCCCGGCCACCCGCGAGGCGGTGCTGAAGGCGCTCGGAACGGTCCACGACCCCGACCTGCGCCGCGACCTGGTCACCCTTGGCATGATCGAAGATCTCACCGTCGACGCGGGGCGGGTGTCGTTCACGCTCGTGTTGACGACGGCGGCCTGCCCGCTCAAGGACCAGATCGAGGCCGACTGCGGCGCCGCCGTCCGGGCCGTGCCCGGAATCCGCGAGGTCGCGATCCGCACCACTTCGCGCGTGCGCAAGTCCTCGGCGCCCGGCTCCGAGCGCAAGGAGATTCCGGGCGTGGCCCACGTGCTCGCCATCGGCAGCGGCAAGGGCGGCGTCGGCAAGTCGACCGTGTCGGCCAACCTGGCGGCGGCCCTGGCGGCGACCGGCGCCAAGGTCGGTCTGCTCGACGGCGACATCTACGGCCCGAATCTGCCGCGCATGCTGGGCGTGCACAAGCAGCCGTCACAGAAGGACGGCAAGATCATGCCGGTCGAAGCCTGGGGCCTGCGCTTCCTCTCGATGGGTCTGCTGGTCAGCGAGGGCGAGGCCGTGGTGTGGCGCGGGCCCATGCTCCACGGTGCGATCAAGAGCTTCCTCCACGACGTCGACTGGGGCGAGCTGGACTACCTGTTGGTCGACCTGCCGCCCGGGACCGGCGACGTGCAGCTCTCGCTGGTGCAGCAGACCCACGTCGCCGGAGCGGTGATCGTGACCACGCCGTCGGCCGTGGCGATCGAGGACGGCGTCAAGGCGGTCTCGATGTTCGAGAAGCTCCAGGTGCCCGTGCTCGGAGTGATCGAGAACATGAGCCACTTCGTGTGCAGCCAGTGCGGCACGCGTCACGACGTCTTCGACAGCGGAAAGGCCGAGTCGCGCTTCCTGGCCATGGGCATCCCGTTCCTGGGCGAGATTCCCCTCGATCCCGGCCTGCGCGCGGCGGGCGATCAAGGTCGCCCGGTCGTTCTGGCGGAGCCGCAGCTCGAAACCGCCAAGGCGCTGGCGCGCATCGCCGGCCACTTGGCCCAGCGGGTCTCGATCCAGACCTTGGGAGTCTCGTGACCATCTACGCCGATCACGCCGCCACCACGGCCCCCGCCCCGGACGTGATCGAGGCGATGATTCCGTATTGGGGCGAACACTTCGGCAACGCTTCGTCGGTCCACCGCCGCGGCGAGGCCGCGCGGGAAGCGATCGAGGCCGCGCGCGACCGCGTGGCCGATCTCATGGGCGCGGCCCCCGAGGAGGTTGTCTTCACCGCCTCCGGCTCCGAGGCCAACAACCTGGCGCTGCAGGGCGTCGTGGGCCTGGCGTCGGCTGCGCGTCGGCGCTTGGTGGTGTCGGCGATCGAACATCCTTCGGTGCTCGAGACCGCTCGGCATCTGGCCAGCCGCGGCATTCCGCTCACCATCGTCCCGGTCGACGGGGACGGTCGCGTCGACCTCGATCGCCTCGTCGCGGCGCTCGCCTCGGACGTGGCGCTGGTTTCGGTCATGCACGTCAACAACGAGACCGGCGTAGTACAGCCGATCGAGGCGGTGGCCGAGCGCGCGCATGCGGTGGGTGCGCGAGTCCACGTCGACGCCGTTCAGTCGGTGGGCAAGCGACCCATCACGTTGAACGGCTCGGGGGCCGACCTGATCAGCCTTGCCGGGCACAAGTTCCACGGCCCGCTCGGAGCCGCGGCGCTGATCGTGAGGAGACGCCTCCGCCTCGAGCCCTTGATCCATGGCGGCCACCAGGAGCGCTCGCGTCGCGCTGGAACCGAGAATCTGCCCGCGATCGTGGGGCTGGGCGCGGCGGCCGAGCGCGCCGCCTCGCGCATGGCGACCGAGACGCCGCGCGTCGAGACGCTCGGTGACCGCTTGCTCGTGGAGCTCGAACGCGAGCGCGGGGTGCGGCTCAACGGCCATCGCGCCGAGCGGCTGCGCTCCGTGGTCAACCTGTCGTTCGACGGGATCGACGGCGAAGCGTTGCTGCACGAGCTCGACCAGAGCGGCATCACGGTCTCGACCGGCTCGGCCTGCAGCGCGGCCTCGCCGGGTCCTTCGCACGTCCTGATGGCGATGGGTCGCTCGCCGGAAACGGCGCACGCCAGCGTCCGCTTCTCGCTGGGCGAATCCAACCAGGACGCCGACGTCGATGCGATCGTGCGCGAGACGCGATCGGCGGTCGCGCGCCTGCGGGCCCTGGCCCCCGCGCGGCCGATGGAGCGCAGCGCCTAGAACGCCCGAGACGGGCGAGAAAGAGAGATCACGATGAGCACCCAAGAGCAGTTCCGGCTCAAGGTCGGCCTGGCCGAGATGCTGAAGGGTGGCGTCATCATGGACGTCATGACGCCGGACCAGGCGCGCATCGCGGAAGAAGCCGGCGCCGCGGCGGTCATGGCCCTGGAGCGTATTCCGGCCCGCATCCGCCGCGAGGGTGGCGTGGCGCGCATGTCCGACCCGCAGCTCATCAAGGAGATCGAGGCCGCGGTGTCGATCCCGGTGATGGCCAAGTGCCGCATCGGGCATCGGGTGGAGGCCCAGATCCTCGAGGCGCTCGAGATCGATTTCATCGACGAGAGCGAGGTGCTGACTCCCGCCGACGAGGAGAACCACATCTGGAAGCACGACTTCAAAGTCCCGTTCGTGTGCGGCTGCCGCGACTTGGGCGAGGCGCTGCGCCGGATCGGCGAAGGCGCCGCGATGATCCGCACCAAGGGCGAGGCCGGCACCGGGAACGTGGTCGAAGCGGTGCGCCACATGCGCGCCGTCCAGCAAGGGATCAAGCACTTGACCACGCTGCGCGAGGACGAGCTGATGGCGGAAGCCAAGCGGCTGGCCGCACCCTTCGAAGTCGTGAGCCAAGTGGCCAGGACCGGCCGCCTGCCGGTTCCCAACTTCGCCGCGGGCGGCGTGGCGACGCCGGCCGACGCCGCGCTGATGGTTCAGCTGGGCGCCGAGGCGGTGTTCGTGGGCTCCGGGATCTTCGAGGTCGGACTCGACGGGCGCGAGGAGGAGCAGCGCCCGGCGCAGCTGCGCACCGCCAAGGCGATCGTCCAGGCGGTGACCCATTACGACCGGCCCGACCTGCTGGCCAAGGTCAGCGAGGGCCTGCCGCGCGCCATGCGCGGGGTCTCGATGGAGGCGATCCCCGCCGATCAGCAGATGGCCAAGCGAGGCTGGTGAGACGTGATTCCACGCGTCGGCGTCCTCAGCCTGCAGGGCGACTTCGCTTGCCACCGCTCGTCGCTCGAGGCGCTGGGCGTGGAGGCGGTGCGGGTGGTGCTGCCCGAGCACCTGCGCGGGCTCGCGGCGCTGCTCATGCCGGGCGGGGAGTCCACCACCATGCTGCGGCTGATGGACACGAACGGTCTGCGCCAGCCGCTCACCGAATTCGTGCGTGAGCACCCGGTGATGGGAACGTGTGCCGGCGTGATCCTGCTCGGCAGAGAAGGCGAGCGGCTGCCGTTCCCACCCTTGGGCGTGCTCGACGTGAGCGTGGAGCGGAACGCCTACGGCCGCCAAATCGATTCGTTCAGCGCCGAGCTCGAGAGCTCCGTCGTGGCGGGCCCGTATCAGGGGGTCTTCATCCGCGCGCCGCGCATCCGCCGCGTGGGCCACGGGGTCGAGGTGGTGGCGACCCTGCCGGGTCCGGGCGCGCGCGGCGGGACGCCGGTGGGCGTGCGCCAGGGCCGCGTCGTGGGCCTCTGCTTCCATCCCGAGTTGACCAGCGATCTGCGTTTCCATCGCTGGTTCCTGGGCGACGTGGCCGGCGTGGCGTTGGCGGCCTCCGCCGCGGTCCTGGACCCGGCCGCGGTCGGCGATCCCGAGAGTCCGGAGCCGGCGTGAGCGCCCATCGTCCCGAGCGCCGCGCTCTCCACGATTTCATCGCCCGCCACCAGCGCTTCCTGCTCACCACCCACATCAATCCCGACGGGGACGGGTTGGGGAGCGAAGTGGCACTGGGCTTGTGGCTGCGTAGCCAAGGCAAGGACGTCCGTGTCCTCAACGACTCCACGGTGCCGGCGGCCTTTCGCTTCCTGAGTCGCACCCTCGCCCTCGAAGCTTTCGAGCCGGAGCTCGCCGAGCAGGCCTTCAACGAGGCCGACGCGCTCGTGGTGCTCGACACCAGCAACCGCCAGCGCATCGGCCGGCTGGCACCGCTGCTCGACCGGCACATGGTCGCCATCGCCATCGTGGATCATCATGTCTCGCACACCCGCGGCTTCGGCCAGGTCAACGTGATCGAGCCCGAGGCCTCGGCGACCGGCGAGATCGTCTACCAGCTGATTCGCGAATCGGGCGGCGAGGTGACGCACGAGATCGCCGAGGCGCTGTACGTCGCGTTGATGACCGACACCGGCTCGTTCCGCTACTCGAACACCGACACCGATGCGCACCGCATGGCCGCCGAGCTGCTGGGTCTGGGGCTGGACCCGCAGCGCCTCTACGCGCAGGTCCACTCGCACGCCTCGGCGGAGCGCATGCGGTTCTTCGGCGAGGTGTTGAGTGCGCTCGAGCTCGCCAGCGAAGGCCGCTTGGTGGTGCTCGAGGCCGCGCCGGAGCAATTCCAGAAGCACGGCCTGAGCGGGGCCGATACCGACGGCTTGGTGGATCTGCCGCGCGGCATCGCGGGAGCCGAAGTGGTGGCATTGTTCTCCGAGGTCGAGCCTGGCAAGACCAAGGTGAGCCTGCGCTCGACTGGGCGCGTCACGATCGACCACGTGGCGAGCCGACTCGGGGGCGGCGGTCATCCTCACGCCGCCGGCGTGATGCTCCACGCCTCACGCGCGGAGGCGCGCGCCAAGGTGCTGCCCGAGCTGACCCGCCTGGTCGACGGCCTGACCCAGTCGGCCGAGCCGGCACGCGAGTGAGCGCGCTTCCGCAGGCGCCGGCCGCCACCGTGACGGCCCGCGGACTCACGCACCGCTACGGCGCGCGCACCGTGCTCGAGCAGCTGAGCTTCGAGTTCACCGGACCCGGAATCGTGGCGGTGCGCGGGCCCAACGGGGCCGGCAAGACGACGCTCCTGCGTCTCCTGGCGGGGCTGCTGCGCCCTTCGTCCGGCGAGGCCGCGGTGAGCGTGGACGGAATCGCGCTGCCCTTCAAGGACCGTCACCGCGGCGTGGGCTATGCGGGCCCCGATCTGGCCTTCTATCCGGAGCTCACCGCGCTCGAGAACCTCACCTTCGCGGCCGAGGCGCGGGGACTGGCGCGGCCGCGCGAACGCGGCCGCCAACGCCTGGACGCGGTCGGGCTCGGCGCGCGTGCCGACGAGCGCGTGGCCGCGCTTTCGTCGGGCATGGGCCAGCGGCTGCGGCTGGCGTTCGCGCTGCTCGACGACCCGCCGCTGTTGCTGCTCGACGAACCAGGCAGCCATCTGGACGACGGCGGGCGCGCGAGGCTGACGGCGCTGATCCGGGAGGAAGGCGCGCGGCGCCTGGTGATGATCGCCACCAACGACGAACGGGAGGGTGCGCTTGCCGGCCAACGGGTCGAGCTCCGGCGCGGTCTGGGCGATCCTGCGTAAGGAGTGTCGCAGCGAGTGGCGCACGCGCTACGGCCTGAACGCGGCACTGCTGTTCGCCGTGACCAGCCTGGCCAGCACCAGCTTCGCGGTCGGCCGAATGGGCGATCGGCCCGATCTGCTGGCGGCCCTGCTCTGGGTCGTGATCCTGTTCGCCGCTCTGGCCTCCCTGGCCAACACCTTCGTGCGCGAGGTCGAGGGGCACACCCTGGTCCTGCTGCGGCTGGTGGCGTCACCGACCGCGATCGCGATCGGAAAGCTCCTGTTCAACCTGCTGTTTCTGGGCCTGATCGAGGCCATCACCGTGCCGCTGTTCCTGATCCTGATGGGCGCGCCGCCGCCGCGCTGGCCCGCCTTCCTGTCCGTGCTGGCCCTGGGCAGCATCGCGCTCGGCGCCGGCGCCACGCTGATCGCCGCGATCATCGCGCAGACGCGCGGCCGCGGCGCGTTGTTCGCGGGCGCCTCGTTCCCGGTGCTGCTGCCGATCGTGGCGGCCGCCGTGAGCGGCACGCGCGCGCAGTGGAGCAACGCCCCGATCGGCCAGGAGCTGCGGCTGCTCGGCGCGTACGCCATCGCCTTGCTGGCCGCGAGTCTCCTGCTCTACGACTTCCTCTGGGAGGACGGATGATCTGGCGCGGGTTGTTGCTGCTGTGGATCGCGGGGTGGATCGTGGCGGCGTTCCTGTGGGCGCCGCTGGTGCCGCAGCTGGGCGAGACCACGCGCGTGCTCTACTTCCACATTCCCTCGGCCTGGGTGACCGTGCTGGCGCTGGGTTGGTCGATGATGCAGAGCCTGCTCTACCTGTGGCGCCGCGATCCCGAAAACGATCATCAGGCGGCCGCCGCGGCGGAGATCGGGCTCTTGTTCTGCGTCGTGGCGACGATCAGCGGCGCCGTGTGGGCCAAGGCGATGTGGGGCGCCTACTGGAACTGGGATCCGCGCGAGACCTCGATCTTCTTCTTGCTCCTGATCTACGCCGCCTATCTGGCGCTGCGCAGCGCCATCGACCAGCCCGAGCGGCGGGCGCGCCTGGCGGCCGTGTACTCGGCGGTCGCTTTCGTCTCGGTGCCGTTCCTGATCTTCGTTGTGCCGCGCATCTATTTCAGTTTGCATCCCGACCCGCTCCTCAACACGCGGGGGAAAGTCGAGATGGACCCGCGCATCCGGGTGGTATTCTTCGCGTTGTTGGCTGGATTCACGATGTTGTTCTTCTGGGTCCAATCGTTGCGGGTCCGGGTAGCGCGCCTGGAGCGCCGCACCGAGGAACGGAGCGAAGTCCGAGCATGAGTGGCAACCTGGTGGTGATGGCGGTGACCCTGCTGGCGTGGGGGCTGTTGTTCGGGTACTTGCTGCGCCTGGAGCGCCGGGTGGCGGATCTGGAGAAGAAATGAACCTCAAGGTGATGCTGGCGGTGGTGTTGCTGGTCGCGGCCACGGCGATCGGAATCACCAGCTTCAAGAAGTCGGTGACGCCCTACATCTCGTTCGCCGAGGCGCGCACCGCGCATGGCCTGGTCCAGGTGAACGGCCTGCTGGCCGACAAGCAATACGTGCTCAAGCAGGACGAGCAATTCCTGAGCTTCCGGCTCAAGGATTCGAGGGGCGAGGTGCTGCCGGTCGAATATCGCGGGGTCGTGCCCGGCAACTTCGATCAGGCCACTTCGATCGTCGCCATTGGCCATTACCAGGACGGGAAATTCGCGGCCGATCAGCTGCTCGTGAAGTGCCCGTCCAAGTACCAGGCCGAGGCCGAGAAGGGCAAGACCGGATCGTGAACCTGGGCCAAGGCCTCACCTGGATCGCCTTCCTCGCCGGGCTGACCGCTGCGCTGTCGTTCCTGGCGGCCATGCTGGGCCGCGAGCGCGCGTGGCGGCTGGGGACGCGGGCGTTCGCGGTCCAGTGGGCGGGGTTGCTCGGTGCCACCGGATTCCTCTGGTACATCCTGTTCACCCATCAGTACCAGTACCAGTACGCCGCCTCCTACTCGTCGCGCTCGATGCCGAGCCACTACATCTTCGCCGCCTTCTGGGGCGGCCAGGAAGGCACGTTCCTGCTGTGGGCGCTGATCACTTGCTCGCTCGGGCTGATCCTGATGCGGCTGCGCCACTCGTTGACCGCGCCCGCGATGTTCTTTCTGAGTCTGCCGCTGGTGATGTTGGGCCTGGTGACGGTCATGCGCGGCCCGTTCCTGACCTTCCCGTTGGGGCGCATGCCGGCCGACGGTCAGGGGCTGAATCCGTTGCTCCAGGATCCATGGATGACCATCCACCCGCCGGTGCTGTTCACGGGTTTCTCGTCCTTGGCGGTGCCGTTCGCGATCGCGATGGCGGCGATGGTGCGTCGCGACTACGACGGCTGGGTCAAGGTGGTGCTGCCGTGGGCGGTGCTGTCGACGGCGGTGCTGGCGACCGGGTTCATCATGGGCGGCGTGTGGGCGTACAAGGTGCTCGGCTGGGGCGGCTACTGGGGCTGGGATCCGGTCGAGAACGGCTCGTTCATCCCCTGGCTCTCGAACGTGGCCTTGCTCCACGGCCTGCTGGTGCAACGCGCCAGCGGCAGCCTGCGCAAGACCAATCTCTTCCTCGCCATCACCTCCTACGTGCTGGTGCTCTATGCGTCCTTCCTGACCCGCAGCGGCGTCCTGGCCGACTTCTCGGTCCACTCCTTCGTCAATCTAGGTCTCAACGGGTTCCTGCTCTCGTTCCTGTTCGTCACCATGATCGTCGGCTACGGGACCTGGATCGTGCGCTGGCGCGACATCCCGGGTCCTAAACCGGTGTGGACCGGCCGCGCCCCGATCCTCGACCCGGTCGAGCCGCTCGGCAGCTTCTCACGCGAATCGATGATGTGGCTCGGCCAGCTGGTGTTCATGCTGATGTGCGCGCTCACCGCCGTGGGCATGAGCGCGCCTCTCATCACGCGGCTGTTCGGGCCGCCCTCCAACGTTCAGACCTCGTACTACAACCTGGTCAACGCGCCGCTCGCGATCGCGATGGGCCTCCTGCTCGGGATCGCCCCGCTCATGCGCTGGCGCCAGCAGGATCCGCGGGCCTTGGTGCGGGCCGCCGCGCCCGCGGTCGCCATCGCGCTCGTGGTCGCGGCCGTGGCGGCGACGCTGGGGGTGCGGGACCCGATGCCACTCGCGGTGATCTTCGGCGCTGCTTTCGCGCTGTGCGCCAACGTGGTGGTCACGGCGCGCGGCTTCCGCTCCGGATGGAAGTACGGCGTCGCCTACCTCGGGCACACCGGGGTGGCGCTGCTGCTGATCGGGATCGTGTCGTCGTCCAACTACGGGCGCTCGACCCAGGTCCAGCTTCCGATGGGGCAGGAGCGCGACGCGTTGGGCTACCGGCTGCGCTTCGAAGGCCTGAGGACCGGCGCCGGCGGCAAGGACCGCGCGGTGATCGCGGTCAGCGCGCCGGGCGGCGGATTCGAGGCGCAGCCCGCGCTCTACTGGAGCGAGTTCAACCAGGGCTACATGAAGAAGCCTCACATCCAGCGCTATCTCACCTACGACCTCTACATCTCGCCGCTCGAGATGGTCGGCGGCGAGGACGACGTCCACGGCGTGTGGTTCTCAAAAGGCGAGTCCAAGACCATCGGCCAGGTGAAGTACACGTTCATCGACTTCGATCGCCAGATGGGGGACGTCGTGCGGGTGGCGGCACGGGTGCGAGCCGAAATCGGTGGGCGGACCGTGCCGGTGCGTCCGGTGTTGGAGATCAACCTCAAGGAAGGGATCCCCAACCGTATCCCCGACTACCTGCCGGGCGGCGCCTCGATCCAGATCGCCTCGGTCGATCCCAATACCGGACGCGTCGCGCTCGAGCTCCCCGGGATGGAGCACGCGAAGCCGAAGCAGGTCCTGGCGGTCGAGGTGAGCACCAAGCCGCTGATCAATCTGGTGTGGCTGGGAGCGATCCTGATGCTGGGGAGCGCCTTCCTGAGCGTCCTGCGCCGCGCCATCGACGTGCGGCGGATGCCGAAGCCCGCCCAGTCGTGACGAGCCTACCGACGTCCTGAGACTGAAGCATCCGAGGCGCGATTTCTCGGCACGCTCGCCTCGGCTTCCTGCCTCGGCTCGCTCTCTCGACGCCTAAACCGTCGTCCCTGAGGTCCGGCGTCTCGAGACGCCTCGAATCGCGCCTCGGACGCTTCAGTCTCAGGAAGCCGAGGCGAGCGTGCCGAGAAATCGCACCTCGGTCGCTTCGGTCTGAGCCTCAGCCTCGCGCTTCCAGCGGCACGTACGCCCGCTTCGGCGATCCCGTGTAGACCTGGCGCGGCCGTGAG
>JACXTT010008556.1_pt1 | contig 14174 bp, 11 predicted proteins | sample 9270951 | NCBI WGS metagenome assembly JACXTT01 (sample SAMN15532306, study PRJNA645909) | rock metagenome | isolation source: weathered quartz diorite | place: Puerto Rico | collected 2017-06-21 | reverse complement strand
CTATTGGTCGAACTTCTGCCTGACCATCGCGCGCAGATGGCGCGTGCCGCTTCCGGCAATTCGGAAGCATACGAGATGTACCTCAAAGGACGCTTTTACTGGAATAAGAGAACCGAAGAGGCGTTCATGAAAGCACTGAAATATTACCAGGCCGCTATCGACCGCGACCCCGAGTACGCTCAGGCGTATGCGGGCATTGCAAACGTTTTGAGATCGCCGCGTTCTACAGTTTCTTTCCGCCGAAAGTAGCTTACGAAAAATCTCGCGCCGCGATAACGAAGGCCCTCGAGCTTGCGCCAGGTTATGCAGACGCGCACACGGCGATCGCCTATGGAAAGTTTTTGTATGAATGGGATTTCGATGGCGCTGAGGCTGCTTTCCGACACGTGCTGCAATTGAACCCGAATCAGGTTACCGGACATTATTGGTATGCGTTATGCCTTGCCGCGATGCGCCGTTTCGATGAAGCGCTGGAGCAAATTGCATTCGCGCTGGAGTTGGATCCGCTCTCGTCAGCGCAACAGCATTTGTAATCAACAATCGCTGTGGCTGTTCTTTGACGACAGTGAGGCCGACTTCGGGCAGGTCCGTCACTTTGACGCCGGTGGGCGTGTAGTGGATGTTCCAGGAAACATCGTAGCCGGCCGGAACAAGCAAGGCCGGCCCGATGCGGAACGAAGGAAATGCAGATGTGATGCGTCACGGAGAGCCTCTTTTTCCGCTTCGAGGAACTCCACCGGAAGCGCCCGCGGTGGAGGCGCGCGCAGCGCCGGCCGAACGACCATTGCCGTGCTCCATCACAAAGAAATATTTCGCGATGGGATGATGATGGCTTTCCAAGGCCCCCTGCGCTGCCGACTGCGATCGCCGTTCGATCTCGGTCGTGAGCTTTCCGCAGTGAGCGTGGCCAGAGCTTCACGCTGCCGTTCGAAGGATTGAATCCCGAGCCACATCAGCACCGCGGCCGGCGCCACTATCGTCCCTATATAAATAAGGATGATTTTCGGGAGCCTCACAGAGCGTGCAAATTACCACACGTCTTAAATCGAAAAGTCACGAATTGTCACAAAACGAGTAGGATCGATGCGGATATGACGGCAGGCCTGTGTGGAGGCTGAATCCATTCACGTTGGCGCAGCGCGGACTGGCGAACGCATCCATACTCTCCGGATCGATTTGATCTCCGGTGCGCGTTGTGCGGCGGCCGGCATTGAGGCCGAACGCGGTTCGGCCCAAGACGGACGCGGCATAAAGGCAGGCCAACCACGGCTGGTCGCGTGAGAGCGGATCGGATTCCTCTCGATCGCTTTCCGGTCCCAGGCCGCGGCGGCGGAGAAAATCCGTAATCGCTTCCGCCAAAGACGTCGTCACGCGCGCGATTTCCTCGTTATCGGGCGACAGCAGGACTTGAAAATGCGGTCGTCCCTCATCATCGGCGGCATAGATGCCGTCCAACAATATCGCATGGATATGCACATTGAGATCCAACGCCGAACCAAAGCGCTGAATGAAGGATACGACCCCGCACTGCGGCTTGCGAACCGCGCCGAATTCCGCTGCGCGACGGATCAGCGACACAAACACTGTCTTGACGAAGATGTCCAGCACATCAGTTATTAAATCGGAGTCGTAGGCGAGCCGGTAGCGCAGCGCGTGAGGGAACGACAAGACCCACTGGCGCACCGGCACGTGCGGAAACACGCGGTCGACTGAATGCGCTGCGGTATCTGCCATCCACAAGAGTGGCAGAAACCCCGCTTACAGCTAAACCCAACCACGCGATCCAGGCCGCACGCACTGCAATGGATGCGAATGAAACCTCGCACCAAAACTCCACAATCGAGGAACGAACGGAATTCCGACTCAACAAAGGCCGGGACGTTCCGGTCGCGTTCGCGTTGTCGAGCGAGAAACGTTTCCAAATGTCCCGAGACAGCCTATATAACGGATTCTCCTCGGGGTTGCGAGGCCGGTAAGCGCCGTCGAAAGCCACAGCGCGTTGGCGAAGCACGACGCGCGCCAATTTGCCTCAATTGAGATTTGCGGTTGCGCGTTAATTAACCAGATCCAGCAACCGGCTTTTTCTTGACTCAGGAGTATCGGTAGAAGAAAACTGGCCTTACTAGAAAGCTAAGCTCACGTCTGTGGACGTATTGAACCCCCGGAGTTTGTTTTCAGAACGTGGGGCCTCAGCGCCGGATGAGACAGGTACATGGGGCAGTACCGGTGGCCTATCACAGGACCTTCCCCGAACAACCCACGTTTACCTATACCACTGTCAGTGCCGGGTGCAGTGTCATGCGTCGAATCATTCGAAAACGTTTTAGCGAAAGGAGTGACAACATGAAAGTCCGAGCAAGGTGGATTTCAGGAATCGTAGTGGCGTCATTGGCCGTATTGACAGCGATAACGTTTGGTCCCGCTATTGTGCACGGACAGACTCAGCATGTGCGCTGGGATATCGCCAGTCTTGTTCTTCCTCCCCCTAACCCCCTCCCTACGTTCACTGGAGGCGGTGTGGCCTATGCATCCGCTCGAAACGGGGGGATGGCGAGCGGGCTGAAGATCAAACTCACCGGGTCCGGAACTTTCCAGGCGCCCGCGAGCGGGGGAGAGTCCAGTGCCGTCACTGGCGGCGGGACTTGGGAGACGTTTAGTGGCTGCCCGAGCGCATGCGTATCCACGGGGAGCGGCACATACTCGGTGACGAGACTCGCAAGTTGGGAATTCGCAAATCTTCAGACTCCTGGTTTCTTTATCGACCTGGTTGATCCAGGGGTGCCTGGGGCCAATGGCAACGCGATACTTCGAATCCGGTACTCGGATGGAAGCGAGGGCGTCCTCGGCGTCGGCTGTCATGGTCCCGGAGCGCCCGCTGGAATCACCGAGGGAGTCATCGCTACGAAAAATGAGGTGACCTACTGGGACGCGGAGGCGCCGATGGCCGGAGTGAACGCAAATCGTACGGGATTCCACATCGAGTAGGACGCGCTCAGCTTGACTGTTCCGGTGGAGCCAGGCCGTTTTCAAGATTTTGAGTCGTGGATCGGGAGCGCCGGCTGCCGGCAGCGAAAGGCGACAATGACTTTCGTTGCGGTTCAGGCTGTGCTCCCGGCACCCCGACACGGTGCTTGAAGGCATCGGCGGCTAGCAAGGGTTTTGCAGACTACTTGAACCGCGTAGCGCCGGTGGCCGGCGCCGATGGAAACCGGACGGTGTTTCAGGTCATCTGAGGAGCCGCTGTAACTAACTGCTCAATCTCTGTGGGCCACATCGGACACAAGTGCAGTAACTTTCCTTCGGCAAGATGTGGCCCAGCCGAAAATATCCCCAGGAGGTATCGAAATGAGATTCTACAAAATTCTCTCTGCACTTCTTCTTTGTAGTTCCTTGACAGCCGTCGCTTTGCTGCCTGCTCAAGCTCAGAGCCGCCAAGCTGCCAGTGGTGGTGGAACTTACTTCGTTGTACCGGGAATCCGATCGGAGTTTCAGTTTGACACCAGTCATGTGCAATGCAAAATCGGCCAAGCGGTCCTGCCCGACGGTACAAATCTCCAGATGCACATGGCGAGCTTGACTATCGACAAAGTTGAGATCGATTCCGCTGCCAAAACTGCGCTGATCCAAGGCACCATGGTGTCAATTGTGAGACTGGGATCTGGAGGCGCTCCGGTGGTGTTAACGGAAACAGTCCCATTTGTAGCCTATGCGGCAGATAACGGTACACCGGGCGCGGGTACCGACTTTTTCTCTTTGTCGGTGCACTACACGCCGACCGCCGGATTGGATCAAGCTGATCTTTTTGGAGTCAATGCGACCTTCGCAGGTACGCTCGAAACGGGGAATATCGAGATCCACTGAAGAAGGGTTCTGAGACAGCGGGAAGCAAGCAGCAGAATTGGTACTGGTCTAGTTTGGAATCGGCAACACCCCTCCTGAGGGGGTAATGGTCGGTTTTGTGTTGATCCTTGGTGGCGACCTGACTAAAGGCCACGGCTGGATCACGCTTCGAACGAAGCCTGCCAAACTCGTTTTGCAGTTCCAAGACATCAACACAAACGAAGGCACGGCGCGGCTCGATGGCAGTGTTGGCGGCACCTACGACATCATCGTGCGATATGCGGGCGGCTACTTGCACTGCATCCAATCATTTCTCGACGGCCCTCTCTACACAACCACCGTGCTCGAGAAAGAAACGAGCGGAGGAAAGCTCAAGCCACACTCCCGGCACGAATACACCGACTTCGCGCTGCCCGGATTCACTTCCAGCCCGGAACAGTATTACGAATGCGAGATCGTAGATTAAGGCCCGGCGACGCGTTTGCTCAGCTCACCAAACGAGGAATCACGCGCCCACGTGCCATTCGCGTAACTCGTCCGATTTGATACGGTCTTTTCATACGGCTTTCCCCAAAATTCAACAATTTTCCGACATCGTCCGCAAGGGTCGCCGTTAGGATGGACCTACTAACCAGTTCGCAAATCCAAAACAAACCGGTCAATCTCTGCAAAGGAGGCGTCAAGTGAAGAAAGTCCACACTCAGCGTCGGAGGCCAATGATTATGGCCCTCCTGTTATTGCTAGGCGTTTTGCTGATGGGAAGTTCGATCGTCCATGCTCAGCAGAATCGCCCAAAGCCGCAAGGTGCTGCAGGACGCAAACCAACACCGAGCGTTACTCCTGGTCCAGCAGGCATGCCGCCTACGCTTGAACTCCAGAAATCCTCAGAACGGGGCTTAGCTCCGGGTGGGCGAGAAGCGAAGGATCGAGCCAACAAGAAAAAGTCGCAAGGAACCAATAAGGAAAGAGTCACTCCCAAGAATGACGGCTCCGGGAGTAACGGAGCGAAGGCGGGTCGAGAATCCAGCACGTTGGATTTAGCGACGGATGCCGTCAGCTCGAGTCCCCTACCGAACGCTCCCAGTTTCGGTGGTTCATTTTCCGGCTTCGGCGCCACAGGGAGTATCCCCCCCGATCCCACATTGGCGGCGGGCCCGCACAACCTTGTCGCGATGGTAAACAGGAGCATCAATTTCCATACTAAGAGTGGAACTCTTGTCCCGAACTCGCAAAGGACATTGGCCAACTTTTTTGCCTCCCTAGGCACAGTTGCGACCGACGGCATGTTCGATCCAAAGGCGGTTTTTGATGAATACCTCAATCGTTTTTGGGTGATGGCTGTATCACGAAATGGAAGCGTCTCTCCGAAACGCTCGCAAATGGCGATCGGCTTGTCGAACACCGACGACGCGACAGACGGCTTTACGTTGTTCGTCCTGGACATGACGCTCAATGGGAATGACGCCACGCAAAACTGGTGCGACTTCCCCCAATTGGGTGTCGATGCCCAGGCGATTTACCTAACGTGCAACATGTTCGACTTTTCGACTCCCCCCAACTTCCAGTATGCAAAGGTCCGGATCATGACTAAATCGCAGTTCGTCTCGAACACTTGCTGTTTGTGGTGGGATTTCTGGAACCTGAGGGAAGACTTCTTAGGGATTACCGCCTCGTTTACCGCAATTCCTGCGCACATGCATGGTGCCGTAAACGGAGACGGAGAGTTTCTGATCAATGCGCACACGTTCTGCGTCTTTTGTCCGCCCAATACCCTGGAAGTGCGGCGGATTCGAAACGCCCAGCGATGCTGCATTTCTGGCAACCAGACCGAGCCGGACCTGGAAGAGCATTCACAGGACGTGGGGAACTTTGACACGCCTCCGAGTGCCGAAGCTCAAGGGTCTACGACAAATATCGATACCGGTGACACACGTCTTTTATATGCCTTCTGGAAGAGCGGACGCCTGTCCACCGGTCAAAATCTGGCATGCAACAGCGGTAACGATGCCTGCATTGCGTTCACCGAACTGGATGTGTCCAGTTACCCGACGATTTCGACTATCAATGATTTTGCCTACCAGAACGCGGGGATCAACTACTTCTATCCACAAATCGACGTCAACAATGCCGACGATAAAACGATGGTCTTCAGCAGCTCCAGTTCGTCTCAGTTTGCGGACACGCGATTCCTCGGCATACCAAGCAGTTCTCAGTGCACAGATTGTGTCGATGGTCCGGAGACGGTCTTGCAATCTGGAGGAGCCAGCTATACGTCGCTGGATACCAATAATCTGAACCGGTGGGGAGATTATATGGGCGCTTCGGTGGATCCTGCCGGCACAGGAATCTGGATCCACGGCGAATTCGCCTCCACGACCCAGAACAATTGGGGCACGCGAATCGGACTGACGCGCATGTCGCTGGATATAACGGCGCCGACGACGTCGAGTTCGTTATCACCCACGCCGAACCTCGGCTGGAATAACAGCGATGTGACGGTGACCTTGAACGCCACGGACAATGCCGGAGGTTCCGGGGTCCGGCGGATTACGTATAGCGCTTCAGGAGCACAAGTGATCCCGAATACGGTTGTCAATGGTTCCAGCGCCGTCTTCAGCATTACTGCATCCGGTGTGACCACCGTCTCTTTCTTTGCGGAGGACAATTGGGGCAATATCGAGTCCACCAAGTCCGTAACCGTCCGGATCGATCGGACTGCTCCGAACGTTCTCTGCGGCTCTGCTGATGGCGTGTGGCACGCAAACAACGTCTCGATTGCCTGCACCGCCACGGATTCAGGCGGCTCGGGGCTCGCGAACCCTGGCGACGCCTCGTTCTCACTTTCGACATCCGTGGCTGCCGGCGTTGAAACTGCGAACGCGCTGACCGGAACACGGTCGGTGTGCGACGTAGCTGGCAACTGCACGACGGCAGGACCAATCGGTGGCAATATGATCGACCGTAAGCCTCCCGCCATTACGATCAATATACCAGTCAACACGGTTTACATTCTGAACCAGGCGGTTGCTTCAAACTATTCCTGCACCGACGGAGGATCGGGAGTGTCGACATGCGCCGGACCTGTAGCGAACGGAAGCAATATCGACACTGCATCTGTCGGGATAAAAACCTTCACCGTCGCGGCAACGGACAATGTCGGAAATTCATCGAGTCAGTCCGTGACTTACACCGTCGCATATGCGATCTGCTTGCAGTATGACCCAACCAAGGCATCGCCTGCCGGAGGGGCAGCTACCATCCGGCTGACACTATGCGATGTGAACGGTACGAATGTAGGCAGCCCATCGATTACGGTTCAAGCCACCAGCGTCAGCCCGTCGGGTGTGCTGCAGAGTCCAGGTAATCTCAACCCAGGAGGCGTATTCCTGTTCTTGAATACCGGCGGCTACCAATTCGTGTTGGCCACGCAAGGTTACGCGCCCGGGAACTACAATCTGAACTTTACGGCGCAAGGTGATCCAACGACGCATCAAGCGCCGTTCATACTGAAGTAACAAACTCGAGCAGCGGAGGCGAGGTCTGCCTCCGCTGTATTTCCGAGTCGTGTGTCCCAATGGGTCGATATTGCCCGCACACTGTGACGGGAATTCCTTCCACCCCTCTCCGCCGATAACGCCCACCCGGAGCAGGTCGATTTTCTAATTCGCCACCCGCAGGCACCGCTCAAGAGCGTAAAAGGCGGAGGGCAGAAAGGTGCCCAATAGTCACGCCCCACCGCCGACGGAGGTTCTCGGGGGCCGGATCGCTTTTGCCGGATCCACGCTCTTATCAACGGTGATCGCGAAGAAGGGCGCAAACATTTCTTCCCAAGTCATGTTCCCGTTGTAGACAGTCCTGTTCGGATCGGGATTGAACTTGTTGTTGGCCGAATTGTCGTAATGCGCGACGACAACGAGCTTCGAGCCGGCGGGCACCTTGAGCGGTGTCGCAAGCTCGTAGCCGAGTTGCCAGTTGAAGTCGTAATGCGGGACGTTCAACACGATCTGCTCGCTGCCATCAGGAAATACCAATTTGTATTTCATGTCCTTCCCGCGCAGATGCATGTGCGGCGACATCCAATGCAGCTCAGCGTCTGCAAGGAACGTAAACTCCGCGGGAGGAGTTTCGTAGTTCGCATCGTTGGGTGGAACTGCAAAATTGGTCAGCGCAACAGCATTTGTAATCAACAATCGCTGCGGCTGTTCTTTGACGACAGTGAGGCCGACTTCGGGCAGGTCCGTCACTTTGACGCCGGTGGGCGTGTAGTGGATGTTCCAGGAAACATCGTAGCCGACCGGAACAAGCAAGGCCGCCTTGAATTCGCGGAAGTCGTTCAGCGAGCGCCCCGGCACATAACACGTGAACCCGATGCCTATATTGCCGGCGCCGCTGCCCGCCGGGACGGCGGCAGCACCGGGCGCGATCTGCCGGCCGCGTCCATCAGCGGTTGGGATAAGCAGCTTGCGATCCCGCGGAGCGACCTCGGCCCCAACATCATCGCGCTGTTTGTCGACCCAGAGGAGTGTGTTGTACACGGCATCGGCCCGATGCGGAACGAAGGAAATGCAAATGTGATGCGTCACGGAGAGCTCGCTGGGTTTGATCTCGACTGAAGTGATCCACGTGTCTTTGGTGAAGCCGGTCGGCGTAACGAGCGTCATCCATTCGATGACGTTTTTGGAAGGAGTGGCTTCGACCGTAAACGGAACCCCTTTCAATACGACTTCCGGTTTCGTCGTCCATCCGTTCTCCGGCCACACGATCGCAGGCGGCGCATCCTTTGCATCGCCTTGGAGCGCACCGCCGTCGACCCACTGAACGATCGTATCGATGTCCTGCTGCTTCAGAGACCGGTCATTTGAAAAATGGCCGTACTGCTGGTCGGCAAACCACGGAGGCATCTTGCGGGAAAGGACTGCGGCCTTCATCGCCTTTGCCCATGGGCGCGTCGTCTCGTAACTCAGAAACGACATCGGCGCGATATTACCAGGTCGATGGCAGCTCTGACAGTTCTTCTGCAGAATCGGCAGCACCTGTTTATTGAAGGTTACCTCGCCGGCTGCGGACGCATCTGCGCTTCTAACGAGAACGGCAGCGATAAACCCCGCACGCCAAATCCATCCACGCATGGTGATCTCCTCAAGAGTTATTGCGGCGATTATATCAGCGGACCATACGGAAGAACGAGCGGACATCCTCGACAAACAGTTTGGGCTGCTCCAGGCAGGCGAAGTGTCCACCCTTCGCCATCTTCGTATAGCGCATGAGGTTGAAGTTCCGTTCCAGCAGACTTCGTGGAGGATTGAGCGGCCGCATTTCAGCGGGAAACGAAGCGAACGCAAACGGCGTCTCCAGTTTGCCGCGAGTGGGCGTGGCGCTATCATCCAGCGCGCCCCGGTAGAACCAGACGGCCGTCGCGACCGTGTCGGTGACGAGATAGATCATGATGTTCGTGAGGAGTTGATCTTTCGTGAAAGCGCTTTCGATATCGTTGCCGGAATCGCTCCAGGTTTTGAACTTTTCCACAATCCATGCTGCCGTGCCCAGCGGATTGTCATACAGAGCGAACGCAACCGTCCCCGGCTTATGTTGCTGCTCGTTGAAATAATCCAGTTCTTGAGCTCGATACGCGGTCGTGGCTTGTACCCACTCCCGCTCTTCATCGCTCAGATTGCTTTGCGGAGGAACGGCGCCTGTGCCGTTCAGATGGATGCCGGCAACGCTCTGCGGAAAGTCGCGCGCAAGAGCCAGTGTGATTGCGTTTCCCCAATCCCCACCCTGCGCGCCAAATCTCGAATAACCCAGCACGTCTGTCATTAGCGAATGCCAAAGGCGTGCTGTTGTTGGAGGTCCAATCGGCTGCTTCGGTTTGGAAGAGAAACCGAAACCGGGAATGGAAGGAACAACGACGTCGAATGCGTCTTGCGCTGCCCCGCCATATTTTTGTGGATCGCTGAGTGGACCGATCGCTTCGATAAATTCGAATACCGAGCCGGGCCAGCCGTGAGTCAGAATCAGCGGCAACGGCTTCGGCCCATCGCCTTTCACGTGATAGAAGTGGATATCGTAATCCTGGACTCGGGCTACAAATTGCGGATACCGGTTTAGATTCGCCTGCGCCTTCTTCCAGTCGAATTGACTCACCCAATATTCGGCAAGGGACTTCATGTAATCCCAATTCGCGCCATATCTCCAGTCGGAGGCCGGCAATCGATCGGGCAGCCGAGTGTTCTTCACCCGCGTGAGAATTCTGTTGATGACACTCTGAGGGATGTCGACATTGAACGGCCTCGCGGCAGTTCTTTGCGGCGGCAAATAGAGGCTGAGCGCGGAGAAAACCCGCAAGGCATCACGGCGAGTCATCGCCGGAGTGTAACACGGGATCCGGGATCGACCCTTCCTTCAAAAGGGTAACTACATACAGGGGATCGGGGGATCGTGCAAAGTTCTCCTTTCAAGAAAAGAACAAAGCGTTGATGGAAGCGGACTCGCGATCAATTGTCTTTGTTTGAGAGTCAATTGACTCGCCTGCGAGTCAATTGAAGACGGAAGAAAATCGATTGACGACGTTTCAGAATCAATTGATCGGGAGCCGGAGTGAATCGAAAGTACACGCTGTCAATTGAAGACGTTTCATCATCAACCCGCCCGCATTCATCTTCAATTGACGACGGCTCGTCGTTGACCAGCGAGGAGTCATCCTCAATTGACGACGGGTTTTCATCAATTGGGCCGGTTCCATCGTCGATTCAAGATGCTTCATCGTCAATTGACGATGAGACAAAATCAATTGACGACGAGCCATCGTCAATTGACTCCGGTTCACGATCAATTGACGCCGTTCCAAAATCAATTGTCGTTTTAACGAGTATCTTCTGTTTTCTTGGTTGTAGGTTCGTGGTGAAGTTGGTCGAACGAATCTGGGCCGCTCGGCCGTTCGTCATTTCAACGGCAAGTCCACGGATCCCACGGAAGCCGAGGACACGTCGTGCACGATCAGCCGGGCGCGTGCGGATTGGATGGGCGCGTCCGATCCCACCGTCAAGGATATTCCGTTGGTCACTAATTGTTTGTATTGCGCTTCGTCCGGACTGAACTGGATGGTGCGGACCATTTGATGAATCGGCCGGCCGTTCGCATCGTAGATCACGAGAAGAAAATCCAGCGTAGCTTGGCGTTTTCCGTCCGCATTCGTTCCAAAAATAATTTCATGCGGGTCCATCAGCGTCCGGATCAAAGTTTGCGGCTTTGCGTCGGTCGGCGCTTCGGCTACTGCTGCTACGATAGTCAGGCCTGTCGATGCTAAAGGCGTCCGCGCGGCTTCCTCGAGAAAGGCCTGGCGCAATTTAGGGTCGGCGAGATTTTCAGGATACGCGTAATAACCCTTCCTGTAACGCGCCTCGAGACCGGGACGCTTCAGCTTGATTTTGATCTCGCGAAACTTGCCGTCCCATTGGTCGTGAGCCGGCGAATAGGCGAGGACATACGTGAAGCGCGTATCTTCCATCGCATGTCGAATCGCTCCAGTCAGGTCGTTGGTGTTCATAAAGGCGCGTCCGCCGGTTCGATCGGCGATCTCGCGCATCGTCGCTTGGGTTTGGAAGATTTGATTCTGCGCTCGCTGGTCCATGGGGGCGGGTCCACGCCCACCCCTTGCGCCGCGCGAACTGGGACTCATGCTGGGCATCGTGGCAAACGGTCCCATCAGACCGCGAGCATCGACGGGATAGATGGCAACGCCCACCGTATTCAGCGTTCGCAGCGCGCGTTGAATCTGATCTGAAAAATTTTGGAAGTCTTGGCCGGGCGCCCCCTCTGTACCCTGGCCGACGATGCTGGGAAAACTGCCGGAGAGCCAAATGAGGTTCTTGCGCCCAGGCATCCCTGCCAGATGATTCGAAATCGTCTGGAGTGCTTCTAAGGTGGTTTGCGTGCGCCGGGCTTGGTAGAAATTCGCGATCTGTTCGTTGGATCGATCTAGAAACGCGTCGAGATTATCGTTGCCCGTATTCGCGTCTTCGTAACTGGAAGCGTTCAACGCGGAAGAGTCCTGATTCCGATGTTTGGCCAGCGCAGCCAACAGCGAAGCGGTATCGGACGTAAAGTCGTGCAGCACGCGCAGGCCATTAGTCAGCGTGTAAATCGCCACGCGATCTCCCGGGTGGAGTTGATCTAAGAATTTGATCAACGCCTCCTTCGCGTAATGCTGGTCGGTGAAAGCCGTATTTAAACCGTCGAGTAGAATCACCGTCAGCGAAGTCGGCAGCGGCGCCAAGTGCTTCTCGCCGCCAGAGGTGAAGTTCGTGTACCGGTTGGAAACGACTCCAGCAGGGAGCGGAGGTGCATTTCCAGGCAATGCCTCGCTGCTTTCTTTGCTAAAAAACTGGATCGTTTGTTCCTGACCTTTATCGAAAAGTACGAAGTCGTCCTTGCTCAGGTCGCGGACCGGTTCCCCTTTCTTGTCGTGGACGACGACGTTGACCTGCACCAAGCGGGTCGTCACGCGGATCGTTGGGGCTTCGGTGATTGTTCCTTGCGAGGCCTGCTGCTGAGTCGTCTGCAATGCAATCGCCGTTCGCGGTTCAATCAACAACAAGGATAGGGCGATCGAGCAAAACGACCGGCAGGGTGCAGGGACCATCATTTCGCAATACTATCGCGCTGACGCGCCGGCACGCGCTAAAAACGTGTAAGTACGCTGCCTGTATTCAAGCGACACTACTTCGCTGCTGCGAGTATCTGGCGGATCGCACCCAAATGGTAAGCCGTATGTGCAACGGTGGAGAGTGCTCCTGCCGCCTCCATATCGTTCCATTCGGCACGGGCAGCGACCGCCTTACGCCACGCATCCGATTCCTTGCGGAGATTCTGACGCAGAGTGCGCCACTCATCTTCGGTGATAGTTGTAAGCCGCCAGCTTGCATTCCAGTCAGCGCCAGCCCACGGATTCTCTTCACCGGAAAGCCACCGCGTCAATATTGACATACCGAAATGAAGATGATGGACGTGTGCAGCGATGGACGACTTCCCCGGGATACTCTGCTGTGAGGCCGTCGCGGCAGAAATGGTTTCAAGCTGCCGGAGAAGGCCGGGATCGCCGGGATTGACGATGTAACACTCTCCACCGGGAGGGCCTTCGAAGATTTCGGTCAGCAGTTTGGAGACAGCACGTTGAAAAACGCTATCGGTCTGGTTCATGGTTCCTCAATATTAAATTGACTGGGCTGCGAACAACGCCTACATTTCGTGCAATCCGACAGCCATCAAGAAAAGGAGATGTCGATGGACTCAAAAAAAGCCAGTCGTAGAAGATTTATAAAGAGTGGTGCCGCAGCGGCCGCCGTGGGTGCCATACAGTCCGCAAGCGGTCAGGCTCCGGCACCGGTACCAGTAAAGCGCTCTCTTAAGGATGAGGTCGCGTACGGTGAACGTTCCGAATACGTGAACTCGATACGTATAGCCGTGAACGAAAGGCCTTCACCCGATGAATTCGGCCTGACGTTTCATGTGCTCACTCCCCTTCAGGATTCTGTCGGGATCATCACGCCATCCGCGCTCCACTTCGTGGGCACGCACCGTGGCGCCATCGTTCCGGACATCAAGCCCGGCGACTATCGCTTCCTGCTTCACGGCATGGTGGACCGCCCGCTTGAATTCACGCTGGAAGAGTTGAAGCGCTTTCCTTCCGTGTCGCGCATTCATTTTCTGGAGTGCCTGGGAAACCGCTCGAGGGCCGAACATAAGACCGTACAGCAGACCACCGGTTTGACGAGTTGCAGCGAATGGACCGGAGTGCTCGTGTCTGTATTGCTCAAAGAGGTCGGGGTGCAGAAGGGAGCAAATTGGGTTGTTTCGGAGGGATCGGAAGAGGTTAAAGGAGCGGGAAGCATTCCGCTGGCGAAGGCGATGGACGACTGCATCGTAGCCTACGGCCAGAATGGCGAGGCCCTGCGTCCTCAGAATGGTTATCCCGTGCGTCTGATCGTTCCCGGCTTCGAAGGAATTTATAACACCAAGTGGCTGCGGCGCATGAAAGTCGTGGACAAGTATTACATGACCTACAACGACTACGGGCACATCTCGACCGATCCCAAAGTCGCCGCCTTGAATCTCCGGTGGGGACCGAAATCGGTCATCACGTTTCCCTCCGGGGGCCAGAAGCTGCCCGGCCGCGGAGTCTACCAGATCACCGGTCTTGCCTGGTCCGGCGGCGGTGCCGTTAAGAAAGTGGAAATATCCTTCGACGGCGGCCACACCTGGAAAGAGGCTGAGATTCGAGGCGACGTACACAGTTTTGCTCACACCCGGTTCGGCATGAACTGGAAGTGGGACGG
>JACXTT010008555.1_pt1 | contig 14176 bp, 16 predicted proteins | sample 9270951 | NCBI WGS metagenome assembly JACXTT01 (sample SAMN15532306, study PRJNA645909) | rock metagenome | isolation source: weathered quartz diorite | place: Puerto Rico | collected 2017-06-21 | reverse complement strand
GGGGTCCGGACAGCCGGGGCGTCTTTCGGAAAGAGCTGGCGCTGCACTTCGCGCGCGATGCCGAGCTCGGAATGGAGGCGCTCTTTTTCCTTTTCCACTTCGATCAGGCGCTCAAGGCTGGAGGTCATCACGTTGAACGACTTCGACAGGTCGGCCAGTTGGTCGTCGCCGCGGACGGGAATGCGGTGCCTGAATTCGCCTTCGTTGATTTTGAGCGTGCCTTCGTAGAGGTCGTGCACGGCGCCGGTGATGCTGCGCGTGATCGAGACGCCGACGATCACCGAACCGAGCAGGGCCACCAGCAAGGCTCCGCCGACGACGGCGGCGAAGCCCAGCATGTCCACGCGCCACTCGATCTTCTGCCCGAACAGGCTGCGCAGCACGGCGGACGGCCGCGACCGAACGAGGAGGAGGCTGTTCTGCGGGCCGATGGTGACCGGCGACACCCAGATGATCTCGATATCGAAGCGGTTTTCCGGAACAGGCACGTGGTGACGGCGGAAATCCTGGAATGGTTTTTCGGCAGCCAGTCCTTTAGGATCGAGAAGCATGACGTCGCCGATGTGCGGGGCCAGGTCGGCGAGAAATTCGGGGGTTAGCTGCACGGCGGGGTTGGCCATCCGCCGCTCCAACTCGGAATATACGGTGTAGATCGCGATCTGCCCGATGAGCACGTACAGCCCGAACAGGACGAGCATGACCAGCAGGCCCATGGGCACCACGGCGACGAACATGTAGCTGACGATGAGCCGGTGCCGCAGCCGCCAGACTAGCTTCTTGAGCAGACGGCGGGCGACGCGGTAGGCGAAGGAGAGCCCGGCGGCGAACAAAACGAAAATGATCAGGCCGAGAAAATTTCCCTGCCCCAGCAGGAACGCCGCGATGATTGCGGCGCCGAATATGGCTAGGCGTTCGGAGGGGCCCAGCGCGCGAAATCTTTCCGGCAGCCTCATGCGGTGAGCGGATGGTCCCGTCGCTCCAGCGGGAAGCGCACGCGGCCGCCGGTTCTCTGGGACGCGTAAAGAGACAGCGCCATTTCCAGGGTCCAGCGGGCCTGGTGGCCGGAGGCGAGAGGCGGACGGTCCTTGGCAATGGCCTCCAGAAGGTCGGCGGCGACGTCGCGGTTGGCGGCGTTGGTGTCGCGCGCCGGCGGATTTCCCGGAAGGGCGAGGGTCTGCCATTCGCCCACCCATTTGGGCGAGGTGGAAATGCGGACCTCCGGCTCCATGCCGGCGCGGATCGACATCACGCCGCGGCTGCCGTAGAGATCCAGGCCGAAGCGCGCGCCGGAAGCTTCGTCGCTTTTCTTGGATCCGAAGTAGCCGGTGACGCCGCCGGGGAAGGCGAACGTGCCGGAGATCGCGTCGCCGGCGATGGGGCCCAGACCCTCGGGACCGTCCGAGACGTCGGCGCGAGTGATGTCCCGGCCGTCGCGGGTGACGCGTCCGAAGGCCCATTGGGGGTCGCCGCCGAACTGGCGCATGAGATCGAATACGTGCGTGCCGAGGACGATCAGGTCTTCGCCTCCGGCGCGGCGGTCTTCCTTGCCGCGCCCGCGCATCTCCTGCAACTGGCCGATGACGCCGTCGGCCAGGCGCCGGCGGGCGAGGTCGAGCATGGGCGAGACGCGCATCTGGTGGGCCACGGCCAGCTTGACGTGGGCGGAGTCGCAGGCGGCGAGCATGCGGTCGGCTTCGGCCGGCGTGCGGGCCATGGGCTTTTCCAGGTAGATGGACGCGTGGTGCTCGGCCGCGGCGAGGACCATTTCGCAGTGAGCGTCGGCCCAGCGGGAGGCGACGGCCACGATGTCGGGGCGCTCCTCGGCGAGCATTTTGCGGTAGTCGGCGTAGGCGGCGCGGGTGCCGAGGCGCTCGGCTGCCGCGGCCAGTCCGGCCGGATTGTCGTCGGCGACGGCGGCGATGCGGGTCTGGGTGAGCAGCTTCCAGACCACGTCCAGGCCGTGCCCGTAGTTGCCGCGGCCGGTCCGGCCTATGACGGCGACACGCCAGATTTTCTCGCTCATCGTTTTACCTTCTCAGACAGTCTTCAGTCCGATCATAGACGCTCAGTGGCGTTCGGGTCGAGCGATTTAGCCATGTCCGGAGTTTCCGGGTGGGTTTGCAGATGGTAGCGGCTGAGGCCGTCGCGCACGATCCGGAAGGCCGACTCGACATCGTCGGCGTACTCGAACAGATGCAAGTCTTCGGGAGAAATCATCCCCAGGGCGGCCAGCTTTTCGAAGTCGATGACGTCTTTCCAGAATTCTTTGCCGTAAAGCACGGTGATGATCTTCTTCTGCAGCTTGCGTGTCTGGGCCAGGGTCAGGATCTCCATCAGCTCATCGAACGTTCCAAATCCCCCGGGGAACATGACGAAGGCCTTGCCGGGATAGGCGAACCAGAATTTCCGCATGAAGAAATAGTGGAACTCGAAGTTGAGCTTGGGTGAAATATACGGGTTGGGAAACTGCTCCATCGGAAGGCCGATGTTGAGGCCGATCGACTTGCCCCCGGCGTCGGCGGCGCCGCGGTTGGCGGCTTCCATGATGCCGGGTCCGCCCCCGGTGCAGACCACGAAGCGGCGGGCGGGGTTTTCCAATCCTTCCGACCATTCGGTCAGCTTCCGCGCGAGGGCGCGCGCGTCTTGATAGTAGCGGCCGAGGGGTCCGTCTTCTTTGATGCGGGCCGAGCCGAAGAAAACGATCGTGTCACGGATCTTCTCCTGGCGAAGGTGGCTCAGCGGCTCGATGTACTCGGCCAGAATCCGCAGGGGGCGCGCCTCGGGACTGTTGAGGAACTCGTCGTTGCGAAAGGCGACGGAGCGCTTGTCGGGGTAGTTCGGGTGGTCCGCCATGGTGTCTACTTGGTTTGTCTTTCCAGTTCGTCGACGCGTTTCTTCAGGTCGCGGACGGTTTTCAGAAGATCGGGGAGCTTGGGGAATGCGGTGATGGCGCGCAGCCATTCGGCGGCCGGGAAGGCGGGCGATCCGGAGTAGCGCGCGCCGGGCTCGACGTCGCCGCCGACGCCGCTCTGGGCGTAGAGGATGGCGTTGTCGTGAATAGTGAGGTGGCCCGAGACGCCGACCTGTCCGGCGAGCAGGACGTTCTTCCCGAGGATGGAACTGCCGGCCAGGCCCACCTGGGCACAGATGATGTTGTCTTCGCCGACCACGCAGGCGTGGCCCACCTGCACCAGCGAATCGACCTTGGCGCCTCGCTTGACGCGCGTCTCGCCGACGGTGGCGCGGTCCACTGAAGTCAGGGACTGCACTTCCACGTCGTCCTCGATGACGGTGACGCCGGATTGGGGGATCTTGTAGTGTGTACCGTCGGACCGCCTGGCGAATCCGAAGCCGTCGCCGCCGACCACCACGCCGTTCTGCAGGATGACGCGGTTTCCGACCTGGCAAAACTCCCGCACCACCGAATGCGAGTGAGCCAGGAAATCGTCGCCGATCCGCGCGCCCTCGTAGACCACGGCATGCGGATGCAGGACCGCGTTCCGCCCGATGGAGGCGCGCTCGCCTACCACGCAGAAAGGCCCGATCGAGGCGTTCTCCCCGATGCAGGCGCTAGGCGCGATGGAGGCCAGCGGATGAACTCCGGGAGCCGGCCGGGGCGGCTGGTAGAACAACTCCAGGGTCCGGGCGAAGTCGAGGTAGGGATTCTCAGAAACCAGGCAGGCGATGGGGAGATTCTCGAGCGGCGCCGTAACCAGGATCGCAGTTGCCCGGGTATTTTTGACTTTCGGCGCATACTTCGGATTGGCCAGGAAGGTCAACTCTCCTGGTTTGGCGTGTTCCATGCCCGCGACGCCGGTGATGGCGAGTGCCGGATCTCCGTGGAGGCGGCAGCCGAGGCGCTCGGCCAGTTGGCCCAGTTGAATGCTTTGGGTCACAAGCTACAAGCGTACCGCAGCGGGGACGGGACCGCCGATCTACGGCGGATTCTTTGGTTGCAACTGCTGCACGATCATGTTGGCCAATCCCAATCCACCGCGGGCGGCCATCACCTCGGCCAGATGCCCTTCTGCCAGTTCGAACATCGAATCGGCGGTCGGGTCGCTGTTCTCGCCGGACCAGCCTCCCGAGCCCGATTCGCGGGCCGATTTGAGAAGCTGGCCAAGCAGCAGCGCCTCGAACTTGCCGGCGGCATCGCGGATAGCCTCCGGGTTGTCGGCGGAGGTCTTGGGCTGCTGCGCGGAGGGTCCTACCGGCGGAACCATCAGATGATCTCCAGTTCGGCGTCGAACGCTCCGGCTGCTTTCAGATTCTGCAGAATCGCGATGATGTCCCGGGGCGTCGAGCCGATTGCGGTGAGAGCTCGCACCAGATCCTCGACGGTCGCGCCGTCTCTCAGCGTGACGGCACGGGCGCGCTCCTCTTTGGCGTCGATCTTGGTGTCCGGAACGGTCTTCGTCTGGCCTTGTGAGAGGGGCTCCGGCTGCGAGACGTTGAGAGTTGTGCGGATCTCCACCGTCAGGGCGCCGTGAAGAATGGAAACCGGCGCGATGCGGACCTCCTTACCCAGAACCACGGTGCCGGTGCGCTCATTGATCACGATGCGGTTGGGCACTTCGGTTTGCACGGTGAGCGACTCGATCTCGGCGATGAACTCGATGGGCCGGGAGATCCAGTTCTCGGGAGCTGTAATCGTCACGAGGGCGGAGTTTTCGGCCCGGGCGACCGTGCCAGAAAACTTGCGATTGACAGCTTCGGTGATACGCGCGGCGGTGGTGAAGTCGGCGCGTTTGAGTTGCAACCGCAGCACCGCGGCGGGCGGCACCGAGGGAGGCGTTTTTTCCACCAGCGCGCCGTTAGCGATTCTACCCACCGTGGGATGATTCACGGATTGCGAACTGCCACCCTTTCTCGCCGAAAATCCACCTGTGACCACCGCGCCCTGAGCCACTGCGTAGACCGTGCTGTCGGCGCCACGCAAGGGAGTTAGTATCAGCAGGCCGCCCTGCAAATTGGAAGCGTCGCCGATAGAAGCCACGGTGATGTCCAGCCGCGTTCCAGGCTGGGCGAACGGGGGGAGCGTGGCAGTAACCAGAGTGGCCGCGGTGTTGTTCACGCGGATTGCCAACGGATTCACCGAGACCCCCATGCGCTCCAGCAGATTTGTGAGGCTCTGCGTCGGAAACAGCGTTTGCCGCCGGTCGCCGGTTCCGGCCAGACCGACGACGATGCCATAACCGATTAACTGGTTGTCGCGGACTCCTTCCACGGAAGTCAGGTCTTTGACGCGCGTCATCGCCTGCTGAGGTGCTGTAGCGGCAGAAAGCGAAAAGCAGAGAAGGAGAAGAATTGGCACTCGCATTGGCATCAGAAGGGCAGCAGTCCGAGGAGCAGCCGGTACAAGATGAAGGGGCGCTTGATGGAGTCGTTGACCACGCCTTTGCCGTTGATGCGGACCTCGAGCTGCGCAATGTGGTCGGAGCGGATTTGATTCGCCGGGCTCAGGTCGGCGGGCCGCACCACTCCCCGAACCGAGATGAGCTGGCGTTCCGAGTTGACCATGGTGTCTTTGACTCCTTCGATCACCAGGTAACCGTTCGGTAATACTTCGGAGACCCGGGCTGTGAGCGTTGTAGTCATGACGCTCTCGCGCGTTGTCGCTCCCTGGCCTTGCATCTGGCTCTGTCCGTTGAGCTGGGCCAGATTGGAAATCCGGCTGGCGACAGGCCCAAACAGGCGGGGGATGCCGCCGCTGGCGTCGGATTTCCGCGAGGTCTTGGTATCGCCTTTGGAGCTGGCTGTCGCTCTCTCGGCTACCAGGATAGTAACCAGGTCGTCGATGCGCCTGGCCCGCAAGTCGCGCGCCAGGTTATTGAACACTGCATTCTCGCTCCACAGGGAACCCGCGCCACCTTCGGCAGGCGCGCCCGCGCGGCTGCGCGCAGCTTCCAGATAGCGGTCGAGCGGGGAAGGTTCCGCCGCATTGGGCTTTAATGGCGCCCGCGCGGCAGCCAGATCCAGAATCAGGAGGAATATCAGAATCCGATTCACGATGCGTCCACCTTGACCAGTCCTTTGCGAACCACTCTTACCCGAACGTGTTTTCCCGTTGCGAGATTGCGCACCAGGATTCCTTCGCCGGCCGAGCCGGCCGTTTCGGCCTTTGCCTCGACCTCCAGATGCGCCCCGCCACTCGATGATTCAATCCGCACCGGGTCGCCAGCTTCCACATCGCGCGGTTGCGTCAACGTCGAGGCAAGGATCGTCTGGCCCTTGTGGATTGCCCGCCGCGCGCGCTTTCCGGCCGCCTGACCGGGATCTGATATGGCAGGCCTGGAGCGAGGAGACACCTCCCGCGTCTCGACCTTCAACTGCGACGCTTCGATCGCCGCCGCCACCGGAATCTCTTCGGCCGCGATAACGACAGCCCGCCGCACCGTGACGCGCGCTTTCACCCACATCGGGATGCTGCGGCCGCCGGGAAAGCGCAGCCGGCCGCGCCAGAACGCGACTGGAGAATCCGACGCGGCCAGGCCCGAGAGCGCGAACTCCAGCTCTCCGGCCGGAATCGGACCGCGCGGAAAATCCAGAATCTCGATGCTCGCCTCCTCGCCCTGGAGCGCCTGCCGAAGGAGAGGAAGCAGGCGCTCGGCCGTTAGGGGGGAAGCCTCGCGGACGATGCAAATCGATTCAGTGGGCGGCGCGATCCTCCGGCTCGCCGCCAGCCGCGCGAGTTCTTGAAGCGGCAGGCGCCGCACCACACCAGCGGCGGGCGTGTACCCAAAGTGGTCTTCGGGCGGAACGGCCGCGAACGCCGGGATGACCTTGGCCAGATCGGCGGCCAGGATACGGTCGCCGTTGACCGCCACGCAGGTTGCACCATACACGATTTCGAGAGAAAGGAGCGCCGCCAGTAGTCTCATCGCGTCAGGTTGTTGATCTGCTCGTACATCTGGTCGGCGGTGCGCACCACTCGGGAATTGGCTTCATAAGTACGCTGGCTCATGATCAGGTTTACGAACTCTTCTATAACGCTCACGTTGGATTGCTCGGTGTACCCCTGGAGCAGGGAACCCAATCCCTCCTGCCCGCCGGGGTTGCCGACAATCGGGTCTCCCGAGGCATCCGTGGGCACGTACAGGCTGTGCCCGATGCCACTTAAGCCGGCTGGGTTAGGGAAATTGGCCAGTTGGATCTGTCCAGCGATCTGCGCGGCCGTCTGGCCGGGTTGCAGAAAGCTTACCGTGCCATCCTGCGCGATGGTGACCGATTGCGCGTCGGATGGAATGGTGACCTGCGGCTCCAGCGGATCGCCGTCGGAAGTCACCAAATTGCCGTCACGATCGAGCTGAAACGTTCCGGCGCGCGTGTAGGCAAGCTCTCCGGAAGGTCGCCGCACCTGGAAGAAACCGGCTCCCTGAATCACGACGTCGAGAGGGTTCTGCGTGGTCTGGAAATTTCCCTGCGAAAAGATGATCTCGTTCGCCGACGGCCGCGTCCCCAGTCCGATTTGAAGACCGCTTGGCACTACGGTCTGGGCGCTGGCGGCCGCGCCGGGCTGGATAAAGTTCTGATAGAGGAGGTCCTGAAATTGGGCTCGCCGCATCTTAAAGCCCACCGTGTTGGCGTTGGCCAGGTTGTGGGCGATGTTATCGACGTTCATCTGTTGCGCTTCCATGCCGCTGGCCGCGCTGAAAAGGGCTCGTATCATCTCGATTCCTCTCTTGTCATTTCCTCTGTCGCCATTAGCTCGATACCCGTGCGACGTCGTCCACGGCGCGCCGATTCATCTCGGCTCCGAGAGTGATGGCGTGTTGGAGCGCTTCGAACTGCCGCATCACCGAGATCAGACGAACCGCCGACTCCGCCGGCCCAGTGTTGGAATTTTCGAGCTTCCCCTGATGAACTTCGGCCAGGGACGGAACCGCGGCGACGTCGTTTCGCGTGAGCCGGAAATATCCGCCGCCACCCTTTTCAAGCACTTTCAAGTCCGAAAAGTCGGAGATTTCCATCCGTCCGAGGAGCTGTCCGTCCCACTGCACCGCTCCGCTACGGTCGATCGACAAAGGTCCCCCCGGGTCAGCCGGGACGCTAATCGTTTTGACCGGCCCCACCGCCCGGACCGGATATCCGTCCTGGGTTTCCAGAACGCCCTTCGTCGAAAGCCGAAAGGACCCGTTTCGGGTGTAGACCGGGCCGGCCGGCCCGTCCACGACGAAAAAGCCCCGCCCTGCCAAGGCAACCTGGAGGGGATTTCCGGTCTCGGAAAGAACGCCCTGGCTGAAATCGGTCCAGTTGGTTTCGATCACCGGCTGAAGCTGGGCCGTCTCGCCAGAGAACCCGTCAGCGGCATCGCCGGAGAAATAGAGGTTATAGAATTCGCGGTCGGCTTTGTACCCGGTGGTTCCGGCATTCGAAAGATTGTTGGCGATCAGATCCAACGACTCCAGCCGGGCTCTCAAACCGCTTGCGGCAACCGAAGTAAGAGGGTCCATAGTTCCAGCCGAGATTGTGCAAGCGGGGGGCCAAATAAAAATCCTTACGAACCGCATGGTTTGGTTCGATAAGGTCTCACGAGACGGTGAATTGCGCGCCAAGAACATGGCGCGGCGCTCACGATCCGCCAGGATTCTGCCGGGCCGGCTGCTCGCGCAATCCTCTATTTACTGGATTCGGCGCGCTATTCCGCCCTGCTTCGGATATGGCCCGACACATGCACCTTCGGCCAGCGTGTCTGTCTTACATCACCTCGAGTTGCCGCCGGCCTCCTGCGGCGCGCGGATCGTCCATAGCCCAGCGGGTAAAGACTTTGGCGCGAAATTTACGACAGAGTTCAAAGGTTGGCTGGACGGGGCGGAAACCACGGGGCAGCCTGGCGATGGCACCAATTTGAAACACTCCGGGCACAACGGTACCGAAGTGAAACACGCCGGATTGAAACTGGAGATATCCGAAAAGGACCTGGCCGCAGCGGGTATACCGGTGTCAATCATTTTGACACCTCCGAACGTGGCTCTCAGGCCGTCGCCAATGGATCTGCCCGCAGCGGAGACCGCAGCACCAGCGCCGTCCCTCGACGTGATCAATCCAACGGAAGCCGCCGGCCCTCCGGCTAACGCCAGCTTCACGAAGAGCCCGGTGCTGATGACCACGGCGATGGCCACCCCAATCACAGCTAGCCCACTGGTCGTAACCCCATTCGTCTCGACACCATTTGTGAGCCACGTGGCTGCGAACGAGGCGCCCGCAATCTCAGAGGAGGGGGCCTTATCGCCCGTAATCCGAGTTGCAGAGACGCCCACCGAACCAGCGATCAACCTCGCGGAAGAGAGTGCCGCCCATGGTCGTCGCGGCGACTGGTGCGCGGAGACCGAGAGGAAATCGATCGAGTTAACTTTAGCTTTACCCCCCGGAACCTCTCCGGCCGAACCGCCAGCGTCCTTCGCGGACGCGGCGCCAAAAAATACCGCCGGCCCGCCCGCTGCGATCGCGTCAAGAGAACCGATTTTGGCAAAGCCGGTTCCGGCCGATCCGCTGGCGCCTTCCCGACGCCTCAGCGCTATGCCGAGCCTTTCCTCTCCGCAGAAAAAGGAGTTGTTGAAACCACTCACCGCGAGCCACTGGTCCCCAGTTTGGGAGCAAAGCCGCAGCGAACCTTCGTCGATTCCTGCTGTAGACGTGTCGGCTGATTCGGTCCCGGCTTCTGCCAACGAATCGAAGAGCACCGCCGCCCCTAACTTTTATCCGGGGGGTCGGCAGTTGGAAACAGTTTTTAATTCGGTGGCGGAAAGCGCCGGTCCGGTGTGTGTGGGCGGCGAAATGGCCTTCGCACTACGGCTGACCACAGATGCCGCTCAGTCGAATTCCATCGCGGCTCTCGCTCCCGAGCAGCCGCCGGTTTCTAGCGGGAGTCCGGCGCCGGCCCCGCCGACATCGCCGAAAGTGTTCGACGAGAGTAGCGGCAAAATCGAGACGGCTCCGCGTCCGTCTACGGCGGACACAGACACCGAACAGCACTCCTCCGGCGGGACCTTGCAGGAACGCGGTCGGCGAAGGCCCGACGCATCCATTCGTCCGCCACTCCAAATTCAACCTGGTCCAGCCGAAAACGCGCGGCAGGAGCAGGCCTCACCGTTCCTGCACTCGGCGGAAGGCTTGAAACCCGAACCGTCCGACGCCCCCCCGGCGCGGACCGGCGATTCACCGCACCTCAGCTCGCAACCGGCCCCCGAGCCCGAGGTCTCCGAAGCGCGCGCTCCCTTGCCGCTTAGGGAATTTTCACTTAGCGTGCGATCCACTTCGGAGGCCCCCGCCCAGAGTGATGTTCCGCGGGTCGGCCTGCGCGTGCGGCTAAGTGGGGACGATGTCCAAGTGGCCGTTCACACCTCCGACCCGCGGGCTTCCGAGCAACTGCGCCGGGACCTTGGAACTCTGGCCGAACGGCTGGGTCAATCCGGCTATCACACCGAGACCTGGCTTCCGGGGATCCAGAGCGGCGCGGCCGGCGGTGCGCCGTCGCGGGGGTCGGATCGCGAGACCGGCTCAAACCCGGGAGGTACGCCGGACGAAGGAAGTCCGGGAGGCCGGCAAGGAGAGCAGAGACAGCAACACCGGCAGCGTCCGGCATGGGTGGATGAACTGGAACACCAGAAAGAGAGGTTGTCTTGACTACTTCAACGGTTACCGCCGCGACGCCTGTTGCCGCGACGCGCGATCCCGCCGTCATCGGTGCTAGCGCCGCCACCGGCACGATTGACAAAAATACTTTCCTGAAACTCCTGGTAGCGCAACAGCAAAATCAGAACCCGCTCAATCCGGCGGACGGCACGGAGTTCGTCACCCAGTTGGCGGGATTCTCTCAACTCGAGCAAAGCATTTCCATGGCCAAGGACCTGACGGCGATTCGCAAGGTTCTGGAAAATCCCCAGCCCGGTCCGGCAACCGGCGGAGTGGCGTCTACTGCTGCCGCACCTTCGCCCACCACTAAGCCTCCAGCCGAACAACCGAAGCCATAACGAACGGACAAATAAAAGGGTCATATAATGCCTACTTCTTTCTCTACCGGCCTAGCCGGGCTCACCGCGCATGCGGCCGGCATCGACGCGGTCGCCAACAATCTGGCCAATCTCAACTCGACCGCATTCAAGGCGTCCAGCGTTACGTTTCGCGACCTGGTTACGCAATCCATCGGCATCGGCAACGAGGCGGGCCTCGGCACTTCACTGCCGCACTCCACCCGCTTGTTCACCCAAGGCACCATTTCGTCCAGTTCCGGACCGATGCACGCGGCCATCAAAGGGGACGGTTTCTTCGTCGTCCGCGGCACGTCGCAAAACAACATCGCATACACCCGCGCCGGAAATTTCACCACCGACGCCAACGGGTTTCTGGTGACCCTTACGCGCGAGCGGGTCCAGGGTTGGATCGCAGGCGCCAACGGAACCTTGAACACAGCGGGGTCCACGGTCGACATCCAGCTTCCCGTGGGTGCGCTACAGACGCCTTTGGCTACCTCGAAGTTCTCTTTCGACTTGAACCTCGACGCGTCCGCAGCGACTGGCGCGGTGTTCTCGGCGCCGATCGAAGTGGTCGACTCGCTGGGGGTGTCGCACGTACTGACCGCCACTTACACCAAGACGGGGCCCAACGCCTGGACGTACCAGCTCGACATTCCTGCCGTCGATGTCGGCGGGACAGGCGCGCCCGTCAACATTGTCCCGGCGACGGCGATTACCTTCAACCCAAATGGTTCGCTTGCGACGCCCGCGGCCAACGTCGTGGTGCCGCCGGTTGGGCCGCTGGCCTCGGGCGCTGCGAACCTCGCCATGACCTGGGAGTTTTATACGCCCACGGGCGCCGCGCGTCTCACTCAGTTCGCGAACCCTTCGGCCGTCGCGGCGAATGCCCAGGATGGCACAAAAGCGTCCCAACTCGTCAATGTCGGCCTGGACCAGGGGGGCACTATCGTCGCGCAGTTCTCCAACGGCCAACAGCGGGTGCTAGCACAACTAGCCCTGGCGGCGATCCGTAATCCGGATAGCCTGCGGGCGATCGGTGACAACCTCTTCGAGATAGGGGCGACCACCGCGTTGCCGGCCATTGGTGTACCCGACACCGGCGGCCGCGGCGCGATTCTGGGCGGCGCTCTCGAAGGCTCCAATGTCGACATCGCCCGGGAGTTCACCAACCTGATCGTTCTGCAGCGCGGATATCAGGCAAACTCCCGCGTCATTACCACTTCGGACGAGATCAGTCAGGAAACCATCAACCTCAAGCGCTGATCCGATGACGGCCGCTGAAGAAATCGGACACCTGGCCGACATGCCGATCGCGATCGAGGTGGAGCTGGCTCGCAAGGTAATGACGATCCGCGAAATCCTCGCTCTCGATGTTGGCGGAGTGGTGCGCATGGAGCGCTCGGCCGGAGAGAACGTCGACATCCTGGCGGACGGAAGAGTCGTCGGTTTCGGTGAGATCGTCATCATCGAAGAAATGATGGGCATTCGCGTCACCGATTTCTGGAATGAGGAATGAGATGGAAATTCTGAGCCGCATGGCGGCAGTGGGAACGGTTCTTGCTCTTCTCGCCGGGTTGCTCTGGTGGCTTCGCGGCCGCGGATTCGAGGGCATTGCCCTGCCCGGAGCGTCGGGGCGCGTGATCGAAGTTCTGGAATCGCGCGCGCTGGGCGCCCACCACGTGCTTCACGTGGTCCGCGTCGCCGATCGGGCCCTGGTCCTCGCCGCGCATCCGGCGGGGTGTTCGCTGGTGGAGTCCAGGCCAGTTGCGGAGATCCGTCCGGGGGAAAGGAAGCCATGAGGGCCGGTTTCCTTCCGGTCCTGTTCCTGCTGGTCGCGCTCTTCGCGCCCCTCGGCGCCGCGCCCCTGCAGGCCGCACCGGCGCCGTCTCAGGGCCGTCTGCTAGGGATATCGTTCGGTGAAGCGGTGTCCGCCGCTAGCGTGAGCGTCCCGATGCAGATCGCCCTTCTGATGACGCTCTTGTCGCTACTGCCGGCGGTCGTGATGTCCGTCACCCCGTTTTTGCGGATCACGATCGTCCTGCACTTCCTGCGGCAGGCCATGGGTACGCAGTCCACTCCTTCCAACCAGGTTCTGGTGGGCCTGTCCCTCTTCGTGACCATGCTTATTGTCGCCCCGGTAGCCGGCGAGATTCGCGCCAAGGCCTGGACGCCGCTCGAGAAGGGCGCCATCACCGAGTCCCAGGCGCTGGAGGAAGCCGCCCGGCCCGTGAAGATATTTCTGGCACGGTACGCGCGGGAGAAAGATGTCCGATTGTTCGTCGAGCTGGCCCACGCGCCGTCCCCCCGCTCGGCGGCGGATCTGGATCTTGGCATCCTGGTACCGGCCTATATCCTGTCGGAGCTGAAGACCGGTTTTCAAATCGGCGCGGTATTGTTTCTGCCCTTCCTGGTGATCGACGTCGTGGTGGCGTCGGTGACGTTGGCCATAGGCATGGTGCAGTTGCCGCCGGTAATGATCTCGGCGCCCTTCAAGATCCTTCTATTCGTGCTTGTCGACGGTTGGAATCTGACGGTCGGATCCCTCATCAAGAGTTTTTATTAGGAGCGCCATGACCCCTGACTTTGCGGTAGACACGCTGCGCCAAGCCTTAATGGCCACCTTTTGGTTGAGCGCTCCCTTGCTGGCCATCGGATTCGTTGCGGGCGTTGTGGTGAGTCTGATCCAGATCGTCACTTCGATCCAGGACTCGGCCTTCTCGACGGTGCCGCGGCTGGCGGCGTTTCTCCTTGGCGCGGTCCTCCTGTTGCCTTGGATCCTCATGAAGGCCATGACGTACACGGCGGGAATTCTGGGCAACCTGGGCCGGTACGCGCAGTGAAGGACCCGCTGATGGCCGCGCGGTTGACCCTTTCGATTGGGACGCTGTACGGATTTCTCCTCGTACTGGCGCGGGTAGCGGGGGTATTCGTCTTCGGAGGGTTGCCCATGTCCCGGAACTCGCCGGCGGCGGCGCGGCTCGCGTTTTCAGTAGTGCTGACGTTCACCCTGGTTTCGTATTGGCCGGTGGTGGAGGTATCCTTCTCCCCACCCGCGCTTGAAGTGTGCCGGCTCACCGGCAGGCCCTTTGCGGACGCGGGCCTCGGTCGTCCCATGGTCCTGGTTATCGCCATGCTTGGCGCAACTCCCCTTATCCCCGCCACTGGCTCGGTCCTACCGCCCGCTGACGACACGCGCTTCT
>JACXTT010008554.1_pt1 | contig 14178 bp, 10 predicted proteins | sample 9270951 | NCBI WGS metagenome assembly JACXTT01 (sample SAMN15532306, study PRJNA645909) | rock metagenome | isolation source: weathered quartz diorite | place: Puerto Rico | collected 2017-06-21 | reverse complement strand
GCGCCGCAGTGCCTCGACCGCCGAACGGGCCTCGTCGAGCAAACCAAGGTTGACACCGAACGCGCGGTTGGCTGCCTCGGATCCGGCGATAGATTGAAAAACAAGATCGACCGGCCCCCCTTGCTCGATGACCTGCAAAGTCGTCGTGACATGAGCGAGCACGCAGGATTGGACAGGGATTTCGAACCGCAGCCGCAATTCCTCGATGCTTTCGAGCAGCGCCAAGGCCTGCTTGGCACTGTCCGAGGCAGGATTAATACCGATACAGGCATCGCCGCAGCCATACATGAGGCCGTCGAGGATTGCAGCTCCGATCCCGGCGAGATCGTCGGTTGGATGATTGGGCTGAATGCGCGTCGCGAGCCTTCCCGTAAGACCGATCGTCGTGCGAAAGCGCGTGACGACAGAAATCTTTTTTGCAACGGCAATCAGATCCTGGTTGCGCATCAGTTTCGACACTCCCGCCGCCATTTCCGGCGTGATGCCGGGCGCAAGAGCGGCGAGAATTTCGGCGGTCGCTTCGTCAGACAGCAGAAAATCGCGAAATTCCCCCGCGGTCATAGCAGCGATCGGGATAAAAGCGTCCGCGTCATGGGTATCGACGATGAGCCGCGTCACCTCGTCCGTTTCGTAGGGTACGAGCGGCTCGTCGAGAAACCGTTTCAGCGGCAAGTCGGCGAGCGCCATGCGCGCGGCAACCCGTTCTTCGTCGCTTGCCGCAGAAAGACCGGCGAACCGGTCACCGGCGCGATCCGGGGAGGCGCGCGCCAGAAGCCTCCGTAGATCCTCAAAAACATGGCTCTTTCCGCCAGCACTACATCGGTAAGGCATGAGTTTTCCTGTTTACCAGGACGTCATAATTTCCCTTGTAGAGTAAGTCCCGGCTGACCGGAACGCCCCGGGCTCGAGCCTGCTTTCGATCCCAGGTACTCCGGCGCGGCAGGAGGCGCGTAGCGGGCGGCCAGCAAAAGGGGAATCCACTTCCCTCTTTATTATACTCCTGCTAAGTTGGTCACGCGAACTTGAACGCAAAAAGGCAACCTTTACCGCTGCCAAACATTATCTAATTAAAGATAGAACCCGATTTAAGAGAGGAATGATGAGCTCACCAATGGAATCTTCCAAGAAGTCGCCGGCTTCAACGCGGGGATTCGCCTCGATGGATCCCGAGAAACAAAGGGCGATCGCCCGCAAGGGTGGCGAGAGCGTGCCGCATGAGAAGCGCAGTTTCTCGCAAAATCCCCGGTTGGCGGCTGAAGCAGGCCGGAAAGGCGGTCAAAGCGTAAATCCCAGCAAACGCAGCTTTTCGCGTAACCACGCCCTAGCCTCCGAGGCTGGCCGAAAAGGCGGACATGCCTCCCACGGCGGTCCAAAAAAACCGGCGATGGAGGGGTAAGAGCAAAACCACGTTTTGGCGAAATCCGGAGGCGGCAAAATGTCTCCCCCGGGTTTTCCCGCCAAACGCGAGCGGTCCCCGCGCGCGAACACTGGAAAATCGCTAGAGTTTCTTCAGGCTGAGGGTCTTGCCTTCGGCGGCGTCTTTTTTCCAACTCCCGTCAGATCGTGCGTCGAAATGGGCCTTGTGGCCCTTGCGTGCAGTCAAAACGAGGCGTCCGTCGATGATCTCCCAACCGGCGGGGTCAAAAACCACAATTCCCTGATCGCGACAACCTGGAGCGAGAGACGCCTTTCCCCTTCGCTGCGACGTTCCTTTCGCGGCCAGCGTAAGCATACAACCGGTATCCTTACCGCCTTCGCGCAGGACAGAATAGCGTCCCGCCGCGTCGGGCTGCACGTTCACTTCTGCCAGCAGTGTGCCGCGCCATCCTGGCCAGGCAACGCCAAAAGTCATGGCCGCCAGAACGTGCAAACCAAGCCTGCAACCCATTTTTCGCGCCCCTGAACTGAGTGCTTATGCGCCTCATTCGACGCCATCCAGTATTTGACGAACAATAGTCCAATTTACCCCTCATAGGGCAAATCTTTCAGCCGCAGGCGTCCGCAGTCGGGCGTTTGCCACCTCTGGCACGGAAACGGCAGGGCAATGGCCTTTGGTGGTGATCCTGGTAAGATAGAGGCAATTCGAATCGGCCATTTCAACGAGGTTATGTGTTTTTTGCGAGCCCTTGATGGTTGCCGGAATGGTTGATGTTACGCGAAAAGCGCGTGTATGGTCTGCTGTGCTTGCGACAGCCTGCCCGGCGGTTTTCGGCCACGGCGCAGCATCGGCTTCGGCCGATGAACTCCGGGCGCGCTATACGGTTAGTCTTATCGGAATTCACATCGGGGAGGTGGCGGCGGCTGCAACCTTGGGTTCCAACTACCGGATTAACCTTAATGCCAAGCTCACAGGCCTTGCGGCAATGGTTTCCAATGTCAAGCTGGCGCTCGCATCGACCGGCTCAGTGCGCCGGGACGGGCTTTTGCCATCCACCTATGCTACGACCTCTGCGAATTCTCAAGGCTCAAGGACAGTGCGGATGTCGCTCGATGCCGGAAACGTCAGATCCGTGGAGATTGTCCCGCCTTTCGAGGAGAAACCGGAAAGAGTGCCGGTGACCGAGGCAAACAAGCGTAACATAGTCGATCCAACGAGTGCGTTAATCATGTCCATTCCAGAAGGCGAGCCTCTCGTCGGTCCCGCCGCCTGCAACCGGACAATCCCGGTCTATGACGGCTATGTCCGGTTCAATGTGACGCTCCATTATCTTGGAACGAAAGAAGTTTCGGTCAACGGATATTCCGGCCCCGTTTCAGTCTGTGCCGTGCGCTACACGCCTATTTCTGGGCATTCGCGTGACTCAAAATCGACCAAATTCATGGCCGAAAACAGCGACATCGAAACTTGGCTGGCGCCAATCCCGCGAGCCCATGTCGTCTTCCCGTTGCACGTTCAGTTAATGACCCAGGCGGGCTCGGCGGAGATCGATGCGGTTGAATTTTCGGTCGTGCGTAGGGGCGTGACGGCGGCCACCGCGCAATAGCGCCACGCGGCTGCCTCGGGGGCCAGAATGAGGCGAAGCCTAAGCGAGGGGAGCCATGATCACGCTTTACACTTTCGGCCCTTATTTTGGGCTTCCCGATCCAAGCCCATTCGTCACGAAGGCCATGCTGCTGTTGAAATTTGCCGGCCTGCCTTTTGAGGAAAACCGCGGCGGGTACAGGCGGGCGCCGAAAGGCAAGCTGCCTTATATCAACGATGATGGCACTATTGTCCCAGACTCTACTTTTATCCGCTTTCATATTGAGAAAAAGTACGGTTTCGATTTTGACGCAGGGCTAGCGCCAGAACAGAAAGCCACGGCCTGGGCGATCGAAAAAATGTGCGAAGAGCATCTTTATTTCTCGCTTGTTGCGACGCGCTGGTGCGACGATGAAAATTTTGCCAAGGGACCGGCCCAGTTCTTCAAGGCCGTTCCTATGCCGCTAAGGCCTATTGTCCAAACCATAATTCGCCGCAGGGTAGAAAAAAGGGTGCAGGCACAAGGATTTGGAAGACACACGCGTGACGAGCAAGACAGGCTCGCGATCGCCGACATCGAGGCCCTCGCCACAATTTTGGGAGAGAAGCCTTTTTTGATGGGCGAAAAACCCTGCGGTGCGGATGCGACCGTCTACGGCTTTGTCGATTCTATTCTAACGCCGGTCTTTACCTCCAAAGTCAGAACAGCAGCAGAAAAGCACCAAAATCTTATCGGCTACCGCGACCAAATCCGGCGCGCTTTTTTCAAAAGCTAGACTTTAGCTCGCACAACCGGCTTAGCTCGCACAACCGGCGACTGAACTAAACAAAAATTCCTTTTGGCTGTTGACAGCCCGCCTGGCCCCATTCGTCCGCATCGCTGCCACCGCAGCCGCTCAGCACACTGAGATTCCCGGATTTTTACAACGGCTAGCGCCTAACTTCGTTTCTCATTCGAGATATTGTAGGGAACAAACACGGATTTACCTATCGTCAGCGATTCGGGCGCGATTCGTTCGTCTCCCGTTCAAATCGTAAAGATCGCTCTTTGGGGGGTCTCGTTGCGATACACAAGGGCTCCATTGTGATACAAGACGCCTTCTGCGGAAAAACTCCGCAAAGGGGACAAGGGCGCCTGAAAAAAGGGCCACGTGGCAAGTTTTGGCCAGTGGCGGGACAATTAACCGTAACCGCACCCATACCCAAATCCATTCCGCGCCGGTTGTGCAATGAACACTTCCTTTCCGGTCGCCAAATCGTTCTCAAAGGAGCGGGCCCAGGGCGTAACGGTGCTGCTTGGCCCGACCAATACCGGAAAGACGCATTACGCCCTTGAGCGGATGCTTTGCTATCCGAGCGGGATGATCGGCTTGCCGCTGCGTCTGCTCGCACGGGAAGTGTACAATCGCGCCGTGGATAATGCCGGCGCCGATGCGGTTGCGCTCATTACCGGAGAGGAGAAAATCAAGCCAAAAGCCCCGCGCTACTGGATTTCGACCGTCGAGGCGATGCCGCGCAACCTCGATTTGCCTTTTGTGGCCGTCGACGAAATCCAGCTCGCCGCTGACCTCGACCGTGGCCATATTTTCACCGACCGTTTGTTGCACTGCCGGGGCCGCGAGGAAACGCTCCTCATCGGTGCGGCAACCATGACGAGCCTGGCAAAGAGCCTCTTGCCGGGCGTGAAGATTCGCGCGCGGCCGCGGCTCTCCAATTTGAGTTTTGCGGGCGACAAGAAAATGACCCGCCTCAAACGGCGAAGCGCCATTGTCGCCTTTTCCGTCGAGGATGTTTATGCGATCGCCGAATGGATCCGGCGCCAGAACGGCGGCGCGGCCGTGGTGCTCGGCGCGCTTTCGCCGCGAACCCGCAATGCCCAGGTCGACATGTTTCAAAATGGCGATGTCGATTACATCGTCGCGACCGATGCGATCGGCATGGGCCTCAATCTCGATGTCGATCACATCGCCTTTGCCGCCGACCGGAAGTTCGATGGCTGGCAGCATCGCCGCCTGACACCGGCAGAATTTGGTCAGATCGCGGGGCGGGCGGGCCGCTACCACCGCGACGGAACTTTTGGCACGACGGGACGCTGCCCGCCGTTCGATGCGGAGCTTGTCGAAGCTTTGGAGGAGCACCGGTTCGACGAGGTGACAAAACTGCAATGGCGCAGCACAGAACTCGACTTTTCGTCGATTCCCGACCTTGCCGCTTCTCTTGATGCTTTGCCGAAGGAACAAGGGCTCACCCGCGCGCCGCTCGCCGTCGACCAAATCGTACTCGACATCGCCGGGCGCGATGAAAGTGTCGCGTGCACCGCAAAATCAAGAACCGAAATCGCCCGCCTCTGGGAATGTTGCCAAATCCCGGATTATCGCAAGCTATCGCCTTCGGCGCATGCGGAACTCGTGCTTTCGGTCTTTAGCTTCGTGGCGCGCAGAGGGTATATCCCGGACGATTGGTTCGCCGGCCATGTTGCAGCGCAGGATCGCATAGACGGCGGTCTCGATACCCTTTCTGCGCGGATCGCCGAGGTACGCACATGGACTTTCATCGCCAACCGTCCAGGCTGGTTGCGCGATCCCTGCCATTGGCAGAGTATCATGCGTCAGGTAGAGGACAGGCTGTCGGACGCTTTGCACGAAAGTCTCACCCAAAGGTTCGTGGACCGGAGAACGAGCGTGCTCATGCGCCGGCTAAGGGAGAACGCCATGTTGGAGGCCGAGGTCACCCCAAGCGGTGACGTGCTGGTCGAGGGCCAGCACGTGGGCCAGCTCACCGGGTTCCGTTTTACGCCAGATCCGCAAGCCGCAGGCGAGGCCGCAAGGACGCTCAACGCCGCCGCGCAAAAAGCGCTGTCGAGCGAAATCGAAGGCAGGGCGCGACGGCTGAGCGAGGCCGTCGATGATGCATTCTTACTTGCCAATGATGGCGTCATCCGCTGGCTCGGTGAAGCCGTTGGAACGGTTTGCGCGGGCGCGCATGTGCTCCAGCCTCGGGTGTCGATTCTTGCGGACGAACAACTGACAGGCCAAGCGCTTGCGATTGTGCAACAGCGACTCGACCTTTGGCTCGCGCAGCATGTGACGAAGCTCCTTGGACCCCTTTCCGATCTCGAGAAAGGCGAGGGCCTTGATGGCATCGCGCGCGGCCTTGCGTTTCACGTCGCAGAGTCCCTTGGCGTACTCGACCGGGCACGTGTTGCAGAAGACGTGAAATCCCTAAGCCAGGATGACCGTGCCGCGCTGCGTAAGTTAGGCGTTCGTTTCGGCGCCTACCATCTCTACCTGCCGAATTTGATCAAGCCCGCTCCTCGCGCTCTCGCTGCGCAGCTTCATGCCCTGAAACACTGCACAGAAGGGTTTCAGGGCCTCGACGACGTTCTCCATCTCGCCGCTTCCGGGCGGACGTCCTTTGCTGCCGTCAAAGAAATTCCAAAGAATCTGTACCGGGCCGCGGGATTTCGCGTTTGCGGTGACCGCGCGGTGCGCGTCGACATTTTGGAGCGCCTCGCCGATTTGATCCGTCCGGCGGTAAACTACCGCCCAGGGGTAACACCGGGCGATCCGCCGCAAGGCGCCGCCGATGGCGATGCTTTTGTTGTCACTGTTGCGATGACTTCGCTTGCGGGTTGCTCGGGTGAAAGCTTTGCTTCGATCCTTCACGTGCTTGGCTATCAGTCTGAGAGCCGCAAGGGTCCGGCAATCACAAGGGCTGCGCCTGCGCAATCCGAAGATTTGGTACCGGCAGGCGGCGCATTAAAAGAGACGACTGGCGCTGCGATTGACGCCCTGCCGCAAGCAGATGCAGACCCGGAACGGGCCGAACTCATAGCGGACATTGGATTGCCTGGTGAAGCCGCAAAGGCAGCCGGGCATATGCCCGGGGAAGCTCAAGAGATCATCGCTTCTGACGGCATTTCGTGCCGTCACAGCAATCTGCCGGAGGCACCGGTTGAGGGCGATAACTTGGTTCAGGTGAAGGAGCCGCACGAACCCGGCATGACCGGCTCCGACAAATCTTTGCCAGCAAGCGCAGACGGCGAGCATTTGATCGAAATCTGGCGGCCTCACCGGCAGCACCATCCGGCGCGCAAATCTTTTGGCCGTGCCAATGTAAAACATTCCGGCGGCCGCAAAGAAGCGCCTGCACATCCCGTAAATCTGTCCCTGGAGGAAGCCTCCGGGCCGGTGCAGGCAGGAGCTCGCAAGGCTGCGGACGGCATGCCTCCGGATGGCGAGAAATTATTGCCGGCGGCAATCACCGGCTCCCTAAGCGGCTCCGAGCAAACGGCGCTCAATGACCGGCGCGAGGAAAGCGTGGCTCGTGCGAGGGACGAACGGCGCACATACGGCGGGGTCCACCACAAGGGGCGAATGCAGGCACGGCGCACAAATCGCGCCAGCGCGGACGAGCGCGGAGAACGGCTTGGCGAGCATACGGGCACCAGGGACAATAAGACGCGTTCCAGCGAACGCCCTCCCGACCCGAACTCGCCCTTCGCCAAACTGCTTGTGCTTAAGGCGCGGCTCGAGGAAAAAAACAATCCTGAAGGTTAGTTAGCGCGTGTGCCGAAGCGTAACCCGCGCGCAATAGCAAGCCGCCCTCGGCCCTTTGTTCCCCGTCAAGCCCCGGCATCGCCGCTGTTCACGCGGATATGTGCGGTCTGGAAAACGTAGTCCCACCAGGGCGCGCTCACCCCAAAACCCCGCTCCGGATCGCGAAAATGATGCAGCATGTGGAGGCGCCGCAACATGCGTCCGGCCCAGCTCTTCGGCTGACCGTGGTGCAGGTAATAATGCACCATGTCATAGGCGAGATAGCCAATGATGAAGCCCATAAAGACCGGATAGCCGAGGGGAAGGCCGAAAAAGAGCCGCCCAATCGAAAAGGAAATCAGCATGATCGGACCGCTGAGGAGCACCGGCATCACAAGGCGCAGCGGATCTTTGGGATGCTCGTGGTGCACGCCATGGATCAGGAAATGGATTCGCGCGCCGAAGCTTCCGGGAAAGAGGCAATGGAAGAGATACCGGTGGCCGAAATATTCGACCAGAGTCCAGATGAAATAGCCGAGCACCGCCGCCAAAAGGACGAATCGTGGGCCATAATTGTGCAAGCTCAGTCCCGCGAGAAGAAAAATTAAGGGTAGATACACAAAGAGCGGGGTCGACCAATGGACCCGGGACAATTTGTCGAGCAGGGGATTTTTGAACAGCCGCGGCGATGCGCAGAGCCTCGGCAAATCCTGCGAATCTTCAGATTGAAGGCTCTCAGCGGCGTCGATCATTCCTGACGTAACCCTTTGGGCGCGCAGGCAAAACTCTATCTCAACGAGACGTACGGCAAGGCCGCCAGGCTCCGGTTCGGAGCGTCTCTGCAACTCCTGCATGAAGCAACGCGCGACCGCCGTCAAGGCTCGGCCCTTGTCTTTGCCCCGCGAAGGGCCAATTCGCGGCATTGAATGAATTAATTGCCCGATATATTATATTTTGGTTAGACCATCGGTCAATCGCGTGGCCGCAGGGTGTTCGGCCTGTTGCCACGCTGCGGGCCGCCCTGGTGGCAGGGGAGACGGATTTGGCATGACAGAATATCCGCAAGGCGGGTTTGCGGCCGAAGCATTGCCTGGCAAAAATCGTTATCGAGCGCTTTTGGAGCGTTACGGCCTTCGCGCCACGCGTCAGCGGCTCGGGCTTGCCAGGCTTCTCTTCAGCAAAGGCAACAGACATGTCACCGCCGATACTTTGGCGGCAGAGGCCAATGTATTGAAGATGCAAGCATCGCTGGCGACGGTCTATAATGTGCTCAATCTCTTTGCCAATGTAGGCATTGTCCGCGGGCTTGCAATCGAAGGCACGAAAACGATATTCGATACGAATACGAGCGATCATAGCCATTTCTACTTTGAAGATACCGGTCTCATCGAGGACATTCCGCTCGAGGGAAAGCAGATCGAAGGGCAGGTGACACCGCCGGAGGGCTATGAGATTGCCAAAGTCGATGTCGTCGTAAGGTTGCGCCCCAAGACCGGCATCGGCGGGTAACCGATTCCAAGCGAAGCTCTGCCCGAAATAGGCGCTCAACGAGCCCCAAGGAGCGAATCAAAAAAAGCTGAGGTCCCTTGGCTTCGCCGCAGGCGCGCGCACGGATGGACCAGGGTTTGGAATGTCGGCCGGAGGAAGCGGAATACCGGCCCCTGCCGAAGCCGAAGGGACTGGCTGCGCCAGCCTCCTCGCCCCCGCCGGCCAATCGGGTGACGGCATTTGTGCCGAGCCGTTTTCCGCCACCGGCTCATTCGCCAATGGCGCGCCATTCTCGCGCTGCCATCCGCCGGCGAGCGGCTGCGGCGGCACGCTTTGATGCGCGGCGCGCATGAAGCGCGACCAGATCTCGACCGGCAAATTGCCGCCTGAGACTTTTTTGGTCGGGGAATTATCGTCATTGCCGAGCCATACGCCGGCAATCAGGTGGCTCGTATAGCCGACGAACCAGGCGTCGCGAAAATCTTGGCTTGTGCCGGTCTTGCCCGCCGCCTGCCAGCCCGGCAGTTCGGCCTTGCGGGCGGTTCCGGTCAACAGAGTTTCTTCGAGCATGGCATTCATCATCGCCACATAGGCCGGCGCAACAACCCTGCCGTTGTTCGCCCCCTTGCGCTGATAAAGGAGTCTTCCGGCCGCGGTCTTCACTTTCCAGATAACCTGCGGCTGGACGCCTATTCCGCCATTGGCGAAGGGAACATAGGCGCTGATAAGCTCGAGCAGCGTGACTTCCGATGTGCCGAGTGCAAGCGAGGGATTTATGGCAAGATCGGATGCGATGCCGAGACGGTGTGCGGCTTTGGCGACGGCCTTAGGACCGACTTCAAGGCCAAGGCGAACCGCCACCGTGTTCAAAGATAATGACAACGCCTGGGTAAGGGTGACAGGGCCCAAATAGGCGCGCGAGTAATTTTCCGGCTGCCAGCCTTTCACATTGATCGGCGCGTCTTCGCGCACCGTGTCTGGCGCAAGACCATTTTCGAGCGCCGCGAGATAAACAAAAGGCTTGAATGCGGAGCCGGGCTGGCGCTTGGCCGAGATTGCGCGATTGAACGCACTTTCGCCGTAGTCGCGTCCGCCTACCAGCGCCTTGATCGCGCCATTGGGGTCGATTGCAAGGAGCGCGCCTTGCTCCACCGCAAAAGCCGCGCCTTTGCGGTCGAGTTCGTCTGCGAGTGCATTTGCCGCTAAGGTTTGCAAGGACGCGTTGAGGGTCGTGGTGACAGAAATGTCCTCGTTAATCGCCCCGATCGAATCGTCGAGTATGTCCATCACATAATCTGCGGCGTAGTTGGCCGAGTTTTTGGTCTGATCTCGAAGGGCTTGCGCCGGATGGGCCAGGGCGAGCATCGCCATCGCATGGGTAATATAACCTTCCCCGGTCATCGCTTTGATGACCTGCTCTGCGCGTTCTTTTGCGCCCGCGGGATTGCGGTTGGGGGCGAGCCTTGCGGGAGCCTTCATGAGACCCGCAAGCATTGCCGCTTCCGGAAGGGTCAGTTCGCGCGCGCCATGGCCAAAATATTTTTGCGCAGCCGCTTCGACGCCATAAGCGCCCGAGCCGAAATAAACCCGGTTCAAATAAAACTCGAGGATTTGATTCTTCGTATATTTATGCTCGAGCCAGAGTGCGAGGATTGCTTCTTGGATTTTGCGTGAAAGGGTTCGTTCTTGGGTGAGAAAGAGGTTTTTGGCGAGCTGCTGTGTCAAGGTCGAACCGCCCTGTACAGGGCCGTCTCCCGTAAAATTATGGTACAGGGCGCGCAAAACACCAAAAGGATCTACTCCCCAATGCGAATAAAAGCGGCGGTCCTCGATTGCGATGAAGGCTTTTGACAGATAGGGCGGCAAGTTTCCGATTCTGACGGCCGCGCCTCCCGTGTCGCCACGGTTTGCAAGCAGCACCCCATTTTCGTCGAGGATGGCAATATTGGGCGGCCGTTTCGGGACCGCGAGCGTGTCGACCGGCGGGAGCTTTGTTGCTTCATAGGCGATGATGCCGGCGCCTGCTGCTGTGGCCCAGATTGTCGCGATCAAACCCCAGTAAAGCAGTTGCCCAAAAAGCGTGCGCCGCCTTTTGACTAGACTCCGTGATGTTCCACTGCGGCGCCGCAAAGTCTTGACCCTCGAAATGCGCGATGAAGATGTGCCTTGGGCGTGCTCCTAGCCATCTGCCAATTTGGACTGCGCCATTCCAACCGCGCCCTTCTTTCCGAATCCGTCTATAAGGCGTTCGCGGCAATCATTTTTGGGGAGATAGCCCTTTTTTTATTTTAATTTGAGCGGATTAAGGGCAGGTAAAGGATTCGCGCTGCTCGCCGCTTGTTGGGTGCCGGGGAAAATGCGTAAGCCGATGCTCCGTTGAGCCGCTTGCTGTTTGGCCAAAGCCGCGCCAAACTCCTCTCTTTCCGGCACGCGGCAGATGTTACGGTTTGAACAAAGGCTCGATTGGAACTCGCGATGAAAGTCACTCTCGAACGAGCGGCCCTATTAAAATCTCTCGGCCATGTCCATCGCGTCGTGGAACGGCGCAACACTATTCCCATTCTGTCGAATGTTTTGTTGCTAGCCGAAGAACAATCGCTGCTCCTGAAAGCGACCGATCTCGATCTTGAGGTTGCCGAGCGCTTGTCCGCGGACGTGAGCAAAGGCGGCGCAACGACAGTACCTGCCCATATCCTCTACGACATTGTCCGGAAGCTCCCAGACGGCGCGCAAGTGTCTGTTGAATCGCAAGGAGAATCGGGCCAATTGCAGCTGCGGTCCGGGCGTTCGCGTTTCAATCTCCAATCGCTGCCGGACAGCGATTTCCCCGATCTCACCGCCGGAGATTTGAGCCACAGCTTCAAACTCGTGCCGGGCGACCTCAAGCGTCTGATCGATAAGACCCAATTCGCGATTTCCAGCGAAGAGACACGCTATTACCTGAACGGCATTTATCTGCACACTGTCGATGTTGAGGGCCACACCATGCTGCGTGCCGTCGCTACCGATGGCCATAGACTCGCGAGGGTGGAAGTTGCTGCCCCCAAAGGGGCCCTCGGGATGCCGGGCGTGATCGTGCCGCGCAAGGCCGTGGCCGAAATCCAAAAACTTGTGGAGAATCTTGACCAAGATATTCGCATCGAGATATCGTCGGCCAAGGCTCGATTCACCTTCGGCGACCGCTCCGCAAGTTCGGGACAAGTGGTGCTGACCTCCAAATTGATCGACGGCACATTTCCGGACTATATGCGCGTCATCCCATCCGGCAATGACAAGCGCCTCATTGTCGACCGCGATCCCTTCAAGGTCGCCGTCGACCGCGTAGCGACGATTTCGTCAGAGCGCGGGCGGGCGGTCAAACTGACCCTGGCCGATGCCAAGCTCACGCTTTCGGTCACCAATCCCGATCTCGGTTCCGCGGTCGAAGAACTCGATGTCGATTATGACTCATCGCCAATCGACATTGGCTTCAACGCCCGCTATCTGCTCGACATTACCGAGCAGCTCGACAGCGACACGGTGTTATTCAAGCTTGCCGATCCCGGTTCTCCGACGGTGTTGCAGGATCGCGATGGCGCCGCCGCGCTTTATGTTTTGATGCCGATGCGGGTGTGAATAGCCGGTGGGGGAACTCAACCGCATATTGCGAGTTCCGTCCCGGCCTTGGCTGACAAGTACTTGGAATTGCGCATACAGACTGCAAATTTAATGGTCGCTAGCTACTAGCTGATGCTCAAGTTTCGCGTGTAACGTGGTAAGAATTACGCGGCCAAGCATGTATCCCTGATGTTACCTTAAAGTGTCCGGATCAGTCCCGTTGGGTTAATCGCTTGGGAACTCGCCTGCCATATATTTCGACCTCATCCACCCGAACAGGATCGCCGAACCTTGAGGCGGTAAAGTCAATTCGAACGTAACGCGCACGCCGAGGTCCAAACGAAAATTCCTCCGTTCGGCTGACTGGTTCTTGACCCGCATTGTGCTGATAAACCAAAGTCCATTCGCTTACGGCGTCCGCCCGCAGCCGGATTGCAAATTCCGACGGGGAGCGATCGTTCCAATACCCCGAATGTTCGCTCCCAATGCGAACATTGTGTACCTCGTAAACACCACCCAAATCGATCTCGAGCCACGCTGGCATGGAATTTGGTATCCAGCTGCGGCAGTTGTTGTACCAACCATCGTTAAGAAAAATGACGCGGTGCCGGTCGGAAAATCCCGTAATCACCGAGGACGCCGTGGCTGTAGCCTGGTTGAGTAAAGCCAGGTTTGCTAAGCCGTGCGAGTTAATCGGGACAGGTTCAGGTTCAGGGGATGGGTCACACCTCTGTAATTTGGTTGCGATGCTGTTTATGCGAAATTCGGAAGCTTCGAATCCAGGCGGCGCGCGCATTTCCGGCGGTGGAAACCAAAACCATCCGAATTGGTACGATAAAATTCCCACCGCAGCAAAACTGGCCAGAGTAACAAGAAACAAAACACGATATAACAGTTGCGTCCGCGATATGGCACCGGTAACTTCCCTCAGTTTATTGACAAAACGATCCGCATCCCACCGAAAATGAGTATTACGAATCTCGATCGCTTGGCGCATTGCAAGCGGCGCAAGTTGGCCCGGCAATTCAATTGCCTTGGGCATGGTTGCGCCATCCACAAGAACAGGAATAATGGCGATCCCTTTGTCGAACGCGGCTGCTAGTTCACGTCGGACGAAGTCGTCACTATTTTCGATTCGGCGATGGCCATGCTCATCTGCCGTCAACCAATCTTGTCCAATCAATGAGATAACAACGGTGCAATTTGCTAGCTGCGCGTCAAGATGCTTAGCAAAGTCAACGCCAACAGGAATGTTGTCGACATCCATGAAAATATTATTGCGACCGAACTCTTTTGTAAGACGATCACGCAGGCGGCCTGCAGTGGCAAGCGTATCATCTCGTCGGTAGTTTATAAATATCTTAGTTGCCATTATTAATGTAATGCCGTTAGCAAGAGCGGCTACATGTGCCGTCTCTCTCGCCATTTACTTTAGAATACAATCTTATGCGATCGATTTCTTTTGCGAGAAGCCGCAGGTCGTGCCAGGCGAGCTTTTTTTGCGACGGCTGGCGCAGGAGATAGGCCGGATGGAGCATGGCGAGCGCCCGAATTTCTTTCCGGGCGGCCGGATAGGCAAGCCAACGCCCCCGC
>JACXTT010008553.1_pt1 | contig 14179 bp, 10 predicted proteins | sample 9270951 | NCBI WGS metagenome assembly JACXTT01 (sample SAMN15532306, study PRJNA645909) | rock metagenome | isolation source: weathered quartz diorite | place: Puerto Rico | collected 2017-06-21 | reverse complement strand
ACGCGGAGAGCAGCTGGCAATGGAGCCCTACAGCCCAAACCGCTGCCGGTATGCGCTGGGGGAGACCCCTGTTTGTCGCTGGAAGAGATTGCGGAAAAAAGGGACATCTTGATAACCGACGGCGTCGCTGATCTCCTGCACGGTGCGATGATCGTTCTCGAGCAGGCGCTTGGCGGCAGCAACACGTAGTTTCTGCAAGTACACCAGCGGACTGTCTCCCGTGGCTTGCTTGAAGCGGCGAACGAAATTACGCAGGCTCATGCCCACGCGCCGGGCCGGGGTCTCAAGCGGGAAGCTCCTGTGAAAGTTCTGGTGCAGCCACTCCTGGGCGTTGGAGATGCTGTTGTCGTTATGCGCCGTCTTCAACGGGACGATGGCGAACCCGGCCTGCCATGCGCGCGGTGTTTCTATGAGCAGTGCCTTGGCGCTCTGCACGGCAACGTCATGTCCGCAGAATTTCTCCACCAGATACAGGCTGAGATCCAGTGCGGCATGCACCCCTCCGCCGCAGTAGAAGCCACGGTCTTCAGTCACCATCAATTCCGGCATCCACTTCACCTTTGGATATTTTTCGCGGAATCGATCCGCCAGGCCCCAGTGTGTGGTGGCGCGTTTGCCGTCGAGTAACCCGGTGGCTGCTACGAGGCCCACACCGGAGCACACACTGGCGATCGCAGCTCCCCGCTTGTGCCAGCGGCGCAGCCACGGCACTACCGGCGCGTTGCGCTCGACCACGTCGTCGAGGCTTAGTCCAGTGGTCGGAATGAAGATGAGGTCTGTCTTGCGGATGGCCGTGAGCGCTGCGTCCGGCCGGATGTGTATTGGCCCGTCACAGCGGACCTCGCACCCATCCACCGATGCTGTGGTCACTCGGAACCGGGGAAGCGGTCGCATTCCTGTCAGAAAGTTCCATAGCGTGCCGGCATGGCGGAAGACCTCCATCGGTCCGACGGCCGTAGAGGAAAAAGTTTCGTCGAGAAGCAGGACCGTGACCTCTGTCACACGCATCTTTCCAGAGTGGCGCGCCCGCGATGGCTGAATCACCCATATACAATGGCATATCTGCCATCTTGTTTCAAGCCTCTCCAGCGTCTACTCTTGGGAATCGTAAGCGAGACGTTCAACCTACTGGCCCATATAGGAGGACCAAATGAGTGAGCACTACCATGACGGCGGCGATCTGCGATTTCTCAAGGAGATGGGCAAACTCGCGCCCACGGACTTCAACGCCTGGCTCAACCTAGACAAGATAGTTGGCCGTGAGAATGGCGCCATTCCGAGGAAATATCGCGAGCTGATTGCATTGGGTGTGGCGTGCACGACCCAATGCCCCTACTGCATCGAAGTGCACACAAAAGCGGCAAAAGCGGCAGGCGCGTCGCGCGAGGAAATCGTCGAAAGTTCACTGCTTGCCGCCGCCCTGCGTGCTGGAGGAGCGGCAACGCACGGTGCCATGGCGCTGAAGTTCTACGACTAACTCTGAATCTTCGCCCAGTTCATTTACAATATGCGGACACGCGTTTGGCTCTGAGGGGGCGAGATGTCGAACGTGACGGCGCTGTTTTGGGATGTCGGCGGCGTAATCCTGTCCAACGGATGGGACCGCGCCGCGCGCGCTGCGGCGGCCAAGAAGTTCGGGCTCGACTGGGAAGATTTCCAGGACCGGCACGAACTCGTGAGTCCTGCATTCGAAACCGGCCACATCACGCTCGATACGTACCTTCAGCGCACAGTCTTCTATCGCAAGCGAACCTTCACGCCTGCTGAATTCACCGATTTTATTTTCAGTCAGTCGAACGAATTCCCGGAATCGCGCGCGGTACTGGCGGGAGTGGCCGCAACAGGAAAATACCTGCTCGCCACGATCAACAACGAGCCGCTGGAGCTCAATGAGCGGCGCATCCTGCAGTTCAATCTGCGACGGGAATTTAAAGCGTTCTTCAGTTCCTGCTACCTGGGAGTCCGGAAGCCGGACGAGGGCATCTACAAGCTTGCGCTGGAAGTGACCCAGCGCAGTCCGGAGGAGTGTGTGTTCATTGACGACCGCGAACTGAACCTTGAGTGTGCCCGGCAATTGCGGATGCGCACGATTCATTTCCAGAACGCGGCGCAGTTGCGGCAGGATCTGGCGGCGAATGGCGTAACCTTCGACGGAGCATAGCGGGGAGGCGGACATGGAACTCGGAATGGTTGGGCTGGGGCGCATGGGCGCGAACATGGTGGAGCGGCTCGTGCGCGGCGGGCATCGCGTCGTCGGCTACGATCGCGATTCAGGTGCCGTTGCGCGCGTAACCGCTGCGGGAGCCGGTGGCGCCGATTCGCTGCCCGCACTTGCGGGAAAGCTCGGGAAACCGTGCGCGATTTGGATCATGGTCCCATCGGGCGCGCCTGTGGATGAAACGATTGCCGCCCTCACGCCTCACTTGTCGAAGGATGATATTCTCATTGACGGCGGCAACAGCAATTACAAGGACACGCAGCGCCGCGCAGCCAGCCTGAAGACGCAGGGATTTCAGTTTGTGGACGTGGGCACGAGCGGCGGAATTTGGGGCTTGAAGGAAGGCTACTCGATGATGGTCGGAGGCGACAAAGCTGCCGTCGAGCGCTTGCGCCCGCTGCTCGAAACGCTGGCGCCCGCAAAGGATGAGGGCTGGGGTCACGTTGGACCGGCCGGCGCGGGACACTTCGTCAAGATGGTGCACAACGGCATCGAGTACGGGATGATGCAGGCTTACGCCGAGGGTTTTGCGATCCTAAAAAAGAAAAGCGAATTCGGTCTCGACATGCATCAAATCTCGGAGATTTGGCGAAAGGGAAGCGTGGTGCGTTCCTGGCTGCTGGATCTGACGAGTCTCGCGTTGAAAGACAACCCGGAAATGGCGGGCATCGCTCCCTACGTTTCCGATTCGGGGGAAGGCCGCTGGACGGTTGCGGAAGCGGTCGATCTCGACGTTCCCGCTCCCGTAATCACGCTGTCGCTGCTGCAACGGCTGACTTCGCGCGATTCTGATTCTTACTCCGACAAGCTGCTTGCCGCCATGCGGAACCAGTTTGGCGGTCACGCTATCAAGGCAGCCGCAAAAAAATGAGGGCCCGACCATGACGCCAGGTAAGAGCGCCGTCTCTGAAGCCGTCGAGCCATCCAAGAAAAGCTCGATCTCGCCGGCCGATCCGTGCACTATCGTGATTTTCGGCGCCTCGGGCGACCTTTCGCGGCGGAAGCTGGTCCCTGCGCTGTACGGTCTAGCGGCGCAGAATTGCCTGGCGCGACGGTTTGCGATCATCGGCTTCGCCCGCACTCCCATGACCGACGACGCTTTTCAGCAGGCCGCGGTCGATTCCGTAAAAAAATTCGCCGATTCCGGCACGGTGCGGGAACAAGAATGCACGGATTTTTCGAAGGCGCTGGCGTACGTGGCCGGCGAATATCACCATCCAGAAGCATTCGAGAAACTGAAGCAACGGCTCGAGGACCTGGACAAGGCGCACAAGCTGAACGGGAACCGGCTCTTCTACCTGGCGACACCCCCGGATGTCTATCCGCTGATCATCGAACAATTGCAAAAAGCGGGGCTTGCTAAGCATCCCAACGGGAAATCTTGGGTGCGAATCATCATCGAAAAACCCTATGGTCGCGATCTGGCCTCGGCGAAAAAGCTCAATCAAACTGTGCGGAAAGTATTCGACGAGCCGCAGGTCTACCGCATCGATCATTACCTCGGGAAGGATACAGTTCAAAACCTTTTGGTGTTGAGATTTGGGAATGGAATCTTCGAGCCGCTGTGGAACCGCAACTACGTGGACCATGTGCAGATCACGGCGGCGGAAACTCTGGGTGTCGAGCAGCGCGCTGCATTTTACGAAACCGCGGGCGCGACCCGCGACATGATCCAGAGCCACGTCCTGCAGCTGACTTCTTTTGTCGCGATGGAGCCGCCGGCTTCATTCGATGCCACAGCAGTGCGGAACGAGAAAATCAAGGTCCTGCAGTCGATCCGGCCGTTTACCGCGGAGAGTATCGAAACCGACGTGGTGCGCGGACAATACGGGCCCGGAAGCGAGACTCGGAATTCGTCGTTGCTGGCGGGCTACCGAAACGAGCCGGGCGTGACGAAAACCTCCTCCATAGAAACCTTTGTTGCTGCGAGGCTCCAGATTGACAATTGGCGTTGGGCCGGTGTCCCGTTTTATTTGCGAACCGGCAAACGCTTGCCGTCGCGCGTGACGGAAATCGCCATCCAGTTTCGCCGCGCGCCACACGTGGTTTTCCGCGGCCAGGATTTGTCCACGAACACCCTGGTACTGAACGTTCAGCCCGATGAAGGAATATCAATTTCGTTTCATGCCAAACTGCCGGGACAGGAAATGAAGTTGAAGACGGTGACGATGGATTTCAGTTACCAAAAAGAGTTTGGCACAGGGGAACGATCCGCGTACGCGACGCTGATCAATGACTGTATGCGGGGCGACGCAACGCTTTTTGACCGTGCCGACGGTGTGGAAGCGGCATGGGCGCTCGTGGACCCCTTGCTAGATTACTTCGAGTCGAACAAGCCCAAATTCCCAAACTACGCGGCGGGCACTTGGGGTCCGCGTGAATCTGACAAACTCCTGGAGCGCGATGGCCGACGCTGGCGGAATTCGTAAAGACGTCCCCCGGGAAATTCTTCCCGGCGTTCAGGTGTATCTAAACCCGGCAGAGGTAGCGCGGGCCGCAGCGCGGCTTTTCGTCGACTACGCCTGGCAATCGATCGCCAAGTACGGCCAATTCATGGTCGCGCTCTCGGGCGGAAACACGCCGCGCCAGTCGTTCGAATTTCTAGCCTCCGAGGAATTCCGCGGCCAGGTGGACTGGGCGAAAGTCCACGTGTTCTGGAGCGACGAGCGCGCCGTTCCTCCCGAAAGCCCGGAGAGCAACTACGGCATGGCGCGGCGGGAGTTGCTCATTCGCGTGCCGATTCCCCAGGCCAATGTCCATCGCATGGAAGCGGAAAAACCGAATATCGGCCGGGCGGCCCACGATTACGAAGAAGTACTGCGCGATCATCTGGAACTCGACGACCGCGGTTTCCCGCGATTCCACTTGATCTTTCTCGGGCTGGGCAATGACGGCCACACTGCTTCTTTGTTTCCGGGCACACGCGTCACCCGCCAGACCTCACGTTGGGTCAGCACGCCCATGGTCACCAAGCTGAATATGCGTCGCATGACGCTGACGCTGCCGGTGCTCGACGCATCGTTGCGCGTGGTTTTCTTAGTCGTCGGCACGGGAAAGGCTGAAATCCTGAGAGCTGTTTTGGAGACCAAGCCCGACCCTCCCTATCCCGCCCAGCTGGTGCAGCCGCGGCACAATGGGCAAAAGTTCTTTCTCGCTGACGAGGCCGCTGCGGCGATGCTCACGCCCGTCCCGCATCAGAAAACCGCCCCGCAAACCAAGCCCGCAGGGACAACCCGTAGCAGGCGGGGGTAAACGCTCGTGGTTCTGGCCGGTGACATTGGCGGCACGAAGTGCAATCTGGCGTTGTTCGAAATCCGCAACAAAACTCACCGGAAAATCATCAAGCACCGCTATGAAAGCCGCGAATTCTCCACTTTTGATGAAGTGATTTCGAAATTTCTCTCAGACACACGCCACGAGACGAAAGACCTGGGTGCCGGTGCAATCGACGCGGCGGGTTTCGGCGTCGCCGGCCCGGTGATCAATCACCGGGTGAAAGCGACGAATTTGCCCTGGATCGTCGACCGCGCCGCCGTTGCCAAACAACTGGGAACCGAGCACGTCGTGGTGCTGAATGATCTCGAGGCCACTGCGCACAGCCTCGCGCTCATGACGCCATCAGAGCTTTCCACGTTGAATCGAGGCGTGGCTGCTCCCAACACCACGCAGGCGTTGCTTGCCGCCGGCACGGGACTAGGCGAGGCCATTCTGTTCTGGGATGGCAGCAGGCACGTGGTCGCCAGCTCCGAGGGTGGACACACCGATTTTGCGCCGCGGACAGAGCGCGAGATAGAACTTTTGAGGCACATGAAGAGGCAACATGAATACGTAAGCCCGGAACTGATTCTTTCTGGCCGCGGCTTTCGAACCATTCACTCTTTCCTCGATGCCTCCGTTCATCATCCTTCGTTCGATGTGCCGGACGGCGACGCCGCCCCCGAGATTACGCGCCTCGGGCTCGAGGGGCTTTGCCCGGTGTGCGTGCAGACGCTCGACCTCTGGGTGGCCCTGTACGGCGCCGAGGCCGGCAATCTGGCGCTGAAAGTCCTGGCGCGGGGAGGAATCTGGGTCGCGGGCGGGATCGCCATCAAGATTCGCAAGAAGATGGAAGATGGCACGTTTTTTCGCGCCTTCTGCGAGAAGGAGAACTTTTCAGAGCTGATGGCGCAAATTCCAATTCAAATGGTGCTGAACGAAGAAGCGCCCCTCATCGGAGCAATGTCGCGCGCCGTCCACGCCGCGGGTATTCACTGAACGGAAGCTCGAAAGTACACGATGTTCTAGGTTCTTTTGCTATCATCTTCCCGAATCATGCCATTCCGGTGTCGTCGAACTTGGTGGCTTGGCGACATTACCTCTCTCTATCGTCAGTTCATGCGGTGCCACGAGGGCACGATGAATTTGCAGCGCGGCGGGACAGCCGGATTCCTATTTTTGCTGGCGTTGGGCACCCTGAGTGTCGCCTCGTCCGCACAGGTTCCCACGGGCACGATCCTGGGAACAGTCAAAGACGCGCAAGGGTTGGCGATCCCCGCCGCGACGGTGACTCTGACGAACCAAGGTACTTCAAGGACTCAAAGCGGGAAGACAAGCGCGCGCGGCAGCTATGAATTCACGCACCTGAACGTCGGTCTGTATCGGATCGAAGTTTCCAAGCCAGGATTCAGGAACTGGGTCGAAACGAATATCAAGCTTGATGCCTCGACCGAGTATTCCGTTCCGCCAATCCGTCTTGAGGTGGGATCCGTTTCCGAGACGGTGACCGTCGAAGCTGGCGCCAACCTTGTGCGGACGGCCGGAGCGGAAATCGCCGACACCGTCGAAAAAGAACAAATCGAAGAGTTGCCGCTGCGGGATCGCAATCCCCTGCTTCTCTTGTCCACGCAGGCGGGTACTAGCCAGAATCACCGTAACCTTAACTCCGGCGTAGACACGACGGTGATCAACGGGCAGCGGCAGTCCTTCAGCAATCTCACCCTCGATGGCATCAATATTCAGGACAATTTCGTTCGGAGCGAGTCGCTCGACTACACGCCCAATTTTCTTTTTATGAGCCAGGTCGGGGAATTCACGACCACTGCTCAAAACGGAGGACCGCAGGCCGGCATGGGTTCGTCGCAAGTAAGCATGGTGACGCCCAGCGGCACGAACCACTGGCATGGCGAAGGGTTCTGGTATTACAGAAGTAACGGATGGAAGGCCAACGAGTGGTTCAACGATGCCACCGGCGTTGCCAAGCCTAATCTTGTCCACAATCAAGCTGGAGGAGATATCGGCGGCCCCCTCCTTGAAGACAAACTGTTTGTGTATGGCTCCTACGAACTCTTCCGATCTCGCGCCCAGCACTCGACCGTTACCACCGTGCTCACAAACCCTGCGCGCTCGGGGATTTTTCAATGGCGGGCCACATGCACGACGAGCTGCCCTTCCGGCGTGACGCCAGGCTCGATTCAATCACTGAATGTGCTCAATGCGAAGTCGGTGGCGGCCGACCCAGTCATCGCCGGTCTGCTGGCTCAGGTGCCTACGACAATCAATGACGCCAGCGTTGGCGATGGCTTAAACACGGGCGGCTATTTGTTCAACCAGCGATTCGATGAGTCACGCGACAACGTCAGCGTCCGGCTGGACTGGAATCCCGCTCTCCGCCATTCCTTCAGTGGGACATATGTCTGGAACCGGTATCTTATCGATCGGCCTGGCTTTACTCTCGATCTCCCGGACACCTACAGCGCCGTTCCGGTGGTTTACAACAAAGAAGCTGACAATTTTGCGTCCGCGGCATGGCGGTGGATTCCGACCTCCACTTTCACAAACGAAGTGCGGTTCGGCTTCAATCTGTCGCCGGTAAACTTCTTCACGAACCAGAAGTTTGGCGCATTCACGATCAGCAACACCCTGTTCAGCAATCCGAACCAAAATGAATTTCCATCCAGCCGGGACGCGCATACTTGGTCGTGGCAAGACAACGCGAGTTGGTCGCGCGGCGATCACGTACTGAATCTGGGGATGCAAGTCCAGCGCGTCACGGTATTCGCCCAAAGCTCCTACAATACAGTTCCAGATTTGAATCTCGATTACGCGCGTTCAGGCAACACGCCGCTGAGCTCCAGCAATTTCTCGGGAGGAATCTCGCCCTTTGATTTGACGACTGCTAATCAACTGCTGGCCACGCTGGGCGGCCTCGTGGGCTCGGAAAGGCAAACGTTTAACGTCACCAGCACGACTTCCGGGTATGTTCCGGGTGCTCCGATCGCGCAAAATTTCCGCTACAATACCTGGGCGTTCTATGGCGGCGATTCATGGAGATTCCGCAAGGATCTTACGGTCACCTATGGGCTGCGCTGGGAATACCTTGGCCCTTTTAATGAGCGGGACGGCATCCTTCAGTTTCCTGCGGTTCCGGCCGGGCAGACGATTCAGCAAGTCCTGCTCTCGGATGCGACGCTAGCGTACTTTGGCGGAAACACCGGGCGCAGCGTATACAAGAAAGACCTAAACAATTTCGGCCCGAGCATCGGCGTAGCGTGGGATCCTCTTGGCAACGGAAGAACCTCCATCCGTGCGGGGTACAGCGTCAACTATGTGAATGACGAATTGATCGGCGCGCCGTACAACGCGAATTTGAGCAATCCCGGAGTCAGCGCGCGCGCAGGTCCAATACGTTTGACGGGTGTCACGACCAGCAGCCCACAGTCGACTCTCACGATTCCCACTCCCACCATGTCGAACACCTTTTCTGGGAATTGGATGAATCTGTATGGCTTCGTGACGGCAAACAGTTTCGGCTACACAGTTGATCCAAACCTACGCACGCCCTACGTGCAGCAATGGAACCTGAGCATTCAGCGGGAAATCGGTTGGAATAGCTCCGTAACGGTCGCGTACGTCGGCAACAAGGGCACCAAGCTATATCGCGCCATCGATCTGAACCAGGTGCAAATTAGGGGCAATGGATTCCTTCAGCGGTTCAATTCCATTCGGCAAAATGGCTTTAATTCTCTTGCCTCTACAGGTATTTTCGACGTCTGCTATGTCCCGCCGTCCAGTTCTGACTGCACGGCAAACAACCCGAATGATGGGATTCAATATCTCGTCAACAATTTCTTCGGCGGGCTGTTGAATTTCCCATCCACGCTCGCGCTCATCAACCAATATGCCCAGCAGGGCGAGGTCGGCGAGCTGGCCAACCTCTACCACTCCTCGGCCTTGGACGCTGCGTACTTCGGGGCGCCTATACCACTGGCGCCAAATGAATATGTTCTCGCCGCTGATCTGCTGGGAAACTATTCGAGCTCGGACTATCACGCGGGTACCGTGGAGTTCCGGCGGCGCTTTCGCCGGGGATTGAATTTCCAGGCGAATTACACGTTCAGCAAGGTCTTCACGGACTACAGTGCGGACAGCCCTGCGGGTGTCCAGCGGTTTTTCCCGTACTTGGACAATGCCAACCCGAGGCTCGAAAAGGAGCGCGCAAACTTCGATGTTTCGCACGCGTTTAAGGCGAATTTCCGCTACCAATTGCCGTTCGGCAAGGGCCGTTTCTGGTCGCCGTCGAACCTTGTCTTGAGCGAGCTCGTTTCGGGCTGGTCGACTTCGTCGATCTTCACTTGGCAGAGCGGGGCGCCGTTCTCGATTTTTTCCGCGGAGGGCACTCTGAACCGGTCGTTTCGATCCTTGCTCACGAATACGGCGTTCACGGACTCGAGTCCGCAGCAGATCGCCGGACAACTGGGCGTGTATCAATCGAATGGGGAGGTTCTGCTGATCAATCCGAAGTACATGGGTCCGGACGGCCGAGGCGCTCCAAATGACGCTTTAACTTGCGCTCCTCTCGTGGCGGGTGGTTTTTGCAATCCGCAGCCGGGAACGGCGGGGAACTTGCCTCGCAACGCGTTCAACGGGCCGGTATTTTTCGACTGGGATTTTAGCCTGCTGAAAACCATTTCGATCAGCGAGTCGAAAAAACTGAAGCTTCGCCTGGACATGTTCAACGCGCTGAATCATCCCGTGTTTGCCGTTGGCGATCCAAACTATCTGGTGGCCAATCCAGACGCGAGTCCTTCCGACATATACATCAATGACCCCAAATTCGGTGTCGCGACAAGCACCGCCTCGAGTCCGCGCGTGCTGCAGGTGGGTCTCGTCCTGGCTTTTTAGCTTGCCGGTAGTGCGGAGTTTAGGCCCACAAGAATTTCCAACCAAAATCTGCAATTTCGGTCAAGCTGACGGACGAGACGGGCTGTGTCCCAGTATGGATCGCCAGCAATCTTGAGAACAGACCGGGCGTCTTCTGGAACAAGCGCAGCGTTCTCCTACGGATCCAATCGCTCCGCTCCATTAGAAGCATGAGGCGTGACATCGCGATGGGAACCGCCGCAATCTTCCGATGAGCCGCTTCGTAATGGGCAAGGTTCCCGTTTTTCAAGGCGTCCGCCAATGCCGCGGCCTGTTCGAAGGAAAGGCTGAGCCCGTGGCCCGTCACCGCGTCCACTGTTCCAGACGCGTCTCCGATCAACGCGATACGTCCTCGAGTGACCGCAGGCAAGATTCTCAACGAGGTGGTGTCACCGACCTCTCTCGTGGTAGGCACCGTTCTCCGCAGCCTCTTGGCAAGGGTCGGGAACCGGTCGAATGCGTTCTCCAGCCGCACTGCGGGATCGCGGGAGAAAACGACCACGCCTACTTCTCCGCTCGCGAGCGGCGTAACGAACATCTGGCAGCCTCGCGCCCAATGCACTTCGACGGAATCGGACCATGGCCGCACTTGATAGTGCCTGCAAAAGCCGAATCGTTTCCTTGGGACCGCTCCCGGCTCCAGCCCCGCCCATTTCCGGACTTGCGAATTCTGGCCGTCGGCCCCGATTAGCCAATCGTAGGAAAATCTTTCCTTCGTGGTGCCGACGAGACCGTGGTCGAGCTGATTTACACGCGCTCCCCAGCGGAGCTCGACACCTTCGTCCATCGCGCGGCGAGTAAGAATTTGATGCAGCTTCGCGCGGCGGACGCCGAAGCCCGTTACGCCGGTAAAATCGGCGCGGGCAACGCTCGCTTCGTCAACAAACTGAATTCCACGAAAGGGATGTGCGGATTCGGGAGACAAACTGACACCGAGCGCGCGGAGGGCAGCGGCACCCCTCGGCAAAATCCCTTCTCCGCATGGTTTGTCAATTGGGGGCTTTCGAGCGTCGAGAACCGTCGCCCGAAGGCCGCGTCGGCGCGCCGCGATCGCCGCAGCGATGCCCGCCGGTCCCGCTCCGACTACGATGACCTCGCTGCGTGTAATCACAAGAAGATTAGTTCGAATGAATCTGATGCCGGCGGGCAATAGGAAGATGGCCACTCGGCCAAAGTGGGCGCATGTTTGACACATTTTTTACAAATCCAGTTAGGCGCTTGTCACTCACGTAAAAGGGCCTTGCGGGCCTTCTTTAGCTCGAGTTGCGCGTCGGCGTCCAATTCAGGGAATCCGAGATCCAAACCTTCGAGCACGTCAATGATCGCCTCCGCGACCACCAAGCGCGCGAACCATTTGTGGTCGGAGGGGACAACATGCCAAGGAGCATGTTTGGAACTCGTATTCTGGATCATGTCCTCGTACGCCTGCATGTACTTGTCCCAGTATTGCCGCTCCCTAACGTCGTTTGCGGAGAATTTCCACTCCTTCTCCCGCCCTTTCAGGCGCTCGAGGAATCGCTTCCTTTGCTCCTTCTTTGAAAGGTGAAGGAAAAACTTCACCGGCACGACCCCATTCCGCATGAGATATCGTTCGAATGCGTTTATCTCTTCGAAGCGTTCCTGCCAGATCTTTTCAGAAACCACTTGCTTGGGAATTCTCTCGCGGTCAAGGAACTCCGGATGCACACGGACAGCGAGTACTTCCTCGTAGTACGAGCGGTTGTGAATGCCGATCTTGCCTCGCTCCGGCAGCGAACGGGAAGTACGCCACAGAAAGTCGTGCTGCAATTCCTCGCTGGAAGGAGCCTTGAACGACGTCACCTGGCAACCCTGCGGATTCAACCCGGACATGACGTGCTTGATGGTGCTGTCCTTCCCTGCGGCGTCCATGGCCTGCAAGACAATCAAGATCGCCCAGCGATCCTGCGCATAGAGCTTTTCCTGCAGCTCAGCGAGCCGGGCGACCCCGCGCTCGAGTGTTTCCTTTGCGTGTTCCTTGGATTTCAGTCCAAGCGTTGCCGCCGGGTTGAAATCCTTCAGGCGGAACAGCTTTCCTTCTGAGATGCGAAAAGGCTTAACGAATTCTAATTTCATGTTCGCAGCTTGGGGCAAACCCAGTCCGCTCCAAAAGATTGGCGCCCTAGTTTAAAGGCCGCGCGCGGAAAATGTCGAGATTTACTGAACGCATATTCCCATTCTGGAGCGAGGTGTCTGGACCAGCATCGCGCGCAGAACAGGTAAGCGATAGTACGTCGAGACGAACCTGAGCCCCCTTCCGATCCTGTCCCTCAGGCCAGCTGACAACGCAATTAACTCGGGACTATCGTGTGCTGCAAGTAAGCCAATGCCGGAAAGAAGGTCGCGTCCGCACCGCGTGAACCTCAATTCCTTCACGCGGGCGATCTACCGATTCTGGTGTGTGCAGACGAAGGGCTCAAGATCGGACACGAACGGCTCGGAGGGCGATGGATTCTAGAGACTGACATTGGCGATGTCGGGGGGCTCGGTGAGGTTGGCAGCCCCAGCCTCGCTCGGGCGTCACAAATTCCTGGCCCAGAAAGCCTAAGGGAGGGATAGCCATGAAGGGAATCCACGTAATTCCGCCGGGTAACGTGGTGCACTCCACCTCGTGCGGCAAGCGGAGTTCGAAGCGTACGATCGTTCTTTATGTGTCCGTAGTGCTTTTCGTTCTGTCCGTCTGCCTCGCCGCAGCCGGAGTTCTCGCCCAGGATAATGATCGGGAAAGAGGCCTTGCAGCGAGCCTGGCAAGCCTCGATCCGGGTCCTCGTCCTGGTCCTGTTGTTCCCCCAACGAACCCGGGCAATGCGATCCAAAACCTATCACCAGCGCAGCTGATAGCCTTCCAAAATGGATTGGGGCAGTTTCAAGAAACGGAGCCGGTCAATTTGTCCGGGGGGCCTGGTAACGGGGGACTGGGGCCGACATTCAATAGCGACTCCTGCCTTTCTTGCCATTCGCAGCCCGCCCCGGGTGGAACTTCACCCAAAATCGACGCATTTCCCTTCGTTGGGCACAATCCGCAGTTTGCGGTGGGACAAGTCGCCGACGGCAAAAACACAATCCCATTCTTTGTGACCCAGGACGGCCCGGTGCGTGAGGCGCGTTTCAAATCGGACGGCGGCGTACACGACCTGTTCACGATTAAAGGGCGAACGGACCTGACAGTGCCACCGACGCAGAACAACTGCACTTTGGCGCAGCCTGACTTTCCAGCAGAATTTGCCAAAGGCAACCTCGTCTTTCGTATTCCCACGCCGGTCTTCGGCGCGGGGTTGATCGAAAACATTGATGAAGCTACCATTCTCGCTAACCTCGCCTCTTCGGCAGATCCGCGACTAGGAATTAGCGGCGTTCCCAATCGCAGTGGCAACGATGGGTCCATCACCCGTTTCGGCTGGAAGGCCCAGAACAAGTCTTTGCTCATGTTCGCAGGGGAAGCCTACAACGTTGAAATGGGCATCACGAACGAGCTCTTCCCCAACGAGCGCGGGTATCCGCCAAATCCGATTCCGACCGCCTGCTTGGTTAACCCAACTCCGGAGGACCCGACCGTCTTCGATCCACTGACTCTCTCTGACATAGCGCAATTCGCGAACTTCATGCGCTTTCTCGACCAGCCAGCTCCCGCGTGCGGAGGAGTGACGAAACTAGACTGCGGGCTGGTTAATTTAGGCCAGACAGTCTTCGTCAACATCGGTTGCGCGAAGTGCCACACCCCTTCGCTAACTACAACCACGGTCGAGACAGCACCTGCCCTTTCGC
>JACXTT010008552.1_pt1 | contig 14179 bp, 12 predicted proteins | sample 9270951 | NCBI WGS metagenome assembly JACXTT01 (sample SAMN15532306, study PRJNA645909) | rock metagenome | isolation source: weathered quartz diorite | place: Puerto Rico | collected 2017-06-21 | reverse complement strand
TCGTCTGTTTGCAGTGCGTCCAGCACACGCAGTACTTCCTGCACGTTGCGGCCTACATTCAGATCATACAGGCTTACCCAGCGGATAATGCCCTGGGGGTCGATGATAAAGGTGGCGCGGTAAGCAATTTTTTCTTCGGCTTCGAGGATGCCCAGCTCTTCGGCGAGCGACTTGGAGGTATCGGCCAGCATGGGAAAGCGCAGGTCGCGCAGGTCGGCATGATCCCTTCTCCAGGCTACGTGTACAAATTCAGAATCGGTAGAAGCGCCGATTAATACAGCATCACGGTCGTCAAAATCACTGAATTTTTTATTGAATTCGGCAATCTCCGTGGGGCATACAAAGGTGAAATCTTTGGGCCACCAGAACATCACCATCCACTTGCCTTTGCCGGAAGCGTATTCATGGGTAATGTCGGTAAATTCTTTTCCTTTCTGTGTTGATACTACAGCTTTCTTTTTAAACGACGGGAAGCTGCTGCCAATGGAAATAACTCTGTTAGTCATAACGTATGATGATTGATTTTTTAAACAAACTTGTATTTATTGGGAGCAAGACAACCCGGAGGGGTAATCGTTAGAAGGCACAAATATCCGGTAAATAGCTCTATAGTTACTATAGATAATTTCTAACCCTTCATAGATAAAATCTATTAAGTGCATTGTGCCGGAAACCGTTTATTTTGCGCCGCAGGTACATTAAACACCCCCCGGAATGATTACAGGCGCCCTTACCGATTTACCGCTTTATAAAAACCTCAGCCCCCGGCTGGCAATGGCCATTGAGTATATATTGGGGACCGATTTTACCGCGCTGGGGCCGGGGCGCTATGAGGTGGCGGGCGAGGAAGTGTTTGCCATCGTTAATGAATACCATACAAAACCCGCCGCCGAATGCGAACCCGAAAGCCACCGCCGGTATATAGATATACAGGTAATGCTGGACGGGGCTGAGAAATTTGGCTATGCCCCGCTGCTGGACCGGCAGCCTTCCACGCCCTTTTTGCCGGATAACGATGTAGCGTTTTATGCTCCTGCCGGGCTGGAATACATTACCCTCAGCCCCGGCCGGTTTATCGTGTTTTTCCCCTCCGATATACACCAGCCGGAGCTCTTTACCGACGGGCCCCGGCCGGTAAAAAAGCTGGTCATGAAAGTAGCCGTTGGGTAAACGGGATGCAATGTAAATAATTGATAATCATATAACTGTGGCAGGTCCCTTACTACCGCCGGTTGGTCCGTTTTTAGCACTGTTTGGCCGCCCGGGCAGGCCTGTCGCTATTTTTATTCGTTTTTTGGGGTATAAAAACGCATCTTTGTGGTTGATGCGCGTGATTTTTACGGAAGACGAGATGATTTAATCTATGCCCTTGCAGCTAACGCGGGTGATGTTTTGTCAACCATCTAAACTTCAGGCGATCAGCCGGCCCTTAATTCTTTACATTATAAATTATCACCCCTTTTAAACAGTTTTGATGTACACGCATATTTGGAACAAGTACCTCCCCATTATCAGGATTTTATTGAAAAAATCGGCTACGGGCGACCAAACCCTGAACCTTAACCGCATTGATTTTGAGCGGGCAGGTACCGGCCGCAAGGCGGGGTATAAGTTTACCATTCAGCTGAACAATGGCCGTGTAGCCAATGTAATCAGCACTTCTCCCCTGGCGATGGACCTTGCCGCCGTATTGCTGGAGGATGGCGTGGTAAAAGAACTGGTACGGACCAATAACTACGAGGTAAGCCTCAATACCAAATTCCAGGTCAGCATAAAAAATACCACCCCGGCCGAAGGCCGTGCGGGCGTAGATAAAGAAGAAGGCGTTTCCAGCGAAACAAACGGCGAATAATAGCCGTTACTGCCGGGTCTTCAGCTTACGCAGTTTTCCTTCCAGCATCAGAATGATTTTTTCCTTGTCTGCCAGGGATTTTTCCAGGATGGCTACCTGTTCGCGCAGGAGTGTAATGATATCTTCTTTGGATATCATATAACCGCTTTCCCCTTCTTCCACCTGTGGCGGGTGCCCCGTGCTTTCGCCACTTTCCTCCAGCATGGCGCCTTCCCCGGTGAGCAGCCACATGAGACTCAGATCAATATGATTTTTGTGGATTTTTTCCAGCATGTCGGAGCCAACGGTACCCTTGCCTTTGTATTGTTTTTTGAGGTACCCGTTTGCCATACCGCAACCCCGTTCAAATGCATAGAAAGAGAGTTCTTTGTACGTTATGTACTGGTATAATCTTTCAATCAGGCGCAATGCTAGTGGTTTTAATAGAAAAAGGTCTAAAAAAATTTTTGAGTAAACCCGGAAAAAGGCATAAACTTGGGGTACGTAACTATGCCTTACGAAATATAAGATTAAAAATGAAAACAGCAATGTTTTCAGCTTCAAATTTGCCTTATTCAGCATTATCCCGGACCATTTTAACCGACAGGGGCAAATTATCCGCAAACACTCACTAACGTAAGGAAGGTCCACTCATCATAATTCAACCGGGTTATGCTTTATTGGTATGCTGCCCCGGGGTAGCCGCAGGGCCGGGTTTAAAACCCGGGGTCAATTGTTTTACCGTAACAATACGCAATTGCTTTACACGCTTAAACCTTCCTGTTATGCTTACCTGCTATAATACCCCGTCCTTAAAAAAGATTATCAACGCCATTACCGCCGGCGTGCCGGCAGAAAAGATCTTCCTGCTGGCCGTACAAACCGCCCGCCTGGGTTATTCCACTATTTTTACTGCGCCGCCGCCACCAGCCCCTGAGCCGGTGCATTACTACCTGCTGGTATTGCCCGAAAGCAGCCAGTACCGCAGTAATGAAACCTGGCAGGACATGATTGAGCACCGCTGCCGTGCCCTTACACCGGTTACCGCATGGGTGCTGCCGGTAGCCAAATTTGTACAATGGCTGGAAGCCGGGCAGCCCTTTGCCTGCACAGTATACCGCGATGGCCTGCTTTGTTATGATGCCGGCAAGGTAATGCTGCCGGTTCCGCCGCCCTGTAATAAAGAGGAAACAGAAGACGCCCTGCACAGGGAATGCACGCATTATATCAGCCGCTCGGCGGGCTTCCTGAAAGGCGCCGAAGGGTATTACCTGCGGCGGCAGTATAAGCTGGCGGCGTTTTTACTGCACCAGGCGGCCGAACAGGCCTATATAGCTATCAACTGGCGGGCCACCGGTTTCCGGCCCATGGTGCATAGCCTTGAAAAGCTGCATCGCTATGCCCTCCCGTTTTCAGAAAAAATAGCGGCGGTATTTCCGCAACACAATGAGCGGGAGCAGTACCTGTTCCGCCTGTTGCAAAAAGCCTATATAGATACCCGGTATACTTCGGAGTATGAAGTGCAGGAGGATGAACTGCTTTGCCTTACGGGCAGGGTGGAGCGGTTGCTGGAGATAGCGGAAATAAGCTGCAAGCTATAAGCTTCAAGCTTCCTTAGCGCCTCAAACAACTTGCAGCTTGTAGCCCGGGGCTTGCAGCTCCTACGCCACGCGCGTAGGCTTGGCAATCCGTACCGGCCGGCGCTTGATGGGCGTGGTAGTGCCGCCGTCTTCGGGAAAGTCTTCCACTTCCAGCTCAATGCGGCGGGTAATATCGGTAAGCGAGGTGAGGCGCTGCACCATATAGGGAATGGTATCCAGGCCCGATACAAATTTGAGCAGGTAGAAATAAATACCAATCAGGTCGCCGGTGGGAAGTACGGTCCCGGCCCCTTTATGGGTAACCAGCAATGAAACGCCGATAACTACCATCACCAGCAGCTCCATGATGCCGAAATTCCATGCTTCATGGTCGGATATTTTGATTTGCCAGTTGCGCAGGTTGTTGTAGTGCTGGCGAATGATATGGATATTGCCGGTGGCAATAATGTCTACCTGTTTTTCCAGTTCATCGTTCTTTACCTTGTTCAGCTGCCTCATTTTTTTGCCATACAGGTAGCTGACCAGCATAACCGGCAGCAGTACGGCCAAGCACACCAGCACTACCGTGGTATCGTAAAAACAAAGCAGTATAAGTGAGCCCAGCAGGTTATAGCCGGCTTCTATTACGTATACGAGATCGGATTCAAGAAAATCAACAAACTCGCGGGCCAGGTTGGAATGGGCGCTGAGTTTTGACACATCCGACTGGCCAAAGCGGCGGGAAAGAAAACGGGTAACGAGGGAGGTATATATTTTAGAATAGGTACGCGTATCGTAGCGGTGGCGGATGGTGCCAATAACCAGCCAGGCCAGGTGAACGGCCGATAGTATAATAAGGCCGCGGTAGCTGCCCTTCATCAGGTCATTGACCGCCTCGCCCAGGAAATAGGGGCGCATAAGCGTGCCCAGCATTTCAAGAGAAAACAGCACATAGGTAAGTACCAGCTGGTTGCGGTGTTTTAAAATCAGTTTCCGCAAGATTTCGAAACGCGACATAGTGATTCCAGGTTGTTCGTATTAAACAAATAGGCAATGGGTTAGCAATCATTTGCATGACTGCACCTGAAATTTAATGGGGTAGTATGACCGGAAACCTGGGAAATAGTTTAAGCCCCTGCCGCCTGTTGTTCCCGTACGGTTACCGAGTTGTACGGTTGTCCAGTTATTAATCCGCGGCAATTAGGAGCACCGCACCGGCATTGAAAAGGCTCCATGTGCTCATCATCCAGGAAGGATGCGTAGTCAAGAGTAAGCTCTTCGCCCTTTTCAATATTACGTAAAGCAATGATATCAAGGCCTTCGTAAGCTGTATTGGGTTGACAACTGTGATTTTGTGGAGCCCAGCCGGACGGGTTATCGTCCCACAGCAAAAATACTTCATTGCTCACAGGATACGCGTAGCGACGGAAAATTTCTTTTTCCTCAGGGCTCCAGCTCTGTTCTACATGCCTGCGGGTAACCAGGCGCTGGGGCTTCTCTTCTCCTTTGAAAATCAACTCGTTAGCAGAAATGGCACGGGTAGAATAGATGCCAAAACCGGCTATGGAATTGCCCTTCATGCGGTATTTGAGCTGTTTGCGGCGGTGCCGGGCTATGCCTTCGGCCATAATATGGCGTAAAAAGCCGGCCTGGCCAATTCCGTCGTGTTTGAGGATATAATCGGCGGAACCTTCGTAGCCATCGGTATAAAAAACGGAACAGGTAAAGTTAATTTCCAAAAAGAACAGCTTGCCTTTATCGTTCATGCGGAAGTCCATGCGGGCATAGCCTACGCCACCAAAACTGCGGAAGATGCGCTGTGCGGCATCGCGCAATTGCTCATCAAGTACCTTGTCTTTGCAGGCTATATTGGCATCGGGGTGCAGTTCGGATGTTTTGAGCGCGTATGTTTTAAACTGGTTGCCCTTTGGAAATACAAATTCAATGGGTTTAAACACGGTGCATTGCTTGGCATCGTTGGCATTGGCGGCTACCAGCACGGTAAACTCGCGGCCTTTAATGTATTCTTCCACCAGCAGTACTTCGTATTCGTTGATGACTTCGGCTACTTTTTGTTTGAGCTCTTCTTTGTTCTTAACCAGCGAGTGTTCATCAATGCCCAGGCTATCGCCCGCTTTGGCGGGTTTTACAAAAAGGGGGAAGCGGAGTTTTTCAATGGCGCTGTCTACATCTTCCATATTTTCCACCAGCACATAAGCCGGGGTATGCACACCTTCGGTATGGGCCACATACTTCATCAGCTCCTTGGGAGGATCATATAATAAGGTAGAAGGACCGGTATGCGGCAGGTTGAGCAGTTCGAGGGTATAAATAACGTCGATGGAAGGCACATCCCATTCCAGGTAGCCTTCGCAGAGGTTTACAAATATATCGTATCCTTTATTTTTCAGCTCTTTAAGCTGACGGTAGGTATGCAGCTTGTTGAGGTACACATGATCTACGGTGTCGTTGGGCAACAGGCGCGCAAGGTCGCGCGCGGGGTCATAGTTCTTATAATCTACGCCGGAAGTAGAATAATCGGGTTGCAAAACACAAACTTTCATAAACCTGTGGTTATATTAATTGATAAGAGTAGTAGTACAGGTACAACAAAACCGTGCCTCAGCGTTTAACCAGGACTTTCTTTTTGCTGACCGGGGCTTTTTTGGCAACGGCGGGCCTTCTCTTCTTATACCTTTTACGGGCAAAGGCATTTTCTATTATCTCCGCTACCATCTGGCTGAATGTTTTGCCGGACAAACGGAGAATGGCGCCGATGGAAGTATAGTCTTCGTCTTCGCTGATGCCGCATTGTGCATTTACTTCCAGTACGTAGAGTTTGCCGGTATTGGTATCGAGGCGCAGGTCTACCCGTCCGTATCCTTTACCGCCTGTGGCCACGTATGCATCCCAGCTGGTTTTGCAGATTTCATCTACCAGGGCATTGTCGGGCCGGTGATAGGTATAAAAAGGTTCATCGTTGGGCAGGGGGCTTTCTTCGTCGTAGGTTTCCCAGAGGCGATCAAACGACAGGAATTTTTCTATTGCGGGAAGGGCAGGATGAAATACGCGTTCTACCGGGGGGTAGATGATGCTTTTTGCGGGGTTATCGCAATCGCCTACTATATAAGTAGTGTATTCCGGCCCGCTGATGTATTCTTCGGCCAGTACACCGCCGGCGGTTAAGCTCCATCCGCGGTAACCTTCAAACAGGAGTTTTAACTGTGCTGATAGTTCTTCTTGTGTATGGACCACCGATTTTACGCTTACGCCCATGCTTCCGCCCGATACTGCGGGTTTTACAATCAGCGGGTTGCCAAGATGTTCAAAGATGCGGTGCAGGCTCTGCCCGTTTTCAGTAATGACCCTCCATGCGGGAGTGGCTACGCCGGACTGTTCAAATGCTTCCTTCATGGGTATCTTGGAGGTGGTGATACCATAGAAGTATTCATTGGCGCCGGTATAGATCAGTTGTTTTTCGTGCAGCAGCTTGAGTACCGAAATGCCGGGGGTGCCGTTTATTTCATCGCCGTCGCATAAGTTCAGCACTACGGTAAGCTCCTGGCGGGAGGTTTCTTCAATGAGGTCTATAACTTCTTTATAATCATCCATGGTTACCGGCTGCCATTGCCATTCCATGTCCAGCTCTTTAAAGGCTTTGGTATATTCCTGGATGCTTTGGGTAAAATCGTAATAGTAATCAACGTTGGGGTCGCCGGTATGAAGATAGGGCGCCAGCACCCACACTTTGGGTTTTGCCGAAAGGCCGTTTTCCCTGTTATATGAACTATTGAGTGGCAGCATGCCTTTTATTACTGTTGCCGGGTTTTAAGCTTCTCCTGTATAAAATCGGTAAGCCGGTATTTTGCCAGCACTTCATTGGTAATATAATAAGCGCCCTGTATTTTACCCAGGCAACCCTCTGAACTGCAATAGCAGGTAAAAGGCTGTACCATGTCCCATTCGGTAGAAGGATAGAAGAATGTGAGTTCATCGCCTTCGTTGAGCGGGGTAAGGCAAACCAGCTGCATCAGCGTGGTATCGAAAAACACGCTGGGGGCGCAACTGTGATTGATGTATTGAAGAAATTCCGGTTGTAAGGTAATATGCCTGTCGTTGCCTACCTGTACGGTAAGATAGGTGGCTTCGCTGTTCATGGAGCCTGCGGAGAAGGCGCAAATAACATCACCCGGTTTGAATGAAACCGTGGCGTGGAGCGACTGCTGGCCGCTGGCAGGGTTTTTCCATACTTCCGCGAATCCATTGTTGCTGACTAATTGCAGAACGGGGCTGAGTGTTGAATTAGTAATCATGCAGGTTGAATGAGTGGAGTTTTTGAATAGATTTTATACTTGAAGTTGTTAATGGAAGCATAGAACTAACTATAAAATAGTTATAGCATAATTAAAAGTAATGAACTATTAGAAATAAACGTCATTATAGCACAATAATTATGCACAATAGATAAGCATTTGGTGAATAACTCAAATATTAAGCCGGTTGTTCCTGCATCCAATGCCAGTAATTCAATACAATTCGTATGTCTGACCATGAAAAATCATCACCCAGTTGCTGTTTGATGGCCCCGGCAGTATGTGCATCCTGTTCTTTGATCACCGATAGTATTTTATCGGCCGTTGCTTTGCTTACCAATGCATGCACATCCAGTTCACCGGTTCGTACAAACTGCGCCAAATGCACTGCCACCGTGCTTTCTGCAAGATTACGGAGTTTGGCTACGGATGCCAGGTCATTGCCTTCGCGGAAGCGTGCAAGGCTTTCCAGCTGGGTAGATCCTTTGGCCGGTTTACCGCGGGAAGCCTTTTTTTCTATGACCACGGCCTCTTTTTCACGGAAATAGTGATGGTAGGCGGTAGTGTCTTTGCAAAAAACAATATCGCCCCAGGCCGCCGATATAATTTTAAGCAGGTGCTGGCGTATAAAACCTGCCGTTGCCGATACTTCTTCCAGGTATTTCTTCACTTTGGCCGAATGTTTCAGCGCATCGCGGTGCGCTTCGAGGGGTTGCAGCAGTTCTTCCATCACCACTTTGGCAAAATAAGCAATGGCTTTACCGGTTCTTTCTTCCAGCAGGGCGGTATCATTGGTTTGTCTTGCCTGCCGGAACAGTTCGGCCAGCTGGCCCTGGAATTTAGCGGCTACTACCGCCTGCGCTTCGGCTTTTTTTAACAAACCGCTTGCAAGATTTAGCGCTGCGGGCATATCGGGCAGTTTTTTACCGGGTATGAGTGCAGCAAAATCGCGCAGGGTGGCTATTATCTTTTTCCAGTCAAACAGTTTTACCAATGCAAGGGCCATGTATTCCTGCTGGTCTTCGAGCAGCAATTGCTGCAATTCATTTTCGCCGGCTTCACGGGCGGAAAAAACCACCACCCGTTCATCGGTAGCAATACCGGCCGGTGCAATGCGCGACAGCAATACCATCCCGTTTAACGAAGTGCAACGGCTGAGCGCCACGTATACCTGCCCGGCGGCAAATGAACTGCCTGCATCGATAATCGCTTTTTCAAAGGTGAGCCCCTGGCTTTTGTGAATGGTAATGGCCCAGGCCAGCCGCACGGGGTACTGGGTAAAGCTGCCCAGCTGTTCTTCATCAATGCTGTTGCTTTCTTTTTGATAGGTGTAGCGGATATTGCGCCAGGTTTCTTTGGCCAGCACCAGGTCGTCCTCGCCGGCAAAAGAAACGGTGATCTTATCTTCTCCAAGTTCTTTTACGGCGCCAATCTTACCATTGAAGAAACGCTTTTCGGGACTGGAATCGTTTTTTACAAACATTACCTGTGCGCCTTCTTTCAGCTGCAGCGATAATTCGGTGGGCAGGGCCTTATCGGAAAACTCGCCGGTAATGCTGCCGTTGAACACGTGTACTTTGCCGGGCAGCTTTTCCAGTTCGGTGGCATTGATGGTATCGGCCTTCCTGTTGTGCGTGGTAAGGGTAATATACCGTTCGGCGGCCGGTGGTATAAATGCAGGCTGGTAGCGGCTGTGCAGCAGGGCATAATCATCATTGCTTACGGTATTGTGCCGTACGTTGTTGAGCAGGTTTATAAACCGCTGCTCGTTTTGCCGGTATATCTTTTTCAGTTCTATATAAATGGGCGGGGCTTCGGCCACTACGTTGGCATCAAAGAAAAAAGGGCTTTTATAGTACTGGCCCAGTATATCCCATTCATTGTTGTTGATAACAGGGGGCAGCTGGTACATATCGCCAATGTATAATACCTGCACGCCGCCAAAGGGAAGCAGCAGTTGTTTGCGGAAATGGCGCAGTATAATGTCCATGGCATCGAGCATATCGCAGCGCACCATGCTTATTTCATCAATAATCAGCAGTTCCAGTTCCTGCAGCAGCTGCCGTTTATCGGCGCTGAAGCGGATGTTTTTAAAAAGACTGTGCTTGTCGGTTGTTTCATGGGCACTGTTGCCGGCCGCACCGGGCGTATTGGTTCTGTACGTGGCGGGTATATAAGGACCAAAGGGCAACTGGAAAAAGGAATGCATGGTTACACCGCCGGCATTGATGGCGGCCACACCGGTAGGGGCTACTACCACGGTGTTTTTGGTGGTATGGGCGCGTACATGTTTAAGAAAGGTGGTTTTGCCCGTGCCAGCTTTGCCGGTAAGAAAAACCGGGCGGGAGGTATTATTAACAAAACCGGCCGCCAGGTTAAAGCTGGTATTAAATGAGTCCGGTTGATGCATATATGATCGTTTTGATGGTAGTGGCAAAAGTAAGCTTCAGGCCGCAAGCTGCAAGCTGCAAGTCCTTTGCGAAGTAAGCGCCTTGCAGCTTGCGGCTGTAGCTTGCAGCTTATAACTTCCCCAAAAGAAGGATTTCATTAACATGTATTTCGGTAACATATTTCTTTACGCCTTCCTTATCGGTATAGCTCCGGCTTACCAGCTTACCTTCCACGGCCACTTGCTTTCCTTTAGGTAAATACTTTTCGGCGGTTTCGGCCTGTTTGCCCCATGCTACCAGGTTATGCCACTGGGTTTCGGTTACCTTATCTCCTTTGGCATTGCGGTACACTTCGTTGGTGGCTAAGGTAAAGCGTACCCATTTCTTACCGGTTTCGGTGGTGCGTACATCGGGCTGCTGGCCTACATGACCAATCAATTGAACTTTGTTTCTCAACGCGTAATACATAATGGTAAATTTTTGGTTATAAATTTTTTGTGCTGCTGCTACCGGTAGCTGTAAAACCGGTAACGATACAAAGATGCGGTGGAGGGAAAGCGATAGCCGGGTAACAAACGTTTATACCCGGATATAAGCGTTTGTAAACGTTTGTACATGTAAATTTTCCTTACCTTAACGGTACTCCTGAGCTTGTTGAAGGGGTACGCCCGGGCCGGTACACGGAACCAATCCTTTCTGAAACCTTAATCCTGTAGCGATGGTAAAAGATACCAGCTCCAAAATCTGTCTTGCCTGCCGTAAGACTATTAAAGGGCGTACCGACAAAAAGTTTTGCGATGATCTTTGTCGCAATGATTACAACAACCGTCTCAAGAGCAGCGATAATAACTACATGCGTAATATCAATAATGCCCTGCGCAAAAACCGCCGCATTATTGCCATGCTGCTGGAAGGAACACCCGAAGGCAAATTAGTGGTGCCGGCAGATACGCTTTCGCTGAAAGGCTTCGAGTTTAAATACATTACCCATATCACTACTTATAAAGAAGGTAAGTCTACTTATTCCTTTTGTTATGAATACGGCTACCAGGCACTGGAAGGCAACCGCTACCTGCTGGTGCGCAAAAAGGAAAGCCCCGGTAAAACCGGGGCCGGGTAAAGAGGTAAAAACGGGATCAGAGAGACCGGCTAATATAAGATCAAAGAGACCGGCTTTTATTTCATTGTTTTGTCGCTCCTGTTCAGCACAGTTGCTGTTAGGTATACAGTCAACCGGCATGCCATAAGACAAGGCATTGATTAAGACTTGTTTAAAGAATAACAGGCCAGTGTTTTTGTCCCGCAGCGGGAATAATTTTCCGGAAATGAGAAGAAGGGCTCAGGCCGGTGTAAGCACCTGTACTTCCATAGGCGCCAGTGTAACAGGTACAGCAGTAACATTGCCCGTGCCCAGCAAACTATTGCCATCGTAAAACCGTGCTCCTGCTGTTCTTGTTAAAGCGGCCCGCCCCGCAGTGCCCAGATTGCTGTATACGATGTTCATAGCATTGCCGGACCGGTTCAGATCGCTATCAATAAGAATAAAACCCTCAAACGGTTGTACAGGATGCGTATTGGCAACCAGCAATACTTCGCGGTCAGACAGTATGCGCGAAAAAGCCAGCACGCCACCCTGCCCTGCGGCATGACCAAAATCGTGCCCGTTGCCGGATACTTCCCTGAAATACAACCTGCCGTAGCGCAGCGCGGGCTCATTATTGCGCAGGGCGCTGAACAGTTGTACCTGCTGGTAAAAAACGGCGGATGGGTTAAAGGCGCCGGGTTTGCCCCATAATGCTTCGCGCACCGATTCAAGCGCGCCCAGGCTGGCATTGCCATGGGCATCTTTAGTGCCGTCAAGCCCTTGTTCCGTACCATAATATAAACAGGGTATGCCCTGCAGGCAAAACAGTACGGCCAGGCCGGTGGTAATTTGCAAAGCGGGGGTGCCGGGCAGGTTGAAACGCTGGTTTTGATCGTGGTTGTCCAGGAAGGTAACAAAAAACTTGCCTGCCTCACCGTGAGAGCTCAGGATGCCTTTTTCCACCAGCTTTCTATCGTGAAATACCTTGCGCAGGGCGGCTACATCGCCCTGGCCCTTTGCAATGGCGGGAAGGATAAAGAAAAGGGGAAAATCAAGCGCCGCATCAATACCATACCCGTCGCCATTAATATCTGTGCTGTTGCGGCCCACAAAACTGTCTATTGTATTTTCATCGTCGTAAATCTCGCCGAATGTAAAAAAGTTTTTCTTGCCAATGCTGAGGGCAAACTCGCGGATGGCATTGCCAAAGGTTTCCACCATGGCCGGTTCTACATATTTAACGGTATCGATGCGAAACCCATCGGGATCAAAACGGGCGATAAGGTATTCGTAAATCAAAACAAGGATGCTTAATACGGGGCTGGGACCGTACTGCTGGCGGAGCGCCGATTGGTCGCCCGCCGGCAGCTGGTATTCTACCACCATCTGCCGCATGGTGCCAAAGTCGCCTTTGGCAAAACCCCCGTTTACCGCGGCATCGGAAATCTTATTGCCGCGGCGGCGAAAGAAATCATCCCGTTGCAGGTCGGCCGGCCATACGGCATCGTCGGGAGCAGGGGCGGCGGGCAATGTATTGAGCCAGGCGGCCTGGGGCTGGCCGCTGCCATTGATCCATTCTATGGGTGGCTCCGTTCCCAGGGGGCCATCCAGTATGGGTTCGCTGGTAAAGCTATCGGTTACCGCGCCGTTCAGTACATAATCAAATACGCGGGCGGTATGGTTAATAACAATATCCAGCACCACGTATAAACCACGGGCATGAGCGCTTTCTATTAACTGCGCCAGTTCTTTTGCCGCAGTATCGGGGTTGCCGTCGGAAGCAAAGCGCCCATCGATGGTCAAAAAATCCTGCGTGGCATAACCGTGGTAATTCCATTGCCAGTTGGGCGCGGAGTTTTTTAATACGGGAGATAACCAGATGGCGCGGGCGCCCAGCGAAGCAATATAATCCAGCTGTTGCTCCACACCTTTAAACGTGCCGCCCTGGCGGAAATCATATTTTTGGTTCCATGCTGCGGGCGGAACGGCATGCACCGATTTGGGCGGGGCCAGCGGGTTATTAAACCGGTCGAGCATTAAAAAATAGATCCAGCAATCACGCCAGTCCGGCGGCGAGGGGAAAGGATAGGGAATCGTTATTTCCCGGCCATTGACGGATACCGTTTTGGTGGCTGAAAGCCTTGCGGCATCGCGGGCCTGCTGAAGCGTTTGCTGCACTTCGGTGCTTAGAATTTCGGTGGGCATCTGTTGTTGTTTTTTTGTAACGAATGGTATACCGGTTAGTAGCGGGCCTGTTGTGCAGTCGTTGGAAGTCGTCAAAGAGTAGCGGGCAGCTTTACAGAAAGGTACCAACAGTTTTTAACACGGGCAATACTACTAAGCGAGTATAAAGCTGTAAATTGAAACGTCATGAACAGTGTAGCAATTATAGTGATAGCAGGCATAGCCTTTGCGGCAGCCATTTTTATTATCGCCCGTCTAATGAGCCGGCTCACCGAAGCTGTACAGGGCCGGGCTACGGCCGAAGCCAATTACCGCGCAGCCATGCAGCGCCTGGAAGAGCAGCAGCAATTTGTAAAAGAAGCCCAGCAAAGCCTGAAGGACGCTTTCGGCGCGCTGAGCGCCGATGCGCTGCGCAGCAACAATGAATCGTTTGTGGCGCTGGCAAAGGCGCGGCTGGAAGAAAAAGTAACCGAGGCAAAAGGCGAGCTGGATAAAAAGCAGCAGGCCATTGATGCTGTGGTAAAACCACTGGCCGAGAGCCTGGGCAAAATGGACGAAAAGATCAATGCGCTGGAAACAAAGCGCGAGGGCGCTTACAGCCAGGTGCATACCCTGCTGGACCAGATGAAGCAAAGCACGGCGGCGCTGGACAAAGAAACCCGCAGCCTGGTAAGCGCCTTAAAAACCAGCACTACCCGCGGCCGCTATGGCGAAATAGCCCTGCGCCGCCTGGTGGAATTTGCGGGCATGCAGGAGTACTGTGATTTTGAAGAACAGGTAAGCACCGATACCGATAA
>JACXTT010008551.1_pt1 | contig 14180 bp, 13 predicted proteins | sample 9270951 | NCBI WGS metagenome assembly JACXTT01 (sample SAMN15532306, study PRJNA645909) | rock metagenome | isolation source: weathered quartz diorite | place: Puerto Rico | collected 2017-06-21 | reverse complement strand
GTTGGTTCGCGTTCATCGCAAGCGGGGGGTTGGCCGTAGCCTACTTCCAGGGAAACGGGCCGCTGGGGTTCTGGCCGGTCACAAACCATGGCGAGTTACCGGTTTTCTTTTGCTTTGTCTTCTTGTACATCGCGTCGAGGGGTTCTGGGAGCCTGAGCATCGACGCGATTAGGGGAAGAATCAGGCGCCGGTGACGGGCCATGAGCCGAAGGGACTAAGGGTAACAGCGAAGAGATAACTTCCACAAACAGCGCCTGTCTCTTTGCTCCTTTTAGTGTGCTCTTCGCACTTTGCTCTTCGCTCTCTCCGCTTCGCGGTTGTCCTTTGCTAGTTCAGCCTCTCTCTCATCAGGACTCGAACGCCGCGACGCCAGTCTTCGTTGATTCCTATTCGGTAGATCGGCACTCGCTGGTGGATCGAAGCCGCAAGTAACTTCGTCGTCTCGTGAAACCGAAACATCGGCGCAACCAAATACAGGAGCGGTGGCGCATCGATCAAGTTCAGTCCCTCGAAGTAACCACGACGCTGGAAATCGCCGCGCACCCGGTGCCACTCAACACGCAACCAGTAATCCAGCGCCTGAAACGGAAACTCGGTTTCTTCGCTCACCTTCAACTCCATCACCACAAGGCGCCCCTCGCGCGTCAATGCCAGCAAGTCAATAAAAGTGCGTTGCTCGCCTCGATAAGTCGGGACTTGAGCATAGACAAAACTCGGATCCAACGTCGGATCCAGGGCGGTAACATCACGGCTGATGATCGATTCGAGCCAGCGCTCCGGCTGATAGCGAAACATCATCTCGTTGCGAAGCTCGGATTCGGGCCGCCGACGCGAAATCGTTTCCTGAATCAACCGCTCCAACTCGTGTTCGTTGCGGTGATCCAGCTTCAGTCGCGCCTCGCCGATTCCGAACTCGACTCGGAGGCGACTGATCCACACCCGCGCGATTTCAAGACCCCGAATTGAAAGGCAGACCCACGGGCCGCGATGGTGCGCCTCGATATGATCCGGCGCGAGGCGTCGCACTGACTCCACGAGCATCGCACAGTCCTGCGGCAGCATTCCGGGTCGCGGCCAGTGAGCGCGTCTGGCGGCCTTGCGAAAGCGGTCGTTAAGGTCACCCTGATCGAAGGGAGAAACGGGATCGATCGTTCCCTTCGTTTCGTCGGCCCTGAACAGCAGGACCTTCGTTTTGTTTGAGAGCGCGCTCAGGCGAATCGCGATGGTATCGCATCGAGGAGCGAAGATCATCAGACCATCTACCGAACCCCTTCTGCGCCGAAGCTCCTTGAGCCAAGTGAGTCCGGCCGCCAGCGCAGCATCAACGTTTGGCTGCAGCTCGCTATCGCTTACGCCGACACCGGCGATTCGTTTATTTCGATCTAGTATGACAAGGCGCGCGTGTACACCGGAAAGATGGCTTCGGTCGTTGCGCGCGGTCACTGCTTGCTCGACGCGGATTCCAGGAAGACTGGCTTCAATCATCGCCGAAAGCTTACGGGCATACTGATTTCGAGACTGCAACGCATTCCGCTCGCCGGCGCCCCGGCTCAAAGTGAGCGCGCACCGTTTTATTCCCATCTTTTTTGCGCACTCAAGCGTCAATCGTTCCGGTGAGAGCTCACAGGAAATGACACGCCACGAGCGCGACCACCCGTCGCCCCAGCAAGAAAGAATCAGCTTGCCATAAGAGAATTCAGCCGTGCTGTAGCCGGCATCCATCTTCGCCACCAGCCGGTCGTCCTCGAATAGATCGAACTCACCGCCAAGCAGGAATAATTCGAACTCATACTTGATGCGACTGAGATCGACGATGAAGGTGCGATGAATCACGCGCGGGTTGTAGCAGTTCGGAACAAGAGAGGTCAAGACTCTGCAGGTTGCGCGTTCGGGATTGTTGGCCGGACCTTCAGGTCATATAATGCCAAGCCGCGGCATAAAGCACGGAGTTCGCTCTGGGAGCGCAGGCATCTTTGCCTGCTCCGCAAAGAAATAGTAGTCATCAGCCAAGCCAGGCAGGCAAGGATGCCTGCGCTCCCAGGGCGACCTCCGTGCCCTTCTGAGGAGGGACTCCCAATGTGTGACATCAAGCGACGAGAAATCTTGATCGGAGGCGCGGCCTTGCTGGGCTTGTCGATGAACGAGGCAAGGGCGGTGGTGGCCCCCGCAAACCCTTAGGTCGGCAAAGGCTCCCAACTTGCGCTCGCTGTTTACTTTCACGAGGGCAACCTCGGCAGAGGTCATTGCAACAACGGCTGGATCATCTTCGAAGACTACGTTCTGGTGATCGATGCCAACTTTCCATCAGGTGCAAATGAGATACTTCCCAAAATACGAGCCCTCACCGACAAGCCGATCCGATTCGCTTTCGACACGCATCACCACGGCGACCACGCCTACGGCAATCAAGTGTGGGTCGAGAACGGGGCGACACCGGTAGCTCACACTGGGGTGCTCGATGAACTGAAGAGGTATGAGACCGGCTACTATGGCGGCAAGCCGGGGCGCTGGGAGGACACCGCCAAAACACGGCCCGATGTCGCCGCGTCTAAGCTCAAACCACCGTCAGTTCTCTTCCCTCGCGAAATGGTATTCGACGACGGTAAGAATCGCGTCGAGCTCATCCACCTGGGCGTCGCCCACACTCACGGGGACGCGGTCGCGTGGTTGCCAAACGAGCGCATATTGTTCACCGGCGACGCGTGCGTAAACGGGCCGTATAATTACGTGGGTGACGGCGATACCGAGAAATGGATCCCAACGCTTGACGCAGCTCGCAAGCTTGGCGCCCGAATCGTCTGTCCCGGTCACGGACCCCGCGGAGCCGAGACGGTGCTTGCGGATCAGCAGCGCTTCTTCAAGTCGTTGCGCGATCAAGTGGGCTCCCTGGTAAAGGCGAAAAAGTCAGGACAGCAGGTTCGAGATTCGATTGACCAGATCAATGCGACGCTTGCGGCCGATGCCCAGATCGCCCGGTATGTCGGCAAGGGCAACGGCTTTGCGGCCCAGGTCGAAAAGGTCTTTACCGAGATGACCGGCAGGGAGTTACCGGTTGTGAAGAAGGTAGCTCGTGCGGCCCGCGATCGGCACGCGCTCTCACATGGACTCGAATCGCTCGTGTAGGCCACGATACTGTCGTCGGCTTAGACGGCGTTTTGAGTCACAGCCGGCATTCACAATCCCAATTTTTGAATAATTCCCGTCTTGGACCCATCGTATGAACCATTTTGAGCGGGGGTCGCCTGGTTGCTATACTCTGGTGTTAGCGCTCACTTGGGTTATCAGGAGCGCCCGTATTTACAGGAACCGGAAGGATTAAAGGATCAATAGATGCCCATTGAAAAGGTAGTGTTGGCAAAGCCGCGTGGTTTCTGTGCCGGTGTCGTGCGAGCCATCGATATCGTCGAGCGGGCGCTGGATTTCTTCCCGCCGCCGATCTATGTTTTCCACGAAATCGTACACAACCGCTATGTCGTCGAGAACCTCAGCAAGCGCAGTGTGATCTTCGTCGACAGCATTGAAGAGATTCCCGACGGCTCGGTGTGCGTCTTCAGCGCACACGGCGTGTCCCCGCAGGTGGTCAATTTGGCACAGACTAAGAGATTACGGGTGATCGATGCGACCTGTCCGCTGGTGACTAAGGTCCACCTAGAAGCCGTCCGTTTCTCGCGCGACGGTTACTCGATGGTATTAATCGGACATCCAGGTCACGAAGAAGTCGAGGGTACGATGGGCGAAGCGCCTATGCAGTTGGTGAGCTCAGTTGACGATGTGGCGCGGCTCGAGGTTGCCAACCCCAATCGCGTGATGTACCTGACGCAGACGACGCTCTCGTTGGACGACGTAGCTGATATCATCGAAGCGTTAAAGCACAGATTTCCGGCTGCGAAGTCCCCGGGCAAAGACGATATCTGTTATGCAACGCAGAACCGCCAGAATGCGGTCAAAGAGATGTCCGAGCGGGTTGATGTGCTGCTGGTCGTCGGTTCGCAGAACAGCTCAAACTCTCAGCGCCTCTGTGAAGTCTCCGCGGTGGCCGGCACGCCGGCCTATCTCGTTAATGACGAAAACGAGATCGACCCCGCTTGGCTTGAGGGCGCCAGGGTCGTAGGTGTGACCGCCGGAGCATCGGCGCCTGAAGAACTTGTGATTCGAGTGCTCGAGCACCTCCGGGCAATGGGAGCGGTGCAGTTCGAAGAGCAACCCGGCGAGGACGAGAACGTCCACTTTGCACTACCCCAGGAACTGGCGCATCCCGAAAGGCTCCTGGTTTAGAGAGATTGGGCGTCAGTGGTGACGGACCTCAGGAACGATTCTATGGACTTCGTCGTTCCTTGCCCCGCGGCCATGCTTGATATGCGGCGGCCAATCTGAGTATCATTCTTGGCTTTAGATGGACCCGATCTGGAGCCTTTGGCTCGTAACACCTTGAAAGAAGGATTAGTTTTTAAGCCGAATGTTGAATCAGAACCAAGCGAAGCTCACGCGAGTGGACGAAAGGCTGCGTGTGGATGTAGGGCGCGCAATCCAGTCTGCCCGAAACTACATGCTCCAGATTCAGAACACCGACGGCCACTGGTGTGGTGAGCTGGAAGGCGACACGATCCTCGAGTCCGAATACGTTCTGACAATGTACTTCATCGGCCGCTCGCAGGAAGAGCGCTGCCGCAAAGCAGCCAATTACATTCGCCAAAGGATGTTGCCCGAAGGCGGCTGGGCGATTTACGAAGGCGGGCCAGCAGAAGTCAGCGCATCGGCGAAGGCTTACTTCGTGTTGAAGCTGCTCGGCGACCCGCCCGACGCTCTTCACATGAAGAAGGCCCGTGAAGTGATTTGCGGACTCGGAGGCCTTGACGCGGCAAATAGCTTTACTCGAATCTACCTTGCCATCTTCGGCCAATACCCCTGGGAGCGGTGTCCGGCAGTTCCCCCCGAAATCGTTCTCTTGCCTACCTGGGCCCCGATTAATCTTTACGAGATGTCTGCGTGGACGCGCGGCATCGTGGTCCCACTCGCGGTCATGTGGGCGAGCAAACCGTATTGCCCGGTTCCCGAGCAAATGAATATCGGCGAACTCTTGCTGGACAAGTCGGTGAACATGTCGGCGCGCCGTGGATTCTGGAAGACAGTCTTCAGCACGACCGACTACACTCTAAAGCTGCTCGAGCGCAAGCAGTGGTCGCCCTCGCGCGAGAAAGCATTGAAGAGCTGCGAACAGTGGATGATCGACCACTTCGAGAAGAGCGATGGGATTGGAGCGATCTTTCCCCCGATTATCAACTCGATCATTGCGTTGCGATGTCTCGGCTATGCAAACGATCACCCGCTGACCGCCTCACAGATTCGCGAGCTCGAGAAGTTGGAGATCGAAGAGGGCGATACTTTGCGGGTCGCCCCTTGTTTCTCGCCGGTCTGGGACACCGCGCTTGCGATGAACGCATTGGCAGACTCGGGGCTGTCCGCGGATCACCCGGCGCTTCAAAAGGCGGCCGAGTGGATTCTGGAGAGAGAAGTCAAAGAAGCCGGGGATTGGAAGGTCAAGAATCCCGAAGGTCTGCCCGGCGGATGGTATTTCGAATACGCGAATGAGTTTTATCCAGACGTCGACGACACGTTTCAGGTGCTGACCGCGCTGAGCAAGGTCCGCTTTCGCGACAAACAACTCGAGTTGTCCAGGCGCGAAGCGATGGACCGGGCGCTGGCGTGGGTTTTGACAATGCAGAACAAGGACGGCGGATGGGCTTCCTTTGATCGCGACTGCGACGAGCAGTTTCTGACTCAGATACCGTTCGCCGATCACAACGCGATGATCGACCCCTCGACCAGCGACATCACCGGGCGCGGAGTCGAGACGTTCTCGGTTCTCGGCTTCAGCCGGGATCATCCGGTCGTACAAAAGGCGCTCGCGTTTCTCACCAGGGAGCAGGAGCGCGACGGTTCGTGGTTCGGGCGCTGGGGATGCAACTACATCTACGGCACCTGGCTGGCTCTTCACGGGCTGAACCGTATAGGTGAAGATATGATGGAGCCCCGCTATCAAGCTGCGGGGTGCTGGCTTCGAGCGATTCAGAACGAAGACGGTGGGTGGGGTGAGTCGCCGAGAAGCTACGACGATCCGGGATGCAAGGGGCAAGGGCAGAGCACACCTTCGCAGACCGCGTGGGCGTTGATGGGCCTGATGGCCGCCGAAGATCAAACCGATGGATTGAAGCGCGGGGTTGAATACCTTATCAGGACTCAGCGCGAAGACGGCTCGTGGAAAGATGATTACTGGACGGGCACGGGCTTCCCCGGAGTCTTTTACTTGCGTTACCATCTTTACGCGACCTACTTCCCGCTGCTCGCTCTTGGGATGATAGAAAAGCGGTTGGGAGAAGATTAGGCGCCGCGTCAGGCACAGAAGTTGTTCTTGACGTTCGTTGCGGATCTTGGCGTTCTTTGCGGATCTTGGTTTCAAGCCTGAAAGGCGGCACGACGAGCAGGTTTACGATTATGCGATTTCCACTTCACATCACGACTGACGCCATCAGTCATCAAGTTAGGAACGGCTTGAAGGGCAACAAGCGTTATCCAATGGTGCTGATGCTCGAGCCACTCTATACCTGCAACCTTGCGTGCCTCGGCTGCGCGCTCGAGCGACATACCGGCAAGCTCGAGGATCGCATGTCGCTGGGCGACTGCTTGAGTGCAATTGAAGAGTCGCAGGCGCCGATCGTTTCTATCTGCGGCGGCGAGCCGACTATCTATCCTGAATTGAAAGAGCTGCTGGAAGGAATCATAGAGCGCAAGCGGCACATTTATCTGTGCACCAATGCCCTGCTGCTCGACAAAAACCTCTTTGGGAAGGTCGCACCTCACAAGCGTCTGACGATCAACGTTCACCTGGATGGCATGCAGAAGACTCACGATCTGGTCTGCGATCGAGCGGGAGTCTTCGACAAGGCTGTCGAGATGATCAAGGAATCGAAGAGACTTGGCTATCATGTGACAACAAACACAACGGTCTTTAAAGAAACTCAGATGAGCGAAATCGAGGATGTGTGCAAGCTTGCTTCCGACCTTGGTTTTGACGGCATGATGATCTCGACTGGCAATCACTACGAGTCGGTCGATCGCGATATCTTTCTCTCGCAGCGCGAAATTCAGACCAAGTTCAAGCGAGTGCTCGAGCTCTCAAAGCAGTATCGTCTGATGTCTACGCCGATGTACCTGGAGTTCACGGCGGGCCTGCGGGATTACAACTGTTCGCCCTGGAGCACGGTGACTCGCACCCCCCGGGGTTGGAAAGGACCGTGCTACTTGATCGGTCAGCACTACTACGAGACCTGGGACGAGTTCTGGAACGGCGTGGATTGGGCTTACTGGGAATCGCGGGAGGATAGACTCTGCAAGAACTGCATGATGCACAGCGGATTTGAGGCTTCGGCGATGTTCGAGTTGAGAAAGAGTCCGCGGGACTTGATGCGAATGGCGGTCTGGAATTTGGCGGGATAGACATCAAAAAGGTCTGATAGCATTAGCAGATGAAGGCGGGGTTAGCCCGCCTTCATCTGTTGCGGGAAGTCACCGCGTTCTGTTGTCCTCAGCCAGACTCCGCGGGACTCTGGACGCCGCGCACTCTCGCGGTCGGAAAGGTGCGACTTTCTCGCGAAACGGCGGCGCAAGCCGCCCCTCCCGACCTGTGACTCCTCCCAATCGCCGATCTGCCTCCGATTGTCTGGCCTTATGAAGGTTCTCGTTACTGGCGGAACTGGATTCGTTGGATCGCATCTCGTTCGTGTTCTGCTCGAACGCGGCGAGCAGGTTCGTTGCCTCGTGCGTCCAACCAGCCGCCTCGATAATCTTCAAGACTTGCCGATCGAGTTCGTAACTGGAGACCTTCGCAACCTGGATTCGCTCAGGCTCGCCGCTAAGGGCTGTCACACCGTCTATCATTGTGCTGCTGACTATCGCCTTTGGTGCAAAGATCCTGACCAGATGTATCAAAGCAACGTCGAAGGCTCCAACCACGTCATGCGGGCGGCTTTCGATGAAGGCGTCGAGCGGGTGGTCTACACCAGCACCGTTGGTTGCCTCGGCTTGAATGACAATGACACGCCTGCGAATGAGAATACCCGGGTCACCATAGAAGACATGATTGGCCATTACAAACGCAGCAAGTTCCTCGCAGAAGAAAAAGTCAGAGCGTGGGCCTCTCGCGGCTTGCCGGTGGTGATCGTCAACCCGAGCACTCCGGTCGGCGAACTCGACATCAAGCCTACGCCGACCGGCAAGATCGTCGTCGATTTTCTTCGCGGCAAGATGTTCGGCTATGTGGAGACGGGCATGAACCTGATCGACGTGCGCGACTGCGCAAAAGGTCACGTGCTCGCGGCCGAGAAGGGCCGCGTCGGCGAGCGCTACATCCTCGGCGGTCGCAACCTGACTCTCAAAGAGTTATTTGACATTCTTGCAAGCGTAACTGAAATCGCCTCGCCGAAAATGAAGGTTCCGCATTGGGTCGCGGAAACTTACGCTCGGCTGGAAAACTTCTGGTCCATCGAAATCGCTCGCCATGAGCCCGACGTTCCGCTCGAAAGCGTCAAGATGGCGCGTCACAAGATGTGGTTCGACGCGTCCAAGGCGGCTAGCGAGTTGGGTCTGCCCCAGAATCCGATCGAACTGGCCTTGGAACGCGCGGTCAATTGGTTTCGAGAACACGGCTATGCCTAACGTCGCACAGGCGCCAATACTGGTCACTGCCGCGCTAAGCCATGAATTAGGGAAACTCCGTAGAAGCTCGCACCCTGGGCTTGCGCTGGTTGAAACTGGCGAAGGAACTGTGAATGCCGAGCGGCATCTCGCCGCGTGGCTGGAGCAGCGCCTCCCACGCGCGGTGTTGAGCATCGGCTTTGCCGGGGCGTTGTCACCATCGCTTCAGGCGGGCGATCTTGTTATCGCTCGCGAGGTGCGCGATTCGAACATTAGCCCTGATGCGAGCCTGCTCTCCGCCGCAGAGCGAGTGCAAATCGAGCGGGTACGCTTTGGCGCTGCGGTTACTACTGATGAGATTCTCTGGCGGGCGGAGTCAAAGCGCGCGCTTGCGAGCTCACTCGATGCAAATGAGATAGGATTTGTGGATATGGAGTCGACCGCCATTGCCAAAGTGTGTGCCAGACGCGGCGTGCCTTTTCTGATAGTTCGGTCGATCACTGACCCGTTGGATGAGGATCTACCACTCGATTTCGATAGGTATCGAGACGGCGATGGGCAGGTCGATCCGAAAAAAATCATTAGAGCCGCCCTCCTCAGACCGGCGACGTTCAAAGCGCTGTTAGTGCTTCGGAAGCGTTCCAAGCTTTGCGCAGACCGGATGGCTGATTTTGTGAATTGTATGGTTGCGCTGATCAGCTAGTTCGTAATCGTTCCCTGGCCACGCTATTTGACGGTCGCTTTTGCTATGCGCCACGCTCATACGATGTAGTATAATCCGCCTTCACCCAAGCAGGACAGCAACATACAAAGTCACAGCACTCGGAGGAGAAAACAAATGGAAGCTCTAAAGGCTCGTGGAAGTGGCGCGGAGACGCTTGACTGTCACACCAACGAAGGTGCGGTCAGAGTTTTCTCAAAGACCATAACGGTTAAGACACACGAGCGGACCGATCTGGTGAACCTGAGCGACGACATTCGCGAGTTCGTGGAATCAACTGGAGTCAAGGACGGCTACATTCAAGTGTCATCGCTGCACACGACCGCCGGTCTAATCGTTAACGAGTGGCAAGACGCGCTGTTGACCGATATCAAAGCAACGATCGAGCGCATGGTTCCTCGCGATACTTACTACCGGCATAACGATCCGGAGTTTTCAGATTGCGATCGTCACAATGCCGACTCGCATCTGAGGATCGTTGTACTCGGCCACAGCCTTTCGGTGCCAATAGATCGAGGAGAGCTGGTTCTCGGCCGCTGGCAGAGTGTGATCCTGACCGAGTTCGACGGTCCGAATTCGCGCAAGGTGTTCATGCAGGTCTTTGGAATCTAGACGGATGACGACCCGTGTTGGACCTCATCCTTTTTGCGGGCCGCTCCTTTGCAGTCAGTCGGCAACGCATAAGGGTCCGGCGCGCAGCAGGGTCCACATAAACATCCAGACAAGATGTCGATCGAGACTCGTTTGATTTGTGAGTGTGTCTTTGTGCCGGCCTGATATCGATGGCAGATGTGCGGATAGGCCCAGACCTTCGCCCAGGTTAACATTCCATAACCCTATTTCACAGGAGGAGTCTCTTGCAGTCATCCGTTGAAGCCGCTACGAGTCCATTTGTAGGGCGCGGACGACTGCTACAGATTCTCGGCGTCGGGTTCGGGCTGGCGGTGATAATCGGCAACACCATCGGCGCGGGCATCCTTAGCACGCCAGGAACGATTGCCCGGCAGTTGACCAACCCCTGGCTTTTCATCGGCGTCTGGATAGGTGGCGGGTTATATGCGGTGCTTGGAGCCATCTCGATCGCCGAACTCGGTACGATGATCCCGCGTTCGGGCGGGCAGTACGTGTTCGCTCACCACGCGCTGGGCGACTACGCAGGCTTCATCGTCGGATGGAGCGATTGGATTTCGACTTGTGGAAGCACCGCATTTATCTCTCTGGTCATTGCGCAGTACGCTGGTGTGTTATCTCCGGCGCTCAGTGGACGAGTTTCAAAGATCGCTCTAGTCATAGTACTGGCATTTGGGATAATTCAGTGGCGTGGTATCCGCTGGGGCAGCGGCGTTCAGAATCTGACCAGCCTCCTCAAAGCGCTGGCGTTTATTGCGCTCGTGGTAGCCTGCTTTCTCCTCGGAGGACAGACCGGCGGTTCGGGCAGCGCCCCGGCGCTCTTGCCCCACGGGTTAAACCTCTTTGTCGCGATGATCCTGGCGCTGCAAGGAGTTATCTACACCTACGATGGCTGGACCGGGGTGATCTACTTTTCGGAAGAGGTCCGAAATCCTGACCGCGATATTCCCCGCTCGATGTTGGGAGGAGTGCTTTCTGTTATCGCCATATATCTGCTGGTCAACCTTGCGATCCTTTACGTCCTTCCTATTTCTGAAATTGCCGGAAGCGACCTTGCGCTGGGCAAGGCAGCGCAGTCGATCTTCGGCCCGAGCGGCGATCGCATCTTCAGAACGCTGATGATCCTCTCGATGCTTAGCGCGGTAAATGCGTGCCAGTTGATGGCGACCAGAGTTCTGTTCGCGATGAGCCGCGACGGGCTCTTTTCGACCCGAGGTGCCCGAGCAAATGAAGGCGGGACTCCGACGGTAGCATTGTTCTTCTCGACCCTGGTCGCAGCCCTGTTCATACTGACCGGCACGGTCGATCAGGTTCTCGCGGTGGTCGCCTTCTTTTTCGTAGTCAACTATGCGGTCTCGTTTTCGGTGGTGTTCGTTCTACGACGACACGAACCGGCGCGCCGACGGCCCTATCGAGCATGGGGCTATCCATACACCACCGGGTTCTCGTTGCTCGGTTCGATAGCCTTCCTCGCCGGCGCAGTCGCAAGCGATACGCGAAACAGCATCTATGCGCTGATTCTTCTCGCCGCGAGTTATCCCACGTTTCGATTCACGAGATGGCTGACAATGCGGAACTAGGCAACAGACAATCTCCTCGGATCAACGCTGCCTGTGCCGATCCCGGCGATTGAGAGTTCTCGCATCACAGTCCATCAATACGCCAGCAACTGACGCGCGGCGGTAGCAATCTTATCCACCGATGGCAGCATGGCCATCTCGAGCGGCGGGCTGAAGGGCACTGGCACGTCGAGTGAAGCCACTCGCATCACCGGCGCGTCGAGATATTCAAACGATTCCTGTGCCACCAGAGCTGCGATCTCGGCGCCGAAGCCGGACGTTATGTTTGCCTCGTGAACAATCAACGCTCTGTTTGTCTTTTTAACGCTCTCGAGTACGGTATCCCGATCCAGCGGCGCCAGCGAGCGCAAATCCACCACCTCGACTGACCTGCCTTCCTCTTCGAGCATCCTCGCTACTTCGACACAGAGATGGACCGCGGCGCCGTAGCTGATGATCGAGAGATCGCTGCCAAGCGTCCGCAGCGCCGCGATGCCGATCGGGACAACGTAGTCGTCGTCGGGCACTTCTTCGCGATAATGGCGATAGAGAAACTTGTTCTCGAGATATACGACCGGGTTGTTGTCGCGGATCGCCGCAGTCAAAAGGCCTTTCGCATCTTTCGCTGTTGAAGGCAGCACAACTTTTAGCCCCGGCGTGTGAGCGAACCACGCTTCGGGGTTCTGAGAGTGATACGGCCCGGCGTGGATCCCGCCGCCCGTCGGTCCGCGAAAGACAACCGGCATCGGAATTCCCCAGCGGTAATAGCACTTCGCTGCGTAGTTCACGATCTGGTCGAACGCGCACGCGATAAAGTCGATAAACTGAAATTCGACCACCGGACGAAAGCCGGCAGTCGCCGCCGCGCACGCGGCTCCGACAAAACCTGATTCAGAAATCGGCGTGTCGATCACTCGGTCGGGCCCGAACTCTTCGAGAAAGCCTTGCGTAATCTTGAACGCCCCGCCGAACACGCCAATGTCTTCGCCGAGCACAAAGACGGTCGGGTCGCGACGCATCTCATCGCGGAGGGCGTTGCTGATTGCTTGGAGGTACGTAATCTGGGTCATTTGTTTGTTGGTCGTCTGCTGACTCGCGAGCACGATGATTCCTTAGCTTCCCACGCGCGGCCTATTCCCGTAAACGAACTTGTAAACCGGCTCCCGTTGAAGGGCCGCTCTTATCTTGCCTTCGGTTTCCTTCTTATCCGGTAGCTTGTAGGCTCTTTCGAAAAACGTCCAGCCATCATTCTCACGGCCTCCGTAGGCATAGCGCAGAAAGATGTCCAGCCGCTTGGCAAGGTAGGTTCCGGTTCTGCCGGCTGGCACTTCCTCGGCAGGATCTATCTCTTCGGCATCCTCATCGATTCCGTCGAGCTCACGAGCAAAAGCCGTCCCATCCGGCAGGTACTTCCTGGCGCGCGGATCGTACTTGAAGACTACCCCGATCACCGGGCATTCAAACATTGCCATCGCGCCAATTCCACAAAAAGGTCCTATAGACATTGACAATTCGGCGATGCCGTCGCCGTCGAAGTCGTGAATGCAAACATCCTCCTGACCGAGATCCCATTCCTGGCTGTCGAAAACGGTCGCGGCATCCGAGGAAAGGTCGACGATCCAGTGTCTGCCGTTGCGCGGAATCGTTTGAGAAACAACGAGCTGCTTCGATTCTCCACCGAGCGGCGAAGCGAAACCGAAGGCGGTTTGATTTCTGGCCCCAAAATAAACACCGTCGAATGTCGCAATCGTCCTTCCGCCAGACTTCAGGATCGCGTAGCTGATTGGTATCTCCATCCTCGTTACTTTGTCAAAGATCGTCTTGTGAAGGCGAACTACCTCGTAGTTGTCGTATGAAATTGAGTCTGCCGCAACAAAGAAGTTTGAAAACATCTGTGAGCAAGGGTCGTCGGAATCCGAAGTCGCGTCCTCCGATGAGACATCAATCTCTGCTTCAGCTGAACCATTAGTAGGCTTTTGCTCGGAGGTCCGCGATCCTTGCCGTGATGGCTGGGTGCACGCAACAGCGCATAGGACCAACAGAATGACAACTGCCGGCAGTCCTGGTCGCCTTGTTCGCGGCTTAAAAGTGTTCACCTGTCTTCCGTTCATTCGAGGCGGTCAGCACCGGGATCGCGGGACTCTCGATTGGCTCAAAGATGGCCTTTCGATCCTCAGGCCTGGGATCGTGCGGAGAAGCCGCGAACAGTCTATCGGCAACGCTTTCCGGCTTCGGAAACGGTAGCGACGATGCGTACTCTGCCGCCGCGTCGATTCTCTCGATACACGCATTCTCGATCCGTTCTAAGTCGAGTTCGTCGATCACCGCGCGATCCGTGAGCCACCTTCGATACATCGCCACCGGGTCGCGCTCCTCCCAGAAAGCTCGAAGCTCCTTCGCCACATAAGCCATGTCATCGTGTTCGCCGTGGCCGCGCCTGCGAAAGGTCTTGAACTCGATCAGCGCCGGACCATTTCCGTTTCGAGCGTGCTCGATGCCGCGACGCGCCGCCGCGATCACGTTGAACAAGTCGTTCCCGAAGGCCGTCTCGGTGTATATGCCGAACGCCTGCGCGCGAT